>ENA-OFCD01000565-OFCD01000565.1-metagenomes-genome-assembly--contig:-NODE-565-length-22930-cov-2.920831_pt1 | contig 22930 bp, 18 predicted proteins | sample MGYA00153392_OFCD01 | MGnify analysis MGYA00153392
AGAAATTACCATTCGCGCGGCATACAGTTTAAGCGAAGAAGAAATGGCTTTAATGCTGATTGATTCGATGCAAAATGCGCAAAGCGATATGCAAACGCGCGCATTGCTCGAAGCGCGCAACGAAGCAAACAATATCGTTTTAGCGACCGAAAAATTTTTAATTCAAAATGCTTCGATACTAAGTTCGTACGAAAAAAACAAAACCAAAAAATTGAACGCAGCGCTGAAAAACGCCAGTGCTGGCGATAATAAAGATGCAATTTTAGCGGCGATTGAAAACTTAAATCATTACACCGAACCTCTCGCTCACCGCGCATTGGATGTAAACATTGCCGAGGCGATGAAAGGAAAACAAATTTAGGGAATAGGAAAAAAGGAATAGAGATGGGTTAGACATTTACATTTGTACTTCGGAAGGTGCTTTATCTTGTGTGATATGTTGGGAGATTTACGAAATTAGAATTTAAGGCATACTTAACTTCTTTACTACTGACACATTTTTATCGTTTACACATTTCTCTAAAAATCCCTAATTTTAAGTTTTTTTCAAACGCGCGCAACCCATTTAAAACTTTGTTGTCACTCTAATCAGAAAATACGTATTTAGTTGTTCGTATTTAGTTGTTCGTTTACGAGTGCTCAACAACTAACAACTAACAACTAACAACTAACAACTAACAACTAACAACTCAGTAGTGACAGTACATTACGACATAGTAGAGGCTTGTTTGCTTGGCGACCGCAACGCGCAGTTTAAGTTGTACAGCTTGTATGCACGTGCTATGTACAGCACGTGTTTACGTATGGTTTCCGATGCCGAAACTGCGCAAGATGTTCTGCAAAATGCTTTTTGTGATGTGTTTCAAAGTTTGGATTCGTTTCGTTTTGAATCGTCTGTCGGCACTTGGATAAAACGGATTGTTATAAACAACTGTTTGAACCACATAAAAAAAAGAAAATTATATTTTCAGGAATTAAACGAAACTGCGCACCACATTATTGATACCGACGAAACAGATGATATAAGTTTTTCGGTTTACAATGTAGAGCGCGTGCGCAAAGCAATAGATATTTTACCAGAGGGTTACAAAGTTGTTTTAACATTGTATGCGTTTGAAGGTTACGACCATGAAGAGATTGCTTCTATTTTAGGCATCACGGAATCTACTTCAAAATCGCAATATTTGCGCGCTAAGAATAAATTAAAGTCGTTGCTAATTTAGTTGACAGTTTAAGGGCTGAAAATCTTCAGCCCCTACCAAACTAACAACTGTCAACTGTCAACCATCAACTAAAATATGGATAATTTTAGAAAATTTGTAGAAACAAACAGCGAAGCATTCAATTCCGAAATGCCGCCACTCGCGGTGTGGAAAAATATTGAGCGACGATTGCCCGTAGCGCCGAAAAAAATTAAATCGCCATTTCCTTTTTTGCGCGTGGCAGCTGTAGCGGCTTTATTAGTTATCGGTGCGGGTTTAGGTATTTTTGTAAATAATAATTTAGTGTCTAAAAAATCAGATGTTACCGTTGATGCCGTTGCGCCTGATTTTGAAGAAGCTAAAAAGTTTTACATCACTAAAATTAATCAGTCTATCACACAACTTGTTTCGTACAACGGCGATTCAACCGTACTCAACGATGTGCAAGAAGTAGATAGTTTTCAAAATGAGTTATTCAATGAATTGCGAAACGCCCCGGAATCGTCGCGCGAAGAAATTGTAAAACGTATCATTCATTCGTATCAAATTAAATTAGGTATTTTAGATCACGTTTTAGAGCGCGTTCAAAATAATGCAGTGCGCGCCACTGAATCAAAAAAAATAAATAATCATGAAGGAATTTAATAGAAAGAAAAATTTTAAAAAGGCTGTCCTTGGTTTATTGTTACTCGGCATTTTCAATTTTAGCACGCCACTGATAGCTTCTACGCCACCTAATGATTCGTTGCTTACTGGTGAATTTGTAAAAAATTTCGACGCTACCTATACGCTCAATGATAACGGCGCGGTTTTTTTAATAAATAAACACGGTAAAATTAAAATTTCGCCGACAACGGACAACAAAGTAATTATTAAAGTGCGCGTCAGTGCCAATACAAATTCGCAAAGCGATGCAGATAAAATATTTAGTAGAATCAATATTCAATTTAGCAACAGCGATTTGTATGTAAAAGCTGAAACAGTCATCGGTGAACTGAAGGGCGGTTGGTTTTTTAATTCGGGTGGTAACGAAGATTTTACGATTGATTACGACGTGTCGATGCCTAAAAATTGTAACCTCGACGTGACAAATAAATACGGCGATACGTACATTGGCGCATTAAATAATTACGTCAAGATCGAACAGCACTACGGAAATTTTAAATTAGAAGCCGCAAAGTATGCAAATATTGGTTTAGCCTATGGCGAAGGCACGTTGAACGAAGTCGGTGGAATGACGGGAAATATATCCTATTCGCATTTGAGCGCACCGAACCTAAAAGATTTGCAACTAAAATCGAAGTATTCAGAATTTCACATCAAAAAAGTGCAAAATGCAATGATCGAATCGGCTTACGATGATTATTTTTTAGATGACTCGAAGAATATTGTCATCAATAGCCGTTACGGCGATTTTAATATCGGTAGCGTTGGCGATATTCGCATCAACTCGAGCTACACTGATTTTAAAATTAAAAGTATTGCTTCAGAAGGAAATTTTAATGCCAATTACGGCGAAGTAATCGTTTCTAAATTAGAATCGGGATTTAACGCGCTGTACATTACAGGTAACTACACGAATTTCAAATTCGACATGGATGAGAATGTAAGTTTTCAAGGCGACATCGCTTCTAATTATGCCGACTTGAATATGCCTAAAGGGTTTGTCAAAAAATTACACGACGTACATGGTTCGCACGAAACAATTGTTGGTTATATGGCGAATGAAAAAGCTAAAAGCATGCTTAAAGCTAAATTAAATTACGGCGGCTTGCAATTAAAATAAAGTACGCAATTCGTTAAGCCTCGAGTTGCTTTATTTAAACAAAAATTAAAAAACAAAAAGTTATAAAACTTGCCTTTCTTTTTTTATTTTTGCTCTGCCATTATTTTTATGGAAATTTAAGTAAAGCATTATGAGCAAAGACACCGCTATTAAACTATTTGAAGACAAAAAAGTACGTTCTGTTTGGGACGAAGAAGCCGAGAAATGGTATTTCTCTATTGTTGATGTCGTTGGTGTTTTAACCGATAGCGTTGATGCTTCAGCCTATTGGCGCAAACTAAAACAAAGGTTGAAAGAAGAAGGAAATGAAACCGTGACGAATTGTCACAGTTTGAAAATGTTAGCAGAAGATGGTAAAATGCGATTGACAGACGTAGCTGATACCGAACAACTATTTCGTTTAATTCAATCAATTCCTTCACCTAGAGCCGAACTGTTTAAACTTTGGATTGCAAAAGTCGCGCGTGAAAGAATTGACGAATTGGAAGATCCAGAAATTGGAATTGACCGTTTGATGGAAACTTATTTGAAAAAAGGTTACGGTAAAGAATGGATTAACCAACGTTTAAAAAGTATTGAAGTCCGAAAAGAACTTACGGATGAATGGGAAACGCGTGGCGTACAGAAAGGTCAAGAATTTGCGATACTGACCGATGAAATTACAAAAGCGTGGAGTGGATTGACGGTGAAGCAATATAAAAACCATAAAGATCTCAAAAAAGAAAATCTGCGAGACAACATGACTAACTTGGAATTGGTGCTAAATATGTTGGCAGAAGCGACGACTACAGAAATTAGTAAGGAGAAAAATCCAAAGACTTTTGAAGACAATAAAAAAATTGCAAAACAAGGCGGCACAATTGCAGGCAATACACGCAAAGCCATTGAAGAAAAAACAGGAAAGAAAATTGTGAGCGAACTATCCGCTAAAAAATTATTGGAAGACAAAAATAAACGACGTGAATTAGATTAAAAACGAATAGCTCAAACTAAAATTAATTCATAATTCGTACTTCTTCCACCAGCCGATTCTTTAAAGAATATTTTTTTGAATTAAATCTTGCGTGCAGCATCCTCAGAGCAAGTAAATATAAACCCTATTCTCCGCACTTTATCAAATCCAAACTGATTGCTGAGATACAAAAAAGCCGCCTCAACTTTCGTCAAGGCGGCTTTTTACTTTCGCTATAAAAAATTACTTGTTGTCTAAATCTTCGCGCAATTGTGCTAAGGCTTCAAAATCACCGAGTGTTGATTTTTCTACTTTATTCTGCACGGCTGCAACTGCTGCTTTCGCTTCTTTCACTTCGGCTGCTTTCGCTTCCTTCTGTGCATCTTCAGCTGCTTTAATTATTTCTTCGCCAATTTTTGCGTGCGAAACAATAATGCGTTTTTCTTCGCGATTAAATTCTATCACGCGGAAAGAAAGCGTTTCACCGACTTCTGCATTCGAGCCATCTTCTTTTTTCAGATGCTTGATGGGTGAGAAAGCTTCTAAACCATACGGTAACTGAACGATAGCACCGCGCTCATCTTTGCGCAAAATTGTACCGTCGTGTTCGCTGCCGATAGAGAATACACTTTCAAAATTATCCCAAGGATTATCTTCGAGTTGTTTATGACCTAAAGACAATTTATGGTTTTCAGCATCAATTTCAAGAATGACGACTTCAATCGGGCTGCCTACTTTTGTAAATTCAGCTGGGTGCACGTAGCGTTTCGTCCAACTCAAATCACTGATGTGAATCATTCCACCGACACCTGCTTCGAGTTCAACGAACACACCAAATTGTGTGATGTTTTTCACTTCGCCAGTGTGTTTTGTACCAACGGCATATTTTTCGCCAACTAAATTCCAAGGATCACCCGTTAAATGTTTAATCGAGAGTGACATTTTGCGCTCTGCACGATCAATCGTCATTACGCGCGCTTCCAACTCTTGATTGAGTTTGAAAAATTCTTTAGCCACTATCGGTGTATTGCTCCAATTCACTTCTGAAACGTGAATCAAACCTTCAACACCAGGATTAATTTCTAAGAATGCGCCGTAATCTTCGAGATTAACAATTTTTCCTTTCACGATAGAACCTTCAACGACATCTGCCGGTAAAACTTCCCAAGGGTGTGCTTGCAATTGTTTCAAACCAAGACTTATGCGGCGTTTGTTTTCGTCGAAATCGAGAACAACAACGTTGAGTTTTTGATTGAGGTGCAACATTTCGCTCGGGTGCGTAATACGTCCCCACGAAATATCCGTGATGTACAGTAAACCGTCAACACCACCTAAATCTAAGAACGCGCCGAAATCGGTAATGTTTTTAACCGAACCTTCGAGCACTTGTCCTTTCTCTAAACCTTTTAAGATGGCTTCGCGTTGACCCGCCAAATCGCTTTCAATCAGCGCTTTGTGCGAAACAACAGCATTCTTAATCGTCTCGTTAATTTTAACAACTTTGAACTCCATGATTTTACCCACGTACTGATCGTAATCGGTAACTGGTTTAATATCAATTTGCGAACCTGGTAAAAATGTTTCTAATCCGCCTGTATCTACAATTAAACCGCCTTTCGTTTTGCTAATAATTGTACCGCGAATGATAGTACCGTTTTGGAACGAATCCACCAACGCTTCCCACGAACGCAATAATTTAGCTTTACGGCGACTTAATAATAATTGTCCTTTTGCGTCTTCTTGACTTTCAACATAAATATCAACGTAATCGCCGACTTTCATATCTGGAATATCTCTGAAATCACTCAACGACAATAAACCATCTGATTTGGAGTTCAAGTCGAGCAACACATCGTTACCAGAAATAGCAGAAACACGACCTTTAATCACTTCACCGACGCTCAAAGGCTTCATGGTTTCGTTATAAAGTTCGAGTTGTTTGGCAGAAACTTCTTTTTCATACAATTTCTGTCCGCGTTTACCCTGATCCCAATCGTAATCGTCGAAAGCAGAACTATACTTTGGCTCAATGATGTCTGTTAAATCAACATCGCCAACTTCTTCCTCTTCTGCAACCACAGGCGCAGCAACGTGTGTCGCTTCAACTACATGAGCAGGTGTAAGAGCAGGTGCAGTTGCGTGTGCAGTTTCTAAAGTTTCAACTGCGTGCGCAACAACTGGTGCTGTTTCAACAGCAACGTGTTCTACAACGTGTTTAACTTCAGTGGAAGGTTGGGTAAGGACGGGCGGCGCACCGCTGTTTAAAACTTCTTCTATATTCATACATAAACTTCAGCAAAAACATTGAAGGATGTTATTGCTTGCTTTTAAATTAATTAATAACGCACACAAAGCTCGCGTTTATAAGCTCCTTTTTTAAGTTTTTTTTAAAAAAGTGCGCAAATGTACAATAAATTTGGCGAGTGGGCAAAGTATTTTTAAAAAATTGGAAATATTGTTTCGTCGTTACCTGAAATGCAGTTTTATCAAAAAAATATGCCATTAAAAAAAGAAAAAAGTATTTTTTTTGTAAAAAATTAATTGTATAAATCGTATACTATTGTATTTGAAGACCATGACGAATTAATATTGATGGAAATTTTAAAACGATTTGCCGTTAAGGTAAAGTCCTCCAGAAAAAAAGCAACCTCTAAAGTAATTGATAAGGCAATTGCTAAAACAGAATATACGCCTAAAACTGTGGGTCATTTTTTGGAAGTTAGTAAAACTTTATCGGCATGGTCAGAAGAAGATATTAAAAGACTTGAAGAAAACCATATACTTTTTAACGAACACCATATTAGAGCCAAAACGTTATTTTAAAATAGGCTTATATTCAAGAAGTTTTCAAAAATCTATTTTAACACAATTCTCTCGCTCCCAAAATCGTAGCTGTAATTGACGATTGTTCTTTTAATAATTAGTTCAATAGCTTCTTCAATAATTTTAATGGGCGCAATAAACCATTCACGGGGCGAAAAAATATTACCTTGCTTATCAAAAACATTAACGTTTAAGCAAGCGTTACCAAAAAAATTATAAAGCAGTAGTTCTAATTTTGAAACGTCGAGATTGTAACATTTGTACGTTGTAATAATTTTAACATCTGCCATTAAGTATGTGGGTTGATCACTCGCATTTATAATACGCGACTCAACAGATTGTTTAGTGAAGCCAATTTTGTACAAATTCGGAATAGATTTTATTTCTGATTTATCACTTTTCGATTGAAGTACGTAAATAAAACCGCCAGCAACATCGGCTTCGTTGACTTCATTAAAGGTTTCGATAAAATTTTCGTTATAAATTTTATTTGTTTGCGATACCGCTTTGCCGTTGTCTGAAAGTGCTTTTCATAACGAGTGATATAACATTTCCGATTCGGTGCCATTTTCAAAAATGGTGAGGGTTCTACCATTCAGTTTAAATTTTACCTATGTTTTGAAATAAGTTTTACTTAATTGCCTAAAAATAAATCCGCCTTAACGCATTTTCAGAATGTATTTAAGCGGATTTTTTTTTATGTAAAATAATTTTTTTTAAAACAAACTTAAAACAAAAAAATTGTTTTAAGTTTGTACTCTAAAAACAAACAAATAGTTTATTTATTCGTTTATATCATTAACACACACTTTAATACTGAATCAAGTTTTTCGAGTTTATTTTTTACAGCATCACGTTTGTTCAAATTTACTTTTTTTAAAACACACTATCATGGAAAAAAAGAAGTCGTCTAAAACTAACACTTTTTCTTCAACATCTATCAATGCGCGCATTGTGTATGATAAGAATGGGCATCTCTCAAAAAATTTTACGGAAAGTAAATCTTCGCAATTGCATGAAACCATTGAAGCCATTATCAGTGGCATTCGCCGCAAGTTTACGGCGTTCGAGTATTTGTTGCATCAAACCCCTTTTGCTTTTTTGAAAGATTTTAAATACATAAACATTTTAAAATTAAGTATCTTGGCAATAATTATGTTTGTAATTTGGCGCGGAACACTTGCAATTGATGTAAAACCAACTAATTTTGCATCTAATAACACTACTGAGAGAACACCGAACAAACGCGTAACAAAAAAAGTGGTAAATACTACCACAAATGTTCAACCATCGAATATTTCATTCGATTTGTCGCCAGCATCATCGCACGAATTAAGTTCAAACGATGTATCAGCTTATGTGAAGCGATTTTCTCAAATAGCAGTTAACGAAATGGATCGAGTGCATATTCCTGCCAGCATTTCTATGGCTCAAGCCATTATTGAAAGTCGCGCAGGAACAAGTGTACTTTCGGTTAGAAATAATAACCATTTCGGCATAAAATGTTTTTCAAGAACTTGTCCGAAAGGTCATTGCTCGAATTATACCGACGATCACCACAAAGACTTTTTCAAAATTTACAAATCTGCGAACGATTCTTGGGACGATCATAGCCGATACATTACGCAACACCAATACAAGAGCTTGCTCAAGTATGGAAAAAATTATAAAGGGTGGGCGCGTGGTTTACGCGATATCGGTTATGCAACCGACCCAACGTATGATGCTAAATTGATTTCAATAATTGAAAGATATAAACTTTACACGCTCGACGATTTGTAATTGAGTATTTTAAAGTTAAAAACGAATTTTTTTTGAACAAACATATTGTGATTTAACTTTTAAATTTTTTAACAGCAATGACTAAGTTTATACTCCCTGGATTTTTATTAATCCTCTTAGCGTCATTAATGAAGCCTACGCTTTCTTCGCCGGAAAATTTTTCGCTGAAAAAGGTTAATAAAACAGTTTCTTATGTCGACATTGGTAACACTGTTCACAATGCGCGTGTATCGCGTGGTTTAAGCAGCAACGATTTGGCGTATATGCTCAATTTATCAAATTTAGAAATCGAAAAAATTGAGGCAAATGAAGTTGTACCATCTAAAGAACTCGTTGACAAAATCAGTGTGGCTCTGAAGATAAACATTAATGCAGAAAAATAATTGGTTCTAATAATTAGCGTCATTGAAAGCTGCTCGGTCGAGCAGCTTTTTTTATTTTTTTTTCGATAGGTTTGACTCCATAGCTATAATATGCCGCGCTGTCAGCGCTTTGCCGTTTACAATTTGCTTTTTTGAAATTATTCGCTCAAAGTATTAACTTCAAAACCAGGAAAAATAACTACCGATTGGGCATTTTTTAAACGCTTGTGAATAACTAAACGTTCTTGGGGTGAAAATAAAAAAACTGCGGGTGCTTCTTTATTGATAAGTTCTTGAAATTTTTTGTATAGAACGTCGCGTTTTTCAGCGTTTAATTCACTTCTTATAGAGTCAATGAGTGCGTCGGCAGTTTTGTTTTCAAATTGATAGCGATTTCCACCGCTCGGCGTATTACTACTCGATGCCCAAAGTTCTTTCGGATCGTCGGACGAAGGTTCAAAAGTAGTATTGCTCACAAAAATATCGTAATCGCGTTTTGCAAATCTTTCCAGCAGCACTTTCGATTCAACGGCAAACAATTCGACATCTATACCGGCTTGTTTAGCACTTTCTTTTAACATTAAACCTATATTTTTCGCCACAGCATTTTGCGCCGCAAACGTAAAACGCAAAACCAATTCGGTGGATTTGCCATTTATTTTTTTGTCAACGGTACTGTCGCCATTAGTATCGCGCCAACCTGCATCCGCTAAAAGTTTTTTTGCCTCTAAAATATTATTTGTAAAGGGCGTAATATTAACGTCGTAATATTTACGCTGCGCTACAAATGGATTGGGTGAAAGTGTAGCATACCCGTTCATCAATGCTTTTATATAAGTCGTCGGGTTTGTGCAATACGCTAAGGCGCGTCGAACGCGTGAATCACTTAATTTTTCCGATTTGCAATTCATGCCTAATTGTACTAAACCCAATGTTGGAGCAGTGAAAAAATTATAATTCTTCGTCAGCGTGTCGTTCGTTTTTAAAGTGCTGAACGTGCGTGGATTTATTTTTGCCGCTATATCAATTTCATCATTTTTTAAAAGAGCTAAAGTGGCTGCTTCATCTTTGACTATTTTAAAAAGTATGCGCACAGGTTTTGCTTGAAATCGCGGATTGACTGTCGTTAATTTTTCTCCCCACCAATTTTTTTTACGCGTTAAAACCACGCGTTGCCCAGTTTCTTTTTCTTCTAATGCGTACGCGCCACAACCACTAATTGCAGATTTATCGTTTGAAAATTTAGGGTTTTGAAAATTTTGAGCAAATAAAGTGAGCGGGGAAGGTAATATTTTACTCGTATCAGTTGAAAGTTTAACCAATTCAGGAATACTAAAGCCTCCCATCAAATGTGTTTCATCGTAAGCATACGCCGGAATAATCGGCAGCGTACCAATTTTCGATTCGGCTAAAACATATTTTTTGCCGGAAATGACAGTAAATTTTTTCAAATTAGCTGCATCCACTTGAATATCGCGTATAAAATCTATACCCGACAATAAATTATTAGCTCCCGAAAGTTTGTTTAAAATCGCTTTGACTGTAAAAACTACGTCATTACCTGTTACTGGCGATCCGTTATCCCACACTGCTTCGGGTCGAATTATAAACGAATAAGCAACGCCACCTTTATATTTGCCCGTATCAATGTTTGAAATTGTTGGCAATGACTCGGCTAAAAATGGATTTAGTCCTAAAGTTTTTGCATCATAATTTAATAACGTGCAAAACATTTGATTTAAAATGATAGTAGATTGCGCGTTTTCGGTGGTTAAAGGATTTAATTTTTCTGGATCATCGTTTATGCGCACGACAACCGTGTCGCCACGATCATTTTTTTTTCCACCGCAAGCACTCAGAAATAATAAACTAAAGGAAAAACCAAAAAGAAATAAAAATGAAAAAAATCCTTCAGTGAATAATCGGTTTTTTGTAAAATAAGCCATAGGTGTGTATTCCGTTTTACTTGCAGGGATAATAGTTTTTAACGCTCCAACAAATTTAAAAAAATAAACTTAATTGAGAAACTTTAACGTCAAATTTCTCCTTAAAATTTTATGGAGCTTATTCTTTTAATTAAAAGATAAAAAATTTGACCCCATTATTCTTCATTATAGATTGCCTACTCTTTCAGATTCAGACACCGTAAAATGTGTTCTCAAAAAAATTCTATACTTAAAAACCTGCACTAATAATTCGCTTGATCTAATGCGCGTTGTTTAGCTACACGCGCCGAAACAACGATACCGATTTCATATAATGAATAGAGCGGAATGAAAACTAAAATTTGAGAAATCATATCGGGTGAAGGCGTGATGACACCTGCCACGATAAGTAAAATAACGATGGTATAACGGCGATAATCGCGCAAAAACTTAGGTGTAATTAAACCGAGTTTGGAAAGAAAATAAATCAGAATTGGCAACTCGAACACCAAACCGATTGGCAACGTGAACATAGTCATAAAACCGATGTAAGAATCGAGCGTAACTTTTCCGCCCACACCACCGATGGTGTAACTCGCTAAAAAAGAAATAGCAAAAGGTGCAATCACAAAATAGCCGAATAAAACTCCCGTGATAAACAAACTGGTGCAAATAGAAACGAATCCGCCAGCAGCTTTTACTTCGCGCTGCGTTAAACCTGGTTTAATAAATAACCACAATTGATAAAAAATATATGGGCTTGCAACCACTACGCCTAAAACTATGGCGACTTGCGTTTGCTTAAAAAATGGCTCACCCATTTCAGTTGTGAAAATTTCGAATGCAATCGGATGAATACAGAGGCTCGACATGTTTAATAGCGCGCCGAGTTTGCACATAAAATTATACGTTACAAAATCTGGATTGCGCGGAGCATAAATAATAGTAGTGAAAACCCAATCGCCGAGCGAAAAAATACCAATCGTTGTTATTGCCAAAGCAATGAACGATCGAATCAATCGTTTGCGCAATTCTTCCAAGTGTTCCCAAAAAGACATTTCGTCGGTGCGTTTAACCTCGTATGTTTCTCTTTGCGTTTCTTTATCTACGTCGTATTGATCGAGTGCCATGTCAATTTTATTTTTTAAGTCCAGCGTTTGACTCTAATTTGCAACAAAGGTAAAACAGAAATGTTAGAGCCGCAGAAGAATTTTAATTTAAGTTTGTAAGCTTTAAATCGTTTTGTGGATTAATTCTTACTGTTTGTCGAAAAACTTAGCTTTACATAAATTAGCAGATTAATATTGTATTGTTATTTAAAATCAATTAAGCAATACACATTTCATCAATAATAAAACGTACCATCATGCTCAGTAAAATTTTTAAAGTTCTTATCGTTTTTGGCGCATTTTTATTTATTTTTAGACATTGCGGATATAATCGCGGTTGCCATCGCAATTCAATTTTTAATGTTTCTTCCGTTCGCGGTGAAGGAACAATTACAAAACAAACGCGCGATGTCGTTGCATTTACAAAATTGAATTTACAAAGTTCTGTGGATGTCGAAATCACGCAAGGCGCAACGTCATCTTTAATCATTGAAACTTATCCAAACATTGCAGAGCTGATTGAAACGGTTGTGGAAGACGGTACGTTAAAAATTCGCGAGAAAAAAAATTCTGGTATTTTTTCTGATTTTAACTCCAATGCGCGTATAAAAATTTATATCGTCAATCCAAGTTTTAATGAAATTAACGTGAGTGGTAGTGGAAACCTTGAAGCGAAAAATAAACTCACTGCGACTGATTTAAAAATTTCGGTGACAGGCAGTGGCGATGCAAAATTTGAAGATTTATCAGCTACAAAAGTGAATGTGAACGTTACAGGTTCTGGAAATGTTGAAATGGAAGGAGGCACAACGGATGAGTTGAATATTGATGTGCTCGGTAGTGGTGATGCAGATTTAATTAAATGCGTTTCAAAATCAGTGACCGCGCAAGTTTCTGGTTCGGGTAATTTAAAATGTAATGCTACCGAAAAATATGATTTAAACGTACGCGGTAGTGGAGATATTCGGTATAAAAAATCGAATGCGACGGTGAATAGCAAAACATCGGGTAGTGGTTCGATTGAGGTGGAGTAATCTCGGAATCCTATTTCGATAGCTCCAAATTTGAGAAACATTTTGGTTATGGTGCTACGAATTATCAAGAAGGATTGCGACAAACGGCAGCCTATTATAAAGCTAAAGAAGAGTAAATTTTATTGCACAAGTTTTATTTGATCAATTATAAATTGTAGAATACCCAGAAGTTTTGGCAGTTCATTCAGATAATAGCGTTGCGTATCAATGTAAACGGATCACCTTCTAATTTCAAAAAAAACCAATCATACGTATTTATAACGGCACCATAAATTATTTCGTAAGGTTCATTAGTTTGGCGATTAAATAAACTGGAAGCGTACATCTCTGCTGCACACTGCGCTAATCCATCATCAGCCGCTTTATTTTTTGATTCAACCAAACAAAATATAGGACTGTTTAGCTCAACAGTTTGAGCCTTTGCAGAAATTAAAAAATCAAGTACTCCATTTAAATCTTTCTGCCCTTTAATATTAAAAGCATATCCAGAAAAAATGCTGATACTACTATTATTTCTTTTCAGTTCGCGAATTATGGGATAAATTAAAATTTCCGATTTAGCTTTCTCTGAATTTAACGGCATTATAGTAATGTCACCAAGTGCTTCTGATAAAAAAGCAGAGGGTTGTAAGTTTTCAATTTTTTGACTCTTAAATAAATTTTTATTACCTACATCAATCCCATATTTTTCTTTAAGTTTGTTGAAAGTAAAATTTGAATAAGACATACTTTGAAAATTTAATCTGCAAATTTAAACATTAAATGAATTTAAAACAAAAAACGAATTACAAATCGAAGATTCTTTAAAACCTCACACGATTCGTAATTCGTTTAATTCCTTCACTCTTTAATTCCTCCATTTAAATTTTGGAAAGCAAAATTTATCTTGCAAACGATACCGCGCGTTTTTCACGAATGACCGTTACTTTTATTTGACCCGGATATTGCATGGTTTCTTGAATTTTTTGCGAAATTTTAAATGAAATATCGTCTGCGCTTTCGTCGCTAACTTTATCGGATTCTACCATGACGCGCAATTCTCTACCAGCTTGCATGGCGTATGCTTTTTGTACACCGTCGTGTGAGAGTGCTAATTCTTCAAGTTCTTTCAAACGTTTAATATAGCTTTCTAAAATTTCGCGACGTGCACCTGGTCTTGCGCCTGAAATAGCATCGCACGCTTGCACAATCGGCGAAATAATATTATTCATTTCAACTTCATCGTGGTGCGCGCCAACAGCATTTATAATTGCGGCGTGTTCGTTATGCTTTTCGCAGAGTTTCATACCGAGCAACGCGTGAGAAAGTTCTGTTTCTTCTTCAGCTACTTTACCAATATCGTGCAGTAAACCAGCGCGTTTGGCAAGTTTAATTTGCTTAGCATTCAATCCTAATTCTGCCGACATCAAAGCGCATAAATCTGCGGTTTCGATGGAGTGTTTCAATAAATTCTGACCATACGAAGAGCGATAACGCATTCTACCAACCATGCGCACTAATTCGGCAGGTAAACCATGAATGTCTAAATCAATCACGGTGCGCTCGCCAATTTCTATAATTTGCTCTTCGAGTTGTTTTTTTGTTTTCGCAACCACTTCTTCAATACGCGCAGGGTGAATACGTCCGTCCGTCACTAATTTTTTAAGTGCAAGACGCGCAATCTCGCGACGAATCGGATCGAAAGAAGAAATGACAATTGCTTCTGGTGTGTCGTCAACAATAATTTCTACGCCTGTCGCTGCTTCGAGTGAACGTATATTTCTACCTTCACGACCAATGATTTGACCTTTCATCTCATCGCTTTCGAGATTGAAAACAGAAACCGTATTTTCAATCGCTAACTCTGCGCTCATTCGTTGAATGGCTTGAATGACAATTTTTTTCGCCTCTTTGCTCGCTGTGTTTTGTGCGTGCGCAATGGCTTCTTTCATAATTATCATTGATTCGTTTTCGGCTTTGCCGCGAACCGCTTGTAACAATTGTTCTTTAGCTTCTTGCTCCGTCAGCGATGCTACGCGTTCCAATTCTTTAATGCGCAACTCGTTAGCAGCGTCCAAATCTTCTTTGCGTTTTTTAGCAATTTCGAGTTGTTTATTTAAATTTTCGCGCACGCTATCAATTTCGGCATTGCGTTGATCTAATTCCTGAACATTTTTTTTGTGGTCGTTCACGCTCGTTAAATACAATTGCCATTTACTTTTATATTCTGTTTCTTTAGCAACAATATCAATTTCGCGATCTTTCACTTCGAGCGCTTGCTTCGCTTTGTATTGCTCATAATCAGATTTCAGTTGGCTGTATTTTTCGCGCGCTTCTTGAATTTTTTGATTTTTTATTTGCTCATTTTTTAATTCAGATTTTTCGAGCAGATTTTGTGCTTTGGTTTGTGCTTCACTTGTTATACGTTCTGCCTTTGCTTTTGCTTCGCGCAATGCTTCATCTGATTTGTTATTGGCTTCCTTCAAAATATTTTGGGCACTACCTATACTGGTTTTGCTCACAAAAAAATAACTTACACCAGCGCCTATTATTGCGCTCACTACTATCCATAAAACTCCCATGCTGCGGTTCTTTAAAAAAAGTGAAAAATGTTTAGCTATACGTTTAAATTAAAACGCATAGGTTGACTAAAGAAACATGAAAGGAAAAAGAGGCGCAATATTGCGAAGTTAAAGGAAGAATGGTTTACTCAAATTTAATGCTACGTTGTTTTCGGACGCGTTTGCTGTTTATTTATTCTTGCCATTTTAAAATAGCTGAATTTTTAATAATTTTTGAGTTATAAACCAAAATGTAAATAAGGTTGCTTAAATAAGGGATTTTTCGGTATGAAATTCTAAAATATCATTGCTTTTGCTTGCTATAACCTTTTCTGAGCCTTACAGTATCAATGAAATCCTGTTTTATTTAAGTACACGTATCTATTATTTTCCCAAATAATGGGTTTACTTTTCTTTTAACCACGCACTTTGTAGCGCGCTCACTTCGTTCAGTTCCTTTTAAAAAAATAAAACAAGGCTTTTAGAACGTTGCTTTACTCCAATCAATTGCAAAAATAACAATTAAATTCAGAATTATATTTGATTACGGAATAAAGTTTTAAATGTTGCGATTTTTTTCTACTAATTCTTTTAAAAAATAGAAAATTGTAGCCAATTACGTTTTTCACTTTTTACTTTTCGATGGGCGCAAGCCCATGGCTGACATCTTACGCACTTTCAGTACTATTTTTCATTTTTCATTCCTTCATTCTTTCATTCCCATCATTTTTCATTGCCATAACAGACGTTACTGCATCTAAGGCTTTTACTTTTGCCGCGAAATCGCCTTTGAGTGTTTCGCGAATATGCGTCATGTTAGTGAGAATAGTATGGAGTTCGATGGGTAAGAAAGTGTTGAACAAATCCTTCAATCGTTTGGCAACCGTGGGTGATTTACCGTTGGTTGAAATCGCAATTTTCAAATCGCCTTTTTGAACGATGCTTGAGAGATAAAAATCGCACTCGCTTGGTGTATCTGCTACGTTGCAAAGTATGCGTTGCATAGCTGCTCTGCGTTTAATATTTATATTGAGCAGTTTATTATCGGTTGCGACGAGCACAATATTTTTTCCGTTTAAATCAGTAATATCGAATGATCTTTCAATAAGTATTACGTTCGGATAATTTTCTACAAACGCTCTTATTTCTTCGGAAATTTTTTTTCCAACTAATGTGATACGCGTGTTGAAACAATTGGTCAAGACGGCGCTAATTTTTTCAAAACCGACATAACCGCCACCTACAATGAGTACGTGCAAATGTTCCAATTTTAAAAAAACAGGAAATAACTGATTGCCGCGAGCGTTTTCGGTTGCATTAGTTTCAACTAATTTTTCTGTAATTAATTTCATGCGTATTGAGATATATTTCTTCGCGAAATTATAAAAACTTAATTCACCACATGAAAATTTTTGCCGTGCGTTGTTTCTTTTACATAATTTTTACGAATTACAAAATCACCAAAGTGCTCACCTCTTAATTTTGTGTCGGCATAATCTTTTAAAATCGGTTCGAGCGTTGAAAGAATTTCTGATTCGTTCAACATTTCCTTATAAAGTTTATTCAGACGTTCGCCGTTGTGCGAAGCACCCAAATATAAATTATACCGACCAACAGCGCGACCAACCAAACCTATTTCGCCGAGATACGGTCTGCCACAACCATTCGGGCAACCAGTCATTCGAATAGAAATTGAATCATTTTGTAATTTGAGCTTGTGCAAAATGGTGTCTAACTGATCAATTAAATCCGGCAGATAGCGTTCGGCTTCTGCGAATGCGAGCGTACAAGTGTTGAGCGCTGTGCAGGCAATCGAATTTTTGCGCATTGCTGTTGGGTCATTATCAATAAAACCATTGCGCTCTAAAATAGATTCCACGATGCGGCGTTCGCCTAGCGTTAATCGGCAAATCATTAAATTCTGATTGCCCGTTAATCTAAATTCGCCAATATTAAGTGCTGCAATTTCTTGCGTCGCTGTTTTAAGTTTGTAACCCTCTTTATCTGCAATGCGTCCACCCTCAACAAAAACCGTTAAATCATACTTGCCGTCTGTCTCTCTCGACCAACCGATGTTGTCACCCGTAGTTGTAAATACGTACGTACGAGCTGTTTCTAAACTATAACCCAGACGTTCGGTGAGTTCGTTTTTGAATTTAACTAAACCGTTGGCATCAATCGTATATTTTAAGCGCGAAAATTTTCTATTCTCTCTGTTTCCCCAATCCCGTTGAATGGTCATAATTTTTTCGCACACGTCAATCACTTTATCTTTTGTGCAATAACCGAGCACATCTGCTAATCTTGGGTAAGTATCGGGCATACCGAACGTCATTCCCATCCCGCCACCGGCAACAACATTATAACCTTCGAGTGCACCGTCTTTTTCAATTGCGATTAAACCTACATCGTTAGAATAGATATCGGTTTCGTTATGGGGTGGAATAGCGATAGCAATTTTAAACTTGCGCGGCAAATAATGTTTTCCGTAAATCGGCTCTTCATCGGGAGCATCGAGATTTTTATTCAAAACGCTTGTACCGAGATTTACTTTTTCACCATTCAACCAAATTTCGTAATACGCGGTGGTTCGCGGCGTTAAATGCGCACTGATAGCGGCTGCGTGTTCATAAACCTCACCATGCAACGGTGATGTATATGGATTTGTGTTGCACATCACATTTCTGTTCACATCGCCACAACCTGCAATACTATCAAGTAGCACTTCATTGAAACCTTGAATCGCGCCACGTAAATCTTTTTTATAAATACCATGCAACTGAAATGCTTGTCGCGTAGTGAGTTTTAAAGTTCCGTTTCCAAATTCATCGGCAAGTTCGCTCATGCGCAACCACTGATTCGGCGAAGCGACACCACCAGGAACGCGCACGCGAATCATAAACGAGAACAAACCTTCCAATTTTTGGCGTTTGCGCTCGGCGTCTAAATCGCGGTCGGTTTGTTGATAACTGCCGTGAAATTTAATTAAGTGTGTATCATCGTGATATAACGAACCCGTTATGTCGTTGACCAAACTTTCTTGTATCGTGCCGCGCAAGTAGCGACTTTTATCTTTTGCAATTTCTACTTCAGAAACTTTTGCCATTTTAGTTGATAGTTGTTCGTTGATAGTTGTTCGATCAAGAGCGTTCGTAACCGAACAACTATCAACGAACAACCGTCAACTAAATTAATAAACGTCTTCAAGATAACGTCTTTGTTTTTTTAAATTCTTGACGTATTCCGTCGCTTTTTCGATACTGATTGATGATTCTTTTTGCACAATATCAATTAATGCGCGCTCAACATCGGAAGCCATGCGTGTTTTATCGCCGCAGACATAAAATGTTGCGCCGTTTTCGAGCCATAAAAGTCGCTACTTGAATCAAAAACTTGACGCGACTTTTGCAATAAACGATGTTGTACGTAAATTTTTTCAGCTTGGTCGCGCGAAAAAGCTACGTCTAAACGCGTGAGCGTACCATTTTTTAAACCACCGAGCCATTCTGTCTGATATAAAAAATCCGTCGTGAAATTAGGATTGCCAAAAAACAACCAATTTTTACCCGAGGCTTTTGTTTCTGTGCGCTCTTCAACAAAAGCGCGAAACGGAGCAACACCTGTTCCTGGTCCAACCATAATAATATCAGTTGAAGCGTCGGTAGGAAGTTTGAAAAAACTATTTTGTTCTGTATAAACTTTTACCGTGTCATTTATTTTTATCGTATCCGCCAAATAAGTGGAAGCAGTACCCGATTTTTTTCTACCGAAAGTTTCGTAACGTACGGCAGCCACCGTTAAATGTGCTTCATTTTCGTGCGCCATCAAACTCGATGCAATCGAATAAGCGCGCGCAGGCAATTCGCGCAAAGAATCTGCTAATTGTTGCGCGGTAGGTTTAATTTCAAAATATTGGAGCGCGTCCAAAACATCGCGACCATAAAAAAATGATTGTAGTGCAGCATTATCTTTTAAAAGCGTTTCTATTTTTTCTTTGGGTGCGTTTTCCAAAGTGCTTAATCGCGTTAGTACATCGCGCGATAGCACCGTGAGTTCAGCAGAATGTTTTAAAAAATGGTTGAGCGTTGTGGTTGCGCCTTTGTGTGTAATTTTTGCTTCGGCATCTAATCCTGTTTTGTCAAAAATCGTGTAAACAAGTTGCTCCGAATTTTCTGGTAAAATATAAAGCGAATCGCCTGGCGAATATGCAAGTTCAGCAGCAATGCCGAGTTCTATATGGTAAGTTTCTTTTGCAGAACCACGACCGTTGAGTTGAATTTTTTCAAAAACAGTCGCCTCAAACGGATTTTTTTTATCGAAATGGATTTTTGTTGCAACTGCTTCTTTGGTTGAAATAATTTTACTTGTACTTGAGCCGCCAAGCATGTCGGCTCTACTAAACTTTTTATTATATCCTTCGATCAATTTTTCTGCCCAAGCTTCTGCATCGTCCTGCCAATCCACGTCGCAATCAGTGCGCGTTGATAAACGCTTTGCGCCGAGTTTTTCAAATTGTGCATCAAAATCTTTTCCCGTTTGACAATACTGAATATAACTTTTGTCGCCTAATGATAAAACTGAAAACTGCAAATCGTTGAGCTTTGGTGCGCGCGCCGAGTGAACAAATTTGTAAAAATCTTCAGCTACTGCGGGTGGTTCGCCTTCGCCATAAGTGCTGATAACCATCGCCAATGCGCGTTCATCTTTTAAATTTTTACTAGCATATTGCGCAATGTCAACCACCTTTGTAGTTATGCCGCGCGCTTGTGCCAACTCTGCCGTTTTGTTTGCCGCTTTTTGCGCATTGCCCGATTGCGAACCGTAAATGATGGTTAAAGTGGGAGACGGTAGAGACGTTGGCAACGTCTCTACATTAGAATGTTGGCTCATAGCTAATGGCTCATAGCTCATAGCGCGTTCCGCCAAACCATAAAAATAACCGCTCAGCCATAAAAGTTGACGTTCATTCAGTTTTGCAGAAAAATCTTGTAAATTTTTTTCGTCTAAACCATTCGGAAGCATATTAGCAGTCGTTAAATTTTCTGACATTAAATCAATTTTGAGTTTTAAATTTTAGCCATTGGTTTTTTCAATTAATTCGAAGTTATCAACCGATGGTAAAACAGGACTGTACGAAAAAGACGTTTGATTGTGTTGTGTGTATTGTGAATCGGCATATCGCACAACTTCGCCTATAGCAATAATTGCGGGAGAAGCAATTTGTGCGGCTTCAACGCGCTCCACAATATTTTGCAAAGTGCCGACCACAACTTTCTGATCCGGCAAAGTACCGTTTTGAATAACGGCAACGGGCGTTGTTATGTTTTTATGAACGGAAAAGATATCAACGATGGCGGAAAGTTTATACAAACCCATTAAAATAACAACCGTCGCATCGGTATTAGCTGCTTGATAAACACTTTCTGAAATTAAGCCGGTTGAAGTTGTTGCTGTTAAAACTGTAAACGCGCGACTTTCGGATCGGTGCGTGACAGGAACGCCGATAGCGCCCAAAACACCAACAGCACTACTAATCCCAGGAACATAATTAGTAGGAATATTATGAAACTGCGCAAAATCAATTTCTTCTCTGCCGCGACCAAAAACAAATGGATCGCCACCTTTCAATCGCACAACATGACCATGTTCACGCGCGCATTGCACAATCAAATCGTTAATAGCATCTTGTGAATAGGCTTTGAAACCAGTGCGTTTTCCAACAAAAATTTTTAGTGAATTAGTGGGCGCATAATCAAGCAAATCTGTATTTACCAATGAGTCATACAATAAAACATCTGCCGATTTAATGGCTTTTACGCCCTTGATCGTGATGAGATCTGCATCGCCAGGTCCAGCACCCACAACGGTTAATCTCGGATTTATAATTTTCATATTAACTAAGCTGCAACTCCAATCCCGATTTTATCCGCGACTGTCATTAAATGTATCCCCCCGCAAGGAGCGATTTAATTATTGTTTAATAGCCAAAAATTATGTTCATTTGTTATCGTGCTCGAATGGAAATCTTAGAAACTCAAATCAAAACACGGGCATTATTTTTTTACGAATGCAAAGGTACTTGCAAATGTAGATGCAATGCAAGGTATTTTAAAAATAAATTTGTTTACAACATTGATTATTTTAGAACGAAACAAAATATGGGAAAATTGTTTGCAGTCGTTGTTTTAATTTGGAAATAAATCAGCGGATTATCGTTGGTTGATATCGCACACTTAGCACACTTTAGATTAAATAGTTTTAATTTAAAGTGTGCTTGGATATTAAATTTAAGTTGAAGGAAATAAGTGAGATATTAAGGATGTAATTTTTAAAAATCCAGCTTATTTCCCAGCTCGTAGCTTTAAACTTCCCACTGAAACCGCCATCATTCTTCCCATTTTTTTCTTGCCACGATAACTTACAATTTTCAATTGTGAAGCACCTTTCGGAATACTCAAAGGTGTTTTGTAAATTGGATAATACGCATCGGGCGGAGAATTATCCCAACTGTAGTGAATATCTAAATCGGCAATTTGGCTCGTTAAAGTAGTGAGCAACGTGCTGTCTTTCCCCATTTCAACTTTAATGGTTGGGTCATACATAGCAGAAGAATAATTCACTTCAGCTAAATCGAACCGCGTAAAATGGTTTTCAACATTTTTCTCAAAATTATCCCAATTTTTATTTTCGGGCTTTGTCCAAGCTACTTCGGCAGTCGCCATTGCGCGGGGCCAAGTCATATACTCCAAATAACGGCGATTGTATAATTGCTCACTCCAAAGATTTGCTTGGACGCCTTTTACAAGAGCTGGATTTAACCCCGTGATGATAGGTTCGTAGGAATAAGCTTTATTTAACAACAAGGTAGAGTAAACTTTTGACTCCAGAGCCGAATCGCCCTGCATATAATCAATATAGCAATATTGCGTGGGCGACATTACTACTTCATGACCTTGCGCTGAAGCATCTAAACCGCCCTTTTCGCCCCGCCAACTCATCACCGCAGCACCAGGTGCCAAACCGCCTTCCAAAATTTCATCCCACCCAATGGCTTTCTTGCCTTTCTCGCTAATAATTTTCACTATCTTTTTAGTAAAATACGATTGAACCTCATTCATGTTTTTCAATCCTTCCTTTTTTGCTAATTCAGTAATCGCGGAATCCTTTTCCCAAAAGTTTTTCGTGCATTCATCGCCACCAATATGTATTAATTTCGATGGAAATAATTCCATCACTTCTTTTAAAACATCTTCTACAAAAGCGTAAGTACTGTCATTGCCGGCACAAAAAACATCCTCTGATATGCCCCATGTTTCCATTGTTTTGTAAGGGCCTTTTGTGCAACCAAGATAAGGGTAAGAGGTTAATGCAGCCACTGCGTGTCCGGGCATTTCTATTTCAGGTATTACAGTAAT
>ENA-OFCD01000567-OFCD01000567.1-metagenomes-genome-assembly--contig:-NODE-567-length-22887-cov-6.449282_pt1 | contig 22887 bp, 23 predicted proteins | sample MGYA00153392_OFCD01 | MGnify analysis MGYA00153392
GAGAGGACTGTTGCAGCATGGCTCGTGACCCAGTCTGCGACAGGCTTGTTGTGACACTGGCAAGCTGCTATGAGTGCTACGCCGATGACTTCCTTGTTTGGCTTCGTCCCACATACGAGCGCTGCGGCCTGCCGGCTCCAGCCCCTTTGATTCAATTCAAGTAGCCATCTAGACTCTTCGCTTCCGTGAAACGTACCGGCCAGAGCCGCGCCCGAAGCCGCCTTGCAGTAGTCGGTTTGCGGCTGCTGAACAATCGTTGAGTTTGCAGAGCCACTGCTGAGGCACCACTGGACGTCTGCTTCAGATGCGCCTGCACCGGCCGATGGACCCCACTTGCTGGACCATAGGGGCCCGCCGTTGTCGGTTGGGCCAGTGCCCCGATAGATGACAAGATTCTCATCATCCTGCATGGCCAGAAAGTAATTACCTTTGACGCCGTACGTCATTGAGTTCCAAGTGGATGTGTTGCCGTTGTAGATGACGAGGTTCCCGTCCTCCTGCATACCGACTCGATAGGCCCCTGGCGGACCGACCGAAGCGGTGTTCCAGACGACGCAGGAAGGCCTCGGCCAGACCACCGCGGTCGGCATCGGCGGCGACCCGGTGGCCCTGCTGCGGCGCTGCCGCGAGCTGCTGACGGACTGCGGACACGTGCTCGTCGAGCTGGACGCGCCGACCGACGCCACCCGTACGGTCAAGGTACGTATCGAGTCCAGCAGCGGCCGCACCAGCAGCTGGTTCCCTTGGGCGCACGTGAGTGCCCGCGACGTCGCGGACGTCACCGAGCCCGCAGGGCTGTCGGCGACCGAGGTCTGGCACGCGGCCGGCCGCTGGTTCGCCCGGCTGCAGCCGGCCACGCCCGTCGGAGGGACCCCATGACGGCCACGACCGAGGTCGTCGGCGACGACGAGCGCGCCGCCGCCGCCGAGCCGGCGTACGGCTTCCCCGCCCCGCTGTGGCGCACCCTGGAGCGGCTGCGGCCACCGGGCCCGCTGTTTCGCGCCTCGGTGTTCACCAGCCCCGTCCGCGGTCCCTGGCTCACCTCGGTGTTCGCCTCGGTGCTGCTGGTCGGGCTGCCGCTGCTCACCATCACCGGCCTGCTGAGCTACGCCGCGTACGAGCCCAGATTTGCCGGCAACCCCTTCCCGGCCGACCCCGGGATCCTGCGCCTGCCGTACTTCCCGTGGCCGGCAGGGCCCTCCTGGCTCTACCGGCTCAACCAGGGTGTCCACGTGGGGCTCGGCCTGGCCCTGGTGCCGGTCGTCCTGGCCAAGCTGTGGTCGGTCATCCCCAAGCTGTTCACCTGGCCGCCCGCCCGCTCGGTCGCGCAGCTGCTGGAGCGGTTGTCCCTGCTGCTGCTGGTGGGCAGCATCCTGTTCGAGCTGGCCACCGGCATCCTCAACATCCAGTACTGGTACGTCTTCCGCTTCGACTTCTACACCGCGCACTACTTCGGGGCATGGGTCTTCATCGGGGCGTTCGCCCTGCACGTGTTCCTCAAGCTGCCCACCATGGTGCGCTCGCTGAAGAGCCGGTCGCTGACTGAGGAGCTGCGGACCCCGCTTGCGCGCACCGTCCCCGAGCCGCCCGACGAGCACGGCCTGGTGTCCCCCGCGCCGGGCACCCCGACGATCAGCCGCCGCGGCGTGCTCGCGCTGGTCGGCGGCGGCAGCGCCGTCATCACCCTGCTCACCCTCGGCGAGACGGTCGGCGTACGCGCCACGGCGCTGCTGTCGCCGCGCGGCCGGTCCTACGGCGACGGCCCGACGGACTTCCAGATCAACCGCACCGCCCGGGTCGCGCAGGTCACCCCCGACGTCACCGGCGCCTCCTGGCGGCTGGTGCTGAAGGGCGGCCCGCGCGAGGTCTCGCTGGACCGGGCCGCGCTGCTCGCCATGCCCCAGCACACCGCCGAGCTGCCGATCGCCTGCGTCGAGGGCTGGTCGACCGTCCAGACGTGGACGGGCGTCCGGCTGCGCGACCTGGTGTCCATGACCGGCGTGCAGGGCCTGTCGTCCGGCACCGTGCGGTCGCTGGAGAAGGCCGGGGCGTTCGCGCAGGCGACGCTGTCGCGCGGGCAGCTGATGGCTGACGACGCGCTGCTGGCGCTGCAGGTCAACGGGGTCGACCTCTCGCTGGACCACGGCTACCCGGCACGGGTCATCGTCCCGGCCGCCCCTGGCGTCCACAACACCAAGTGGGTACGCGAGATCGAGGTGCGCACGTGAGGCGGCTGTACGGCGCCGGGCCCTTGCATCTGCTGGCGCTGCTGGCCTGCTTCGCGCTGGCCGGAGCCGCGGCGGTGCACATCGGGCAGGACCCGCTGCGGCTGCGGTATGCGGCCTGGTTCGTCGGCGCGGCGCTGGCGCACGACCTGCTGCTGTTCCCTCTTTACGCGCTGCTGGACCGGTCCGTCGGCGGGCTGCTGCATCGTCGGCGGCGGCCCGCAACCGGCTCGGTCAACTTCGTCAGGGTGCCGGTGCTGCTGTCCGGCCTGCTGCTGCTGGTCTTCGCGCCGATCATCTTCCAGCGCTCCGAGGTGGCGTACGGCGTCGCCAGTGGACTGGACCAGAACCCCTACCTCGCGCGGTGGCTGGTGATCAGCGGGGTGCTGTTCCTGGCGTCCGCGGTGCTGTACGCAGTGCGCGGGCGGCGGGTCGCAGTCTGAGTCCTGGCCTGCGGCACGATGGCTCCCCCGGCGGGCAGCTCCCCGACCGGGCGCTTCGGCCAGGAGGTGCCCGTGCCGTTCGTCGAGGACCAGCTGCAGCTTCGTACCGACGGGCCGGTGCTGTTCGTGCTGCTCGCCGACCTGGTCTACGTCGGGCGCGACGAGCGGTTCGTGGTGCCGAAGGGCTTGGTCACCGACCTGGCCACGGTGCCCGCTGCCCTGACCTGGCTCGCCCCGCGCTACGGCATCTACACGCGCGCCGCTGTGCTGCACGATTGGCTGACCGAGGAGTCCAGGGCCGGGCGCTTCCGGCGGGTCGACGCCGACGGGGTGTTCCGCCGGGTGCTGCGCGAGCTGGGGGTCAGCCTGCCGCGCCGCTGGATGATGTGGGCCGCGGTGCGCGTCGCCTCGCGGCTGTCCGGCGCGACCCCGGGAGACCTGGCCCGGTGGCTGCTGGTGGCTGTGCTGGCCGTCCCGTTCGCCGCGCCACCGACCATCCTGGTGCAGCTCTGGCTGTGGGTCTTCGCGCTCGCCGACCAGATCGGCCGCGGTCGCGATGCCATGCGCGCCGGCCTGGACCGCCGTTCCTGACACCCGGGAGCCCGCTGGCCGAGGGGCAGCGCCACCGCTGACGTGCCCGTGCCCCACGCCGGGTCAGGGGTTTTGGCGGTCGACGTCGTCGAGCACCCGGCGCATGTCCGACACCGCCCGCAGGGTGCCGCGCACGGTCCCGGTCACCTTCGAGCGGCCGGTCCGCGGCAGGTAGCTGACGTCCACCTCGCGGACCTGCCAGCCCGCCCGGGCGGCGGCCAGCACCATCTCCAGCGGGTAGCCGAACCGCCGGTCCTGCAGCCCCAGCGCCAGCAGGGCGCTGCGCCGGCAGGCCCGCATCGGGCCGAGGTCGTGCAGGGCGTACGGCGTACGGCGGCGCAGCGAACGGGCGATGACGGCGTTGCCCACGCGGGCGTGCGGCGGCCAGGCGCCGCGGGTGGTCGGCCGGCGCCGCCCCAGGACGAGGTCGACCTCGCCGGCCAGCACCGGGTCCGCGACGCGCGGCAGCTCGCGGGGATCCAGCGAGCCGTCGGCGTCCAGGAAGCACACGACGTCGTCGCCGTGGTCAGCGGCCAGCAGGCCGGCGTGGCAGGCGGCGCCGAAGCCGCGCGGGCTGGCCGGCACCACGAGCGCGCCGTGGGCGAGCGCGACCTCGGCCGAGCCGTCGGTAGAGCCGTTGTCGGCCACGATCGCGCGGTAGCCCGCCGGCAGCCGCGTCAGCACCCAGGGCAGCGCCGCGGCCTCGTCCAGGCATGGCAGGACGACGTCAGGCACTGTCGCCGCGCAGGGGGGCGGTCCGGAACTCGCGCATCCCGTCGGCGAAGGTCACCGTCGCGGCGAACCCGAGCTCGTCGCGGGCCCGCTGCGGGCTCGCCACGACATGCCGCACGTCGCCGAGCCGGTATCGACCGGTGACGACCGGCGGGGCGCTGCCGGCTGCGATCGCCGTCGCGACATCGGCGATCGTGTGCGGCGTCCCGCTCGCCACGTTGTACGCCGTCAGCGCGCCCGCCCTGCCCCCGCCCAGTGCGAGGACATTGGCCTGCGCGACGTCCCGCACGTGCACGAAGTCCCGCTGCTGACCGCCGTCCTCGTAGACCAGCGGCGCCTCGCCGCGCGCGACAGCGCTGCGGAACAGGCTCGCGACGCCGGCGTACGGGGTGTCGCGGGGCATCTGCGGCCCGTAGACATTGTGGTAGCGCAGGGCCACGCAGCTGCCAGCGCTCTGCCGCGCCCACGACGCGGCCAGGTGCTCCTGCGCGGTCTTGGTGGCGGCGTACACGCTGCGCGGGTCGACCGGCGCGTCCTCCGGCACCAGGCCCCAGGCCAGGTCGCGTCCACACACCGGACACAGGGGTTCCCAGCGGCCGGCGTCAAGATCGGCTTGCGCGCGCGGCGGCGGGCGCACGTCGCCGTGGTCGGCGCAGCTGTAGCGACCCTCGCCGTAGACCACCATCGAGCTGGCCAGCACCAGTCGGTCGACGCCCGCCCGCGCCATGGCCGCGAGCAGCACCGCCGTGCCGAGCTCGTTGTTGCCGACGTACAGCGGCAGGTCCTGCAGGTCCAGGCCGAGCCCGACGACCGCCGCCTGGTGGCTGACCGCGTCGATGCCGTCCAGCACGCCGGCCGGCAGGTCGCGGACATCGCCGTGCACCCGTTCGGCCCGCTCGTCCAGATGACCGGGCCAGCCGCCAGGATGCACCTCGGGCAGCAGGGCATCCAGGATGCGCACGTCATGACCCGCGCCGAGCAGGGCATCGACGACGTGGCCGCCGATGAAACCGGCGCCGCCGGTGACCAGGACCCTCACGGCGCCGAGCCTGCCACGGCGGCCGTAACCTCGCCGCCATGCGCGAGCCAGCCGACCCCGCCCGAGACGATCTCGCCCGAGACGGCCTCGAGCTGGGCGATGACCTGCGCTCCTTCGTCGACGCCTCCCCCTCCCCGTCACACGCCGTCGCGGAGATCGTCCGCCGACTCACCGCCGCCGGCTTCGGCGCGCTCGACGAGACCGACGCCTGGTCGCTGGCTCCGGGCGACACGCGCTACGTCGTACGAGACAGCAGCAGCGTGATCGCCTTCCGAATCGGCACCGCTCCCCCGGCGGAGGCGGGCCTGCGCCTGGTCGGCGCGCACACCGACTCGCCGACGTTCAAGGTGCGGCCGCGCTGGGACCTCCGTCGCTACGGCTACCGGCTGGTCGGGGTCGAGCCGTACGGCGGGCTGCTCGCGCACACCTGGCTCGACCGCGAGCTGACGGTCGCGGGGCGGCTGGTCGTACGCGGCGGTGGGCAGCACCTCGCCGTGCTGCCCGGCGGCCCACTTCGCCTACCGTCGCTGGCGATCCACCTGGACCGGTCGATCCGTGACGGCCTGGTCCTGGACCCGCAGCGACAGCTCGTGCCGCTGTGGGGGCCCGACCTCGAGACCGGACCCGGGCTGCTGCAGGCCCTGGCCGACGCGGCCGGGGTCGTGGCGGGCGACATCGTCGGGCACGACCTCGTCCTGGCCGACACCCAGCCGGCGGCCCGGACCGGCGCCGACGGCACGTGGATCGCCGCGCCGCGGCTGGACGACCTGGGCTGCTGCCACTCCGGCACCCTCGCGCTGCTGCGCGCAGCCGGCGCCGCCCACACGCAGGTGCTGGTGGCCAACGACCACGAGGAGGTCGGGAGCGGCTCGGCGGAAGGTGCCCGCGGGTCCTTCCTGGCGGACGTGTTGGCCCGGCTGGTGGCCGCGACCGGCGAGGTGAACGTCCAGGCCCTGCACCGGACGATCGCCCGGTCACGGCTGGTGTCCGCCGACATGGCGCACGCCGTCCACCCGAACTTCGCCGACCGCCACGACCCTTCGCACGCGCCGGCGATGGGCGGCGGTCCGGTCCTGAAGCACAACGCGAACCAGTCGTACGCCACGGATGCGGTCACTGGCGGCTGGTTCACCGAGCGCTGCGCCGACGCGGGCGTGCCGGTGCAGCACTTCGTCAGCCGGGCCGACCTGCCGTGCGGGTCGACCATCGGCCCGCTGACCGCGAGCCGGCTCGGGATCGCCACCGTCGATGTCGGCGCGCCGATGCTCGCGATGCACTCCTGCCGGGAGGTCGCGTCGGCGCTCGACGTGCCGCTGATGGTCCGCGCGCTGACCGCGTGCCTGGAGGAGTGAGCGCAGCGGCCTGCTCAGGTCGAGCCCAGTTCGTGCCGACGCGTCCGGGATGTCTACCTCGCCCACCGCGTTCGTCCGGGTACGTTCCGTGAGGACGTGATGACCGCGCCGACCCGGCAACCAGCTCGCTGCCTCACCTCGCTGGGAGCGCCCGCTCGACCCGGTGGCACCGGTCGCCGGAACCACCGCCGGCTCATGTGCCGGGCGAGCAGTCAGTGGCTACGGCAACGGCGCGCTCCCGGCCGTCGCCCTGTGCCCGCTCGCGTACGCACCCGGCGAGCTGCTGCGCGCCGACGCGGCCGCCGCGTTCAACCGCCTGACCGAGGCTGCGCGCGCCGCACAGGGTGTACCGCTGTGCGTCAACGACTCCTATCGCAGCTACGCCGGTCAGCTGCGCGTGTACACGGACCGGCCCGGCCCGGCCCGGCCTGGCCGCGGTACCGGGCACCAGCAACCACGGCTGGGGCGTCGCCGTCGACCTGTGCGGCGGCGTCGAGAGCTTCAGCAGCGCGGCGCACCGGTGGCTGGTGGCCAATGCCGGCAGGTACGGCTGGATCCACCCGGCGTGGGCCGAGCCCGGTGGCTCGCTGCCCGAGCCGTGGCACTGGGAGTACACCGGCTGACGGTCAGGTCCGCTGGTACGCCGCGATGTCGGTGCGGAACCGCGTGATGTCGTCGTCATCCAGGGTCGGCCGGGTCAGCCGGACCGCCTCCAGGTAGGCCCTGGTGTCGGCGCGCACGCGTTGCCCGCCGGCAAGGGACGCCTCGAAGGTCGCCTGCGCCACCTGCTGCGCGGCGTGGCCGATGTCGGCGGGCGTGAACCCGTCGCTGGCGCGGACGATCTCGGCGATGTCCACGTCATGGCTTCCGGACTGCTGGCAGGCGCTGTGCCACAAGGCCTCCCGCGCCTGCGAGTCGGGCGGCCCGATCGGCAGCACGTAGTCGAAGCGACCGTGTCGCAGGAACGCGCCGTCCAGGCTGTCGATGCTGTTGGTGGCGCACACCAGCAGGCGGTTGGGGCGCTCGCGAAAGGTCACGATCGACTTGAGCAGCTCGTTGACGACGGTGACGTCCGCACCGGGCGAGTCCCGCCGCGAGGCGATCTCCTCGACCTCGTCGATGAAGACCAGGACGTGCTCCATCCGGGCGAGGGCGCCGAACGCCTCGGACAGCCCACCGGCGACCCCGCTGTGCGACGCACCGAGCCGGGACGGGAACAGCTCCACGAAGGGCCAGCCGAGCCGGCTCGCCACCGCCCGCGCAAACGTCGTCTTGCCGGTGCCTGGCGGCCCGAACAGCATGACGGCGCGCGGCTCGCGTACACCATGCTCGTCGGCCAACGACGGCTGCGACAGCGGCAAGACGATGCGCCGCTCGATCAGGGCCTTCTCAGCGGCCATGCCGTGCACCTGCTGCCACAGGTTGGGCGGTGGCACCGAGCCGCCGAGGGCAGCGGCGGCACCCACGTCGCCGGGCCGGACGCTCTCCAGCTTGTCGAACCAGGCGATGTCTTCGCGCTCAGTGAAACCGGAGTTGCGCAGCGCCTGGGTCCCGGTCTCGCCCTTGGGCAGGGCGCAGGTCAGTCGCCGCGCGCCGGCACTGACCAGCCGCTGCTCCAGCGCAGCCAACAGGTCGCTGCCCAAGCCCCGCTCACGCCAGTCCGGGTGCAGCGTGATGCGCAGGATCCAGCCGCGGTCGTGGTCCACCCTGCCCATCGCGGTGCCGACGAGGCGACCGCCTGCCTCGGCGGCCACTGCCGGCTGACCGGCGACCAGGCTCGCGACCACTTCGGACAGGCCGAACAGCGCACGCTGCCCCACGGTGGTCGAACTGCTGTCGAGGGCCACCGCCTCCTCGAGGTCACTGTCTGTCAGGTCGCGCAGGTGCCACTCCACAGCAGGTGCCTCCCGGGCCGATGGCTTCGCAGCGTCGCACCCGCCACGCTCGCTGTCGCTGCGGGGGCGCGGGCGCCATCACCCACGTGGCTCTGCGCACCACCGGGCTACCGGCCGATGCAGGACGTACCGACCGGCTGAGGGAGAGACATCTGTGAGACTGCGCCGCTACGTGCTCGCGGTGACCGTCCTCGTCGGGCTGAGTATCGGCGCGCCGGGCCCGCTGCCGATCCACCCGCTGTTGGCTGCCGGCTCGGCCGGCTGCACGCCGGACCCGGTGCTCTGCCCCGTACGCCTTTACGTCGGTGTCAGCAGCCCCGGCCTGCCGGGCGACACCTCGGCACTGCAGCGCTGGTCCGCTGCCGTCGCGCACTCCCCCAGCGTCGCGATGTCCTTCCACGGACTCGGCCTGCCGCTGGACGTCGGCGGCATCACAGCGGTGGCCCGCTCAGGGCGACTGCCGATGGTCACGCTCGAGCCCTATGACCAGACTGCGCCCGGCACCGACCCCTACCCGCTGGCCGACATCGCCGCCGGCCGCTTCGACGACCTGCTGCGGCAGCACGCCGCCGAGCTGCGAGCGGTCGGGGCGCCCGTGGCGGTGCGGTTCGCACACGAGATGAATGCGTCGTGGTACCCGTGGGGCCAGGGCGTCGGCGGGCACACCCCCGCGATGTTTGTCGCGGCGTGGCGGCACGTCCACGACGTCATGCAGGCGGCCGGCGCCACCCAGATCGTCTGGACCTGGGCGCCCAACGTCATCGACGCCGCGCCGACCCAGGACCTCGGCCTGCTGTACCCGGGCGCCGCGTACGTCGACTGGGTAGGACTGTCCGGCTACTTCGACCAGGTGACCGACACGTGGGCCACCGTGTACGGCCCGACGCTCGCGCAGCTCGACCGGATCGCGCCGGACAAGCCGATCTACGTCGCCGAGACGGCTGTCCTCCCCGGACCGACCCGGCCGACGATGATCCACGACCTGGTGGCCGGTCTGCTCGGGACCCGACGGCTGATCGGGTTCACCTGGTTCGACCACGTCACCCGGCTGGACTGGCGGCTGGAGATCGACCCGGCCGCCTCGGCCGCGCTCGCCGCCGACCTGGCCGACGGCTGGTTCACCTCCGGTGGCATCCCCGACTCACCCGCCCCCGTCGCGCCGTACCCGCAGGACATACCCGCGCCGACCGGCGCACCGCAGGTCGGCGTGGTGCTGACCGGGAGCTACGGCACCTGGCGCATCCCGGCGGGCAGCAGCGCCATCAGCTACGCCGGGCGCTGGTACCGCTGCCCGGACGCGACCGGGACCTCGTCCTGCACGGCCACATCCGGTACCGACGGATCCTTCGTACCGGGCGGGGCGGACCTGTTCAGCTACCTGCGCTACCAGGTCACGGCGACGAACACCGCCGGCTCGGCGGTCGGCTGGTCGGCGCCCACCCACGCCCTGCTGATGCGCCCCGCGCAACCGGCGGCGCCGCAGGTCGAGAGCCGCAACGGGGCCCTACGGGTGGTGTTCCCGCCGGCTGCGCCGCCAGGCACGACGCACTGGCGGGTCACGGTCGCCGGCGTAGCGCAGCCACTGATCCCGGTCGGTAGCCGGCCGGATACCTACGCGACCGGCCTGACGAACGGCGTCGCCTATTCGCTGGCGCTGTCCGCCGTCAGCGCGTCGACGACCGACGAGCTGCCGTCGGCGCCCAGCGCCGGCACGGTGGTGCCGATGACCACGCCGTACGACCCGTACCTGCGGGTGGACGGCACCGCCGGGACACTGCGGCTGCCGCCGGTGCCCCTCGGGGCCACCGGCTGGCTGCTGAGCCTGGACGGGGTCACGACCACGGTCGACCTCAGCACCACGTCACTGCCGCTGGCCGGCCTGTCCGTCGGGGCCACCCACGTGTGGTCGCTACGGGCCACCGCCGGTTCGTGGCCGGGCCGGGCGTACGGCTCGGGCACGGTCGCGGCGCAGGGCGCGTTCGCCGGACTTGTGGCCCCGGCCGCGCCGACAGTCACGACCGGCCCCGGCTCCGTCACGTTCGCGCTGCCGCCGCTGCCGACGGGCGCGACGAGCTGGCGACTCAGCGTCGGCGCCACCGCGGTGACCGTTGCCGGCTCGTCGAGCACTGTCACCGTGACCGGCCTGCTAGCCGGTCGTTCGACGGGGTGGGCGTTGAAGGCGGCCCAGACGACCTCCAGCTCGCTGTCGACGTCGGCTCCGGTACTCGGGACGGTGACGCCCTGAGGACGGTCAGGCCACGACGTCCGGGACCAACCGCTGTTGCTGCCAGGGCGTCCTGACGTAGTCCTCGGTCACCGGGGGGCGGGGTGGTAGCTCCGGGACCTCAGGGCTCAGGTCGTCGTAGGCGATCTGCGCCAACAGGTGGCTCATCACGTTGAGGCGGGCGCGCTTCTTGACCTCGGCCTCCACGACCCACCAGGGCGCCTCGGGGATGTCGGTGGCCAGGAACATCGCGTCCTTGGCCCGGGAGAAGTCGACCCAGCGGTTGCGCGCAGCGAGGTCCATCGGGCTGAGCTTCCAGCGCTTCGCGGGGTCCAGCAAACGGGCCTGGAACCGCCGCTCCTGCTCAGCGTCGCTGACGGAGAACCAGTACTTGATCACCTTGATCCCGGACCGGACCAGCATCCGCTCGAACTCCGGGCACGAGCGCAGGAACTCGTCGTACTCGGCCTGATCGGCAAAACCCATGACGTGCTCGACACCGGCGCGGTTGTACCAGGAGCGGTCGAACAGCACCATCTCGCCCGCGGCCGGCAGGTGCGCCACATAGCGCTGGAAGTACCACTGCGTGCGCTCCCGCTCGGTCGGCGCGGCCAGGGCGACGACCCGGGCGGTTCGCGGGTTCAGGCTCTGGGTGATGCGTTGGATCGAGCCGCCCTTGCCGGCGGCGTCGCGGCCCTCGAAGATCACCACGACCCGCAGGCCCCGCGCCCGGATGAAGGCCTGCTGCTTGACCAGCTCGATCTGCAGCCGCGCAAGCTCCTGCTCGTAGTACTTCTTGCCGACCTCGGCGGTCGCCTGCGGGGCGTGTTCGGCCGCGGGGCGCGCTGTCATGGAACGCGGTGCCGGACCTTTGTCTCAGGGCCTGGAGTGCACACGCCCTGGTGGCCGTCGGACCAGCGCACGGCGTACAGCAGGGTCGCGCCGCTCCCGCGTACCTCCGTCACATCGCCCTCGCGGCTGGCGTCCCCGACGTGTCGTCCAGGGATGGAGATGTGGTCGCCGACTGTGGCTCTCATGGTGGCCTCCCGGTCCGTGTCGCTGACAGCGTCCTGCGCTGCCCGGAGAATCGCAAGGCCCCGGCGGTCCCGTCGTACAGCCCGGCGTGGCAGCGAGCCGCGCGTGACCTCTGCGCCGACGCTTTCACGGCCCCGCTCCCGATGAGCCCTGCCTCGACAGCGCCGTCAGGCGGCTGACGGCCCGCAGATACTTCTTGCGGTAGCCACCGGCCAGCAGCTCGGGGGGGAACAGCTCGTCCAGCGGCGCGCCACTGGAGGCGACGGGCACGCTGCGGTCGTACAGCCGGTCGGCCAGCACCACGAGCCGCAGGGCGTCGCTCTGGTCGGCGACCGGCCGCACCTCGGCGAGGCACACCAGCGCGACGCCGTCGACGAGCGCGCCGTAACGGCTCGGGTGCAGGGCGGCCAGGTGCTCCAGCAGCGAGTCGAAGTCGTCGTACGTCGCCCCGGCGGTGCCGGCCCGGATGACGAGGTCGTCGCCGGACAGCGGCCGTGGCGCAGCCGGCAGGCCGCGGTGGCGGTAGTCCTCCCCGTCGATCCGCAGCGGCGCGAAGCGGGCGGCCAGGCCCTGGATCTCGCGCAGGAAGTCCTGGGCGGCGAAGCGACCCGCACCCAGCGAGCCGGGCAGCGTGTTGGAGGTGGCCGCGATCCGCACGCCCGCGTCGGCGAGCCGCCCCAGCAGCGTCGAGACCAGGACGGTGTCACCGGGGTCGTCGAGCTCGAACTCGTCGATCGCGAGCAGCCGGTGACCCGACAGCGCGTCGACGGTGGCGGCGAACCCGAGCGCCCCGACCAGGTGCGTGAGCTCGACGAACGTCGCGTACGCCTTCGGCGTCGGAACGGCCTGCCACAGCGCGGCGAGCAGGTGCGTCTTGCCGACGCCGTACCCGCCATCGAGATAGACCCCGGACGGACCGCTGGAGCGTCCGCGGCCGAACAGCCGGCGCGGTGGCGGGGCGACCGTGCCGGCGAAGGCTTGCAGCGCCTGGACGGCGGCTGCCTGGCTGGGCTGCGCGGCGTCCGGTAGGTAGGTATCGAAGCGAGCGCCGTCAAATCGTGGCGGCGGCACCAGCCCGGCCACGAGAGAGTCGGTGGCGACCTCGGGGAAGCGGTCGCGAAGTGCGGGCACCGGGCTCGGCATCGGCCGGTGTCAGGCCGGTGGGCTCGAGTCCTGCTGGCCTGGCCCGGCCCCTTCTGGCACCCCCTCCTCGTGCGCGGTGCCGTTGCCGCCCGGGTCGCCGTACGTCGTGCCCGGACCGGCCTGGCCGGGCTCGAACTGGTCGGCCGTCCTGCCGGTGGCCGACAGGCCGGCGCCTTCGAGGGCCGGGTCGGGCTGCTGCTGCTGCTCGCTCATGGCCCGCCCCTACCCCGCGTGGCGGGTCCGCACCGGCCTAAGGTCTGGGCCATGACGACGATGGTGGCCGGCGCCGACCCAGCGGTCGTGGGGCCCTACCTCGCGAACGTGCTGGGCGACCCGGGGTGGGCGACGTCGACGGTGACCCTGGTCGACGGCGGCAAGAGCAACCTCACGTACTTCGTGGACAGCCCGGTGGGATCGGTCGTGCTGCGCCGGCCGCCGCTGGGCAGCGTGCTGCCGACGGCGCACGACATGGGCCGGGAGTTCCGGGTGATGGCGGGGCTTGCGGGGACGGCCGTACCGGTTCCGCGGATGCTGCACCAGTGCACCGACCCCGCCGTGCTGGGTCAGCCGTTCTACGTGATGGAGCGGGTCCAGGGCCACGTCTGCCGCAACACGCTGCCACCCGGCTACGCCGACCTGCCCGAGCAGCGCCGGGCCATCGGCGAGGCGCTGGTGTCGGTGCTGGCCGACCTGCACGCCGTCGACCCGGTCGCGGTGGGGCTGGGCGAGTTCGGCCGCCCCGACGGCTACCTCGTACGACAGGTCGCCCGCTGGGGCAAGCAGTGGAACGCGACCCGGGTCGAGGGGCACGAGACGCTGGACACCCTGGCGCAGGAGCTGGCCGCGAGCGTGCCCGCTTCGGCCCGGACCGGCATCGTGCACGGCGACTACCGGCTGGACAACACGATGCTCGACCCGACCCGTCCCGGTCGGATCGCCGCGGTGCTGGACTGGGAGATGTCCACCCTGGGCGACCCGATCGCCGACCTCGGGATCCTGCTCGTCTACTGGTCGCAGGCCGACGACGGCCTTGACCGCGACAACAGCTCTGTCATCCCGGCAGCGACCGTGCTGCCCGGGTTCCCGACCCGCGCCCAGGTCGCCGAGCTGTACGCCCGCCGCACCGGCGCCGACCTCTCCTCGTTGCCGTGGTGCGAAGCGTTCGGCTTCTTCAAGCTGGCGGTCGTCTGCGCCGGCATCGTCGCGCGGGTGCGGGCCGGGGCGATGGTCGGCGAGGGCTTCGGCGGCATCGAGGAGCGGATCGGCCCGCTCGTCGAGCTCGGCCGCGCGACCCTCGCGGACGGCAACCTGCGCTAACGCCCGCCGCCGCCCTGCCTGCCCTTCGACAGTGCGTTCCAGAGGCCCCCGGAAGCGGCGGCCCGCAGGGGATGTGCACTGTCGAAGGTGAGGGTCGGGGCGGCGCGGCGTACGCACCAGGCCCAGTAGATGAGCGGCAGTTGCAGGGGTAGCCGGGCAAGGCCGAGGTAGCGGGCGGCCCCCGTCTCACGCACCGCCATCTGCACGTTCGCCGGCAGCACCGCGAGGAACAGGACTCCCGCCGCGGCTGCGGCGCCCCGCCGGTAGCGCGGAGTCAGGATGCCCAGCCCGCAGGCCACCTCGGCCACCCCGCTGGCGTAGGTCCATACCCGCGGGGCCGGCAGGAAGGACGGGATGATGCCGTCGTAAGTGCGGGGGAACAGGAAGTGCAGCGACCCGGCCACGCACAGCAACCCCCCGAGCAGGTACGGCGAGGCGGTGCGCAGCCGGGTCACCGGCGCAGTCTGCCTGCACCGGCCGCGCGTCCGCACCACCTGTTCTGGGGGCTGGGCGCCGACAGGGGACACTGCGCCGGTGCAGCTTCCCGTCATGCCGCCCGTCAAGCCGATGCTGGCCAAGTCGGTGCCGGCCGTCCCGGATGGTGCTTTCGTCTACGAACCCAAGTGGGATGGCTTCCGCTGCATCGTGTTCCGCGACGGGGACGAGGTCGAGCTCGGCAGCCGCAACGAGAAGCCACTGACCAGATACTTCCCAGAGGTCGTCGAGGCCGTCCGCACACAACTGCCGGACCGCTGCGTCGTGGACGGCGAGATCGTGGTGGCGGCCGGTCAGGGGCTCGACTTCGAGGCGCTGCTGCAGCGCGTGCACCCTGCGGCCTCACGGGTGGCGATGCTCGCCACCACCACGCCGGCCAGCCTGGTCGTGTTCGACCTGCTGGCTCTGGGCGACGACGACCTGACCGGCCGGCCACTCGCCGAGCGCCGCGCCCTGCTCCAGCAGGCGATGGCCGGCAGCCGGCCGCCGGTGTATCTGACGCCGGCGACCGAGGACGCTGCCCTGGCCCGGGAGTGGTTCACGCTGTTCGAGGGCGCCGGCCTGGACGGCGTGATCGCCAAGCCGGTGGGCGGCACGTACGAGCCCGACAAGAGGACGATGCTCAAGATCAAGCACACCCGCACCGCGGACTGCGTGGTCGGCGCCTACCGGTGGCACAAGAGCGGGCCGGTCGTCGGCTCACTCGTGCTGGGGCTGCACGACGGCCACGGCCGGCTGCAGCACGTCGGCGTCGCGGCGAGCTTCCCGATGGCCCGCCGCGCCGAGCTGGTCGACGAGCTCGCGCCGTACCTGCTGCCGGCGGGTGCGGCGCACCCCTGGCTCGGCGAGGCGCACTCCGAGCGGGCGCCCGGCGGGGAGCCGAGCCGCTGGAACCGCGACAAGGACATGAGCTTCGTCCCGCTGCGGCCCGAGCTGGTCGTCGAGGTGGCGTACGACCACATGGAGGGCTCACGGTTCCGGCACACCAGCCAGTTCAAGAGCTGGCGGCCGGACCGCGACGCCGCGTCCTGCACCTACGACCAGCTCGAGCGGCCGGTGCGCTTCGACCTCGCCACCGTGCTGCGTTCCTGAGCCGGCACGTCGGGAAGCGGGGCCGCACGTACGGCCGGCCTCAGGGGTTGCCGGAGCACATTGTGTGCTTAACCTTGAAATCAAGCACACAAGGTACTGCCGCGGCCCGCTCGGGCACGCTCGGGCACGCAACCTCAGGGTGGACATTGTGTGTTGGATGTGGCAATCAAGCACACAAAGTCCGCGCGGCGAGCATTCGGGCGGTCCTTCGCCGCCGCGCCACCACCTCGGATCGGGCGCTTTGGGCGTCTTGCCCAGCAGGTTGAGCACATTGCACCGCGCCACGGCCCAGCCGGCTGGCCCGGGCCGGGGGTTAGCGTCGAGCCGGTGTCCGCCACCGTCGTCGCCTCGGGTCTCACCGTGGTGCGCGGCCCGACGCTCGTGCTCTCGGATGTCTCGCTGACCGTCGCGCCGGGCAGCCGGATCGGGGTCGTCGGGCCCAACGGGGCGGGCAAGTCGACCCTGCTGGCAGCCCTGGCCGGCCGCGTCGTCCCCGAGTCGGGCCGCGTGCACCGCAGCCCGCGCAGCGCCAACATCGGTCTGCTCCCGCAGGAGCCGGACCGGCGGCCGGGCGAGACGCTGGCGGCGCTGTTCGCCCGCCGCACCGGCGTCGCCGCCGCGCAGGCGGCGCTCGACAGCGCCACCGAGGCGCTGGCCACCGGGGCGCCGCCCACCGAGGCGCTGGGCACCGGGGTGGACGCCATGCGGGTGGACGCGATGCGTCCCGGCGACGACGGCAACGGTCCCGACGACGGCCCGGACTACGACGAAGTGCTCACCCGCTGGCTCGACCTCGGCGGCGCAGACCTCGAGCAGCGCGCCGAGCAGGTCTGCGCCGACCTCGGCCTGCCGCTGGACCTGCTCCGCGCGGAGACGACCACGCTGTCCGGCGGGCAGGCGGCCCGCGCGCAGCTGGCCAGCGTCCTGCTCAGCCGGTACGACGTGTTCCTGCTCGACGAGCCGACCAACGACCTGGACTTCGCCGGCCTGGACCGGCTGGAGGAGTTCGTCATGCAGCTGTCGGCGGGACTGGTCGTGGTCAGCCACGACCGCGAGTTCCTGGCCCGGACCGTCACCAGCGTGCTCGACATCGATGGGCCGCTGCGTACCGCCCGGCTGTTCGGCGGTGGCTGGGAGGCCTACCTCGATGAGCGCAGCCGCGCCCGGCAGCAACAGCGCGACGCGTACGAGCAGTACGACGACAAGCGCTCCGGGCTGGTGCAGCAGGCGCAGCGCCAGCGCGAGCAGTCGGTGCGCGGCGCCCTACGCGCGAAGCGCAAGCCACCCGACAACGACCGCGCCGCCAAGGGCGCGCGGATCGAGGCGGCGACGCACGCGGCGGGCCGGGTCAAGACCATCGAGAGCCAGCTGGACCGGCTCGAGCAGGTCGATGAGCCCCGCAAGCAGTGGCAGCTCCAGCTGAGCATCGCGTCGGCTCCGCGCTCCGGCGAGGTGGTCGCCGTGCTGTCCGGGGCGGTCGTCGAGCGCGGCGGCTTCCGGCTCGGCCCGGTGACGCTGCAGGTGGCCTACGGCGACCGGATCGCGCTGGTCGGGCCGAACGGCGCGGGCAAGACCACCCTGCTCGACGCGCTGCTGGGCCGGCTCCCCCTGTCGGCCGGCACCCAGTCGCTCGGTGCCGGGGTCCTGGTCGGCGAGGTCGACCAGGCCCGCGCGCGCTTCGCCGGCCCCCGGACGGTGGTCGAGGTCGTCGAGGAGGCCACCGGTTGGCCGGCGTCGCAGGCGCGCACCCTGCTGGCGAAGTTCGGCCTCCAGGCCGACCACACGCAGCGGCCGTCGGCGTCGCTGTCACCCGGTGAGCGCACTCGGGCGGGGCTGGCGCTGCTGCAGGCCGTCGGCGTCAACTGCCTGGTGCTGGACGAGCCGACCAACCACCTCGACGTGCCGGCGATCGAGCAGCTGGAGCAGGCGCTGGCGAGCTACGCGGGCACGCTGCTGCTGGTCAGCCACGACCGGCGGCTGCTCGAGGCTGTCCGCATCACCCGCACGGTTCAGGTGGACGGCGGACAGGCGCGCGAGGCCGGCTGATTGCATGGACGCGTGACCACCGCCCTGGACCAGCTCGTCGCCCTGCTCGATCTCGAGCAGATCGAGGTCGACATCTTCCGTGGCGGCCGGGCCGAGGAGTCGGGGCAGCGGGTGTTCGGCGGTCAGGTGGCCGGTCAGGCCCTGGTGGCCGCCGGCCGCACCGTCTCCGCCGACCGCCCCGTGCACAGCCTGCACGCGTACTTCCTGCGGCCCGGCGATCCGAGCATCCCGATCGTGTACGAAGTCGATCGGATCCGCGACGGGCGCAGCTTCACCACCCGCCGGGTCGTGGCGGTGCAGCACGGGAAGCCGATCTTCCACCTGTCGGCGTCCTTCCAGCTCGTCGAGGCCGGGCTCGAGCACACGACGCCGATGCCGGAGGTCCCCAGGCCTGAGGAGCTGACGACGCTCAGCGTGCGGATGGCGCCGTACGCGCAGGAGCTGGACGGCTGGTACACCAGGCCGCGCCCGATCGACGTGCGCTACGTCGGCGACCCGCCGCGCATCGCTCAGGAAACGGGGCTGCGCCACCCGCACTCCCAGGTGTGGATGCGCGCCGACGGGCGGCTGCCCGACGACCCGCTGCTGCATGTGTGCGCGGCCGCGTACGCCTCGGACATGACCCTGCTGGACTCGACGCTGCTCGCGCACGGCAAGGCCTGGGGCACCGGCGACGTGATCGGGGCGAGCCTTGACCACGCGATGTGGTTCCACCGGCCGTTCCGCGCCGACGAGTGGTGGCTCTACGACCAGGAGTCGCCGTGGGCCGGCGCCGGTCGGGGCCTCGCCCGCGGTTCGATCTACACCGGTGACGGCCGGCTGGCCGCCAGTGTGGTGCAGGAGGGGCTGCTGCGGGTTCCGCGGGATCGGTAACGTCAGCGGCAGGCCAGCAACCCGAGGAGCAGCATGGCGAGCAACGGTGAGAACGCGTACGCAGCACTGAGCGCGGCGCTCGGCCGGTCGGACGGCAGCGGCGACTGGTTTCTCGTGGACCAAGCCCGCATCGACGCCTTCGCCGAGGTCACCGAGGACCGGCAGTTCATCCATGTGGACCCGGCGCTGGCGGCGACGATGTCCCCGTGGGGCGGCACGATCGCGCACGGCTTCCTCACCCTGTCGCTGCTCACCCACCTCACGGCCTCCGTGCCGCAGGACCCGGCGACGCTCGAGGGCGTCGTCATGGGAATCAACTACGGCTTCGAGAAGGTCCGCTTCGTCGCGCCGGTGAAGGTCGGTTCCCGCATCCGCGCGGGCAGCGTGTTGTCCGCCGTCGAGGCCAAGGACGCCAACACCCTGCAGGTCACCCGCACGGTGACCGTGGAGATCGAGGGCGAGGTCAAGCCGGCGCTGGTCGCGCAGTGGGTCACCCGGCTCGTCTACGGCTGACCCGGCACGCCTCGAGCGGGGCCGTCAGGCCGGGTCGTCGCTCTCGTGCTTCGCCGCCCGCTTGGCGGCCGCCGGGCCCGCCACGCTCGGCCGGGACCGCAGCGGCTCGCCGTCCATCTTGGGGAACTGCGGTGGATAGGGCGCCTCGCCTTCGCCCTGCCGGTCGTAGAGCTCCAGCAGCGGCGCCAGGTCGTGGTGCACGTCATCGATCTCGGCGTGCACGTCGCCGAGGCGGTGGAACCGGTCGCGCAGCGTCCAGATGTCGAAGTCCGCGATCTCGCAGACCGGCACCTCGTCCCAGCTCACCGGCGCGCTGACGGTGGCCTGCGGCCGGGCCCGGACGCTGTACGCGCTGGCGATCGTCTGGTCCCTGGCCATCCGGTTGTAGTCCAGGAAGACCCGCTCGCCGCGCTCCTCCTTCCACCACTTGGCGGTCGCGAGGTCCGGGCGGCGGCGCTCGATCTCGCGGCCGACAGCCAGCGCGGCATGCCGCACCTGGGTGAAGGTCCAGTCCGGGCGGATCCGGAGGTAGACGTGGATCCCCTTGCTGCCGCTGGTCTTGGGGAAGCTGCGGTAGCCGAGCTCGTCGTACAGCGCCTTCACCTCGAGCGCCACCTCCTGGACGTCGTCCCAGCCCGTGCCGGGCATCGGGTCGAGGTCGATGCGCAGCTCGTCCGGGCTCTCGACGTCGGCCCGGCGCGAGGGCCACGGGTGGAAGTCCAGGCAGCCGGTGTTGGCCGCCCACGCGACGTGCGCGACGTCGACCGGGCACAGCTCGGTCGCGCTGCGGCCGCTCGGGAACGTGACCGTCACCGTCTCCATCCACGGCGGCCGGTTGTCGGGCACCCGCTTCTGGTAGATCGCCGGGGTCTCGGCTCCCCCGGGATGGCGTTTGAGCACCGTCGGGCGCTCGCGCAGCGCCCGCACGATGCCGTCGCCGACCGCGAGGTAGTACTCGACGAGGTCGAGCTTGCGGCCCCGCCCCTGCGGCAGCCCGGAGAAGTACGTCTTGTCGGGGTTGGTGACCTTCACCGTCCGCTCCCCCGACGGGGTGTCGATCTCGAGCTCGATGAAGGGCGACGCCACGCGCCGGAACGTACCGCCTGGAATCTCCGGGCCGGCTCCGTCGCTGCTGTCTGCATGAGGTTCGGACGACGAGGAGGGCGCAGCAGCATGGAGAGCACACGCGAGTACCCGGTGGCCAAGACCGAGGAGCAGTGGCGTACGGAGTTGTCGGCGCAGGAGTACCAGGTGCTGCGTGAGGCGGGCACCGAGCGGCCGTTCACCGGCGAGTACAACGACACCGAGACCGAGGGCGTCTACAGCTGCCGGGCTTGCGGGCACGAGTTGTTCCGCTCCGACACCAAGTTCGACAGCCACTGCGGCTGGCCGAGCTTCTGGGCGCCGAGCGACGGTGGCAACGTCGAGCTGATCGAGGACAGCAGCCTCGGCATGCGCCGCGTCGAGGTGCGTTGCGCGAACTGCGGCAGCCACCTCGGGCACGTCTTCGAGGACGCGCCCCAGACGCCGACCGGTGACCGCTTCTGCATGAACAGCGTCAGCCTGAAGCTCGAGCCGGCGCAGGGCTGACCGGCGGCGAGCGGCGCGCTCGCTGCGTCTGCGGGCCGCACGCTCCCCTGGGCGCTGGGCGGCGTCCGGCGCCTACGGCAGGCCGGCGACGATGTCGGCGACGCTCTTGCGGATGCCGGTGTAGAAGGGCGTCTCGAGCTTGGTGTGCAGGCGGGCCCGTGAGGAGCGCAGCGCCCGCAGGCAGTCGGTGATGCGGTGCATCTCGTCTGCCTCGAAGGCCAGCAGCCACTCGTAGTCGCCGAGGCCGAAGGCGGCGACGGTGTTGGCGCGTACGTCCTCGAACTCCCGGCCCATGATCCCGTGCTCGGAGAGCATGCCCTTGCGCTCGTAGTCCGGCAGCAGGTACCACTCCAGCGAGCGGTTGAACGGGTAGACGCAGACGCAGGGCCTGGGGTCCTCGCGCCGGACGTACGCCGGGATGTGGCTGCGGTTGAACTCCGCAGGTCGGTGGATCGCGACGGCCGACCAGACCGGCGCGAGGTGCCGGCCGAGGCCGGTCTGGCGGAACCCGTTGTAGGTGTCCTGCAGGACCGCGACGTCCGGGCAGGTCCACCACACCAGTAGCTCGGCATCCGCCTTGAAGCCGGACACGTCATACGTGCCGCGGGTGTAGACGTCCTTGCCGAGCGCCGCGTCAAGGAATCCCTGCGCCTCCGCGGCGAGCGTCTGCCGCGAGTCGTCCGGCAGCGGCGTCGTCGCAGTGAACACGGCGTACATCGTGTAGAGCAGCTGGTCGTTGAGCTCGCGGGCCTTCGTCGCCTCAGGCCGGGCGTCGGTCGTGGGTGCGGTCATCCACCAAGTGTGCGGCCAGCACCTGCCGGGCCGCATCGCGGCCGTCGCGGGCCACGGCCGGGATACCCACGCCGCCGTACGCCGCCCCGGCGACCGCCAGACCCGGATGGGCTGCGACCGCCGCCCGGACGCGGTGGACCAGGTCCAGGTGCCCGACGGCGTACTGCGGCAGGCCGCCGCCCCACCGCACCACCCGGCTGTCGAGGGTGCGCGCGACCGGGCCGACGGCGGCCACCAGCTCGGCGCGTACGACGTCGACCAGTTCGGCGTCGTCGCGCTGCAGGTCGGTGGCGTCGCCGTGCCGGCCGACGCTGGCCCGCACGACCGCCCGGCCGGCCGGGTAGTGACCCCACTTGCGGCTGGTGAAGGTCACCGCCTTGGTCACCCGGCCGTCGACCGCGGGCACCAGGTATCCGCTGCCCGCGCCCGGGGTGGCGCCGTCGAGGACCAGCGTGACGATCGCCACGCTGGCGTACTCCAGGCCGGCGAGCCCCTCAGCGGCGGCCGGGGCCAGGTCGCGCAGCAGCCTTGCCGCGGGGGCGGCCGGTATCGCGAGGACGACACCGTCGACGTCGAGCTGCTCCGGGTGCGCGACGGAGCCGAGGTCGAGGCGCCAGCCGGTCGGCGTGCGGGCCAGCGCGCGCACCGTCGTCGACAGCCGGACCCGCGCGCCGGAGGCGTTCGCGACGGCCGCCGGCAGCCGGCCGAGGCCGCCGGGCAGCCCGCGGAACAGCGGCCCGGTGTAGGGCGTGGCCGTCGCCCTTGCCTGCCGGGTGGCGAGCAGCAGGCTGCGTGAGCGCGCCACCGGCGCCACAAGCTGCGGCAGGGTCGCGTACAGGCTGAGCCGGTCGGCGCGGCCGGCGTAGACGCCGCCGAGCAGCGGTCCGAGGACACGCTCGAGCGGGACCACTTCGGGAGCCACCATGGCGACCTCGGCGCCCATCTGACGAGCGGAGGCGGCGACCTCGGACCCGATCCAACCCGCCCCGATCACCACGACGCGACTGGCCGCCTTGATCGCAGCGCGCAGAGCATCGGAGTCGGCCATCGCGCGCAGGTAGCACACCCCCGCCATCTCCGCGCCCGGCAGAGGAAGGCGCCTGGGGGTGGCGCCGGTGGACAACAGAAGCCGGCTGTACGGCATACGGCTGCCGTCGGCCAGGGTGATCTCGTGGGCGCCGGGTTCCAGGGATGCCACCCGCGTCCCGGTCAACAGCTCGATGTCGTTGTCCGCGTAGAAGCCTTCGTCGTGGACGTAGAGCTTCGCGGCGGGCTTGTCCCCGCGCAGGTACTCCTTGGAGAGCATGGGGCGCTCGTAGGGGCGTTCGGCCTCCTCGCCGATCAGCACCACCCGGCCGTCAAAACCCTCGGCGCGCAACATCTCAGCTGCCTTGGCTCCCGCCAGGCTCGCGCCGACGATGACAAATGTTTGTTCTAAAGCCATGGGGGGCTTCCTTCGGCTAGGTGGGCTGCAAAGACTGGGTAGGGGC
>ENA-OFCD01000568-OFCD01000568.1-metagenomes-genome-assembly--contig:-NODE-568-length-22842-cov-4.201562_pt1 | contig 22842 bp, 22 predicted proteins | sample MGYA00153392_OFCD01 | MGnify analysis MGYA00153392
GCTGGGCCTCCGCGGGGCAATTCACCGCGGGAAATGCCCTGCGCTACGCGATCGTTGCGGGAGGGATCGCGAGCGCGTTCGCGGCGCTCACTTCGTTGCTGATGTCTTATTCGCGCGTGGTGGTGGCGCTCGCCAAGGATCGCTATTTGCCAATCGGTCTCGCGCCGAAGACGACCGGGGAGGTGCCGCGTGGCGCGATCCTCGCGGCGGGTGGGCTGTTCTCGCTTTCGCTCGCGCTCGACTTCGAGCGACTGGTGGTGCTCGACATCGTCTTGTACGGAGCGTCCCTGGCGATCGAGTTCGTCGCGCTCGTGAAGCTCCGGGTCAGCGAGCCCGAGCTTGCGCGTCCCTTCCGCGTGCCCGGCGGAGTGGTCGCGGCTGCGCTGCTCGGCGTGTTCCCCATCGGTCTCATCTTGCTCGCCTTCGCGCGCAGCTCAGACGATCGAATTGGAGGCGTCAACGCCGCTTGGGTAGCGCTCGGGATTGTTGCGTTGGGGCCGATTGCCTACTTGTGGCGAAAAAATAGGTAGTTGGGTATCGACTCGTTAGCGGTGGGGCTTGGGCTTCGGCTTCGGCTTGGCGCTCGGGTGGGTCATAGGCGGGTGGGATGCGGCAGGCTTGGCAGACGATGGCGGGCTTACGGCCGTGCGCGACGCGTCCTCGTCCGTAGTTGGCATTGCGTCTTCGGCGAGTGAGGCGTCGTCTGGGCTGGCGTCGTCCGGTGCGGGCGCGTCTGTGGCCGCGTCTTCGGTGAGGATCGGTTCGACGAAGCTCGCGTCGACGACGACCGGCGTGACGATCGTGACGCTAGCGCTGGCGGGTGCGGTGGCGCTCGCGCTCGGCTCGGTCGCGGGTGTTGGCTCGCGGCTCTGCTCCCATATCTTCTTGCCGCCCGCGAACCAGGCTACCGTTCCGCTAACGCCGAGGAGCGCCAGCAAGACGAGCGTCGACATGCACCCGCTGCTTCGCGCCGGAGGCGAGGAGTCGCGCGTGGAACGGATCACGGGGAGCTCGCCCGATTCCGCCTTCTTGGCAGGACTACGGAGCTCGACGAGCGCGGCCTCGACATCGGTGCGCATCGCCTTCGCATCGGGGTAGCGCTCGTCGCGCTCGAGCCTCAACGCTTTGTCGACGATGCGGACGACGACCTCCGAGACCTTCGGCGCGACGGCTCGCAGTGAGCGCGCCTGCTCGTTCGCGGTCTTGCCCATGACGTCGATCGTGCTCTCGCCCTCGTGCGGGAGCGCGCCCGACAGCACGTTGAACGCGGTGGCGCCGAGCGAATACAAATCCGTGCGGCCATCGATCTCGTCGACGCGACCCGCGGCCTGCTCGGGCGCCATGAACGCCGGAGTGCCCATGGGTGCGCCAATTACGGTCATCCCGCGCGACTCGATCGTGCGCGCAATGCCGAAGTCGAGCACCTTCACGTGAGGCGACGAGGTCTCCTTTTCGGCGAGCAAAAAGAGGTTCTCCGGCTTGAGATCCCGGTGGATGATGCCGTGCGCGTGCGCGGACTCGAGAACGCCGAGGACGCCGAGCAAGATCTCGAGCAGCTCGATCTCGCGGATGGGCGAGCCGTGCTGAATGCGATCTTCGAGCGAGCGACCCTCGAGCAGCTCCATCACGAGGAACGCGACGCCCTCGTCCGGCCCGCCTTCGACGGTGTCGTCGTCCAGCACCTTCACGACATCGGGGTGCTCGACACGATTGGCGGCGTACCCCTCGTGGAGGAACCGCTCTCGAACGTTCGCGTGCTCCGCGAGATACGGGTGAAGCACCTTTACTGCGGCGCGTGCGCCGTTGCGGTGTCGCGCAGAGTAGACCGCCGCCATCCCGCCGACGCCGAGCAGCCCCTCGAGCGTCCACTTATCGTTCAATACGCGACCGACGCGCCCCTCGGCCAGCTCCGCTAGGTCAACCTCGCTCATGGTCGCTCGACGTTGAAGGACGCTATCATTAGTCGACGCGGTCCGACCCGAGCATCCAATCGGCCGGCGATTTCACTGCGGCCTGATCTGACAGACGTCGTCGCGCGTGGCTCAGCTGAGAGCCGCTCAGACTGTGTGCGCAACGCCTACAAAAATAGGGGGTTCGTCGTGCCTGTCTTCGCGATGGGTGTTATGGTTGCGACCGTGGCGTGCTGACGCCTTGGGACGATGTCGAACCTCTCGGTACAGACGGTAGAGACGCTGTCGGGCACGATCGAAGACTTCCATCTTCGGATCGTCCGTCCGCTAGTCGCCTATCTCGCCAAGACGCGCGGGGTAGAGGCTGTCGAGGCCGTCGCGCGTAAAGCGAGACTAACGGTGAAGCGCTTGAAGAGCGCCTCGAGCTGGGTCGACCACGCGAGCTTCGAAGCCCTCCTCGCCGAGGCGCGTGCGCAACTGGCGAACGACACGGAGTTCATGAACGCGTGTGTCTTCGATATGGCCAAGCTCTACGGGCCGCTCGTGTTGGTCCTGCGCGTCGGGTCAGTGCGCGGCTGCTACGAGATGATGGAACGCACCATCCACATGGCCAGCGGCGTCAGCAAGCTCGAGACGTCCGAGGCTAACCAAGGCCCACACATCGTCCTCAGGTACACGACCAAGAAGCCCGAGAGCCGCATCATCGGCGCGCCTGACGGTGGGGGGCGCGCGCCGGAGGGAATGACGGTCGACGCGACCGCCTGGCGGGCGGCGTGGGCGAAGTGCCGGGGGCGAATGGCGGGCGGGCAGAAGCATCGCTTCGGGCGGCTTTATGCGCCGGAGGCGACGCTCGAGGAGACCACGTGCATCGCGCGTGGAGACGACGCATGCACATATCGGCTCGCGTGGTCCGAACCGCTTGCCGTTCGCTTTCCCGCGGGTGGCGCGATCGCGGGTGCGGCCGCCGCCGTCGCGCTCGAGAGCGTCACTCATACGCCGCTCGTTTGGCTGCTCGCGATCGCAGGAGGCGCGTTGGGTGCGGCGCACGCGTACCGCCGCATGGTCCGGGACAGTCTGCGCTTCCAACGCGACACATCGCAGGCCGTGGAGCTCGTCGTGAAGGCGCACATGCACGACGCACAGGAGCTCCTCGAAATTCACGAGCGGCAGCAGGCGTACAGCGAGCGACTCGAGGAGCGCATCGCCGCGCGGACCGAAACGCTGGAGTCGATGGTCACGGATCTCCAACAGCTCCGAAAGCGCCACGGCACGGCGATCCACGGTATCTCCCACGACATGCGAAACCCGCTGGCGACGATGCTCACCAACGCGGAGTATCTCTCGCAACAGCAAGATCCCGAGCTCCGCGTGGTGGGTGAAGAGCTAAAGCAGAGCGTCGGGCACCTGCGCGCTCAGATCAGGCGCCTGTGGGAGTCCGGCTCCACCAACGATGGAGCTTTCGCGATCAAGCGCGAGCGGCTCGAGGTCGGCGTCTTCGTCGATCGTCTCCGCAGACACCTGCGCGCCATCGTCGTCGGCCGAAACATCCGCACGACGGTCTTCCGCACTCGGGAGTCACCCGAGGTGATCACCACGGACGTCCTCTTGTTCGATCGGGTCGTGAACAACATCGTCTCCAACGCGGCCAAATACACGGCGCTCGGCAGCATCGTCGCCGAGGTAGGCGGCACGCCTGGCAATCTGTCGCTCAAGATCAGTGACACCGGTCGCGGCATCTCCCCCTCACACCTCGAGAGAGTGTTCGTGTCGGGGAAAAAGGACGAGCCCATCGTCGGCGAGAGCTGGGGAGTCGGGTTGAGCCACACGATTCGCCTCTTGGATCAGCTCGGAGGACGATTCGAGCTGATGAGCAAGCCCGGGGTCGGCACCACGGTCTGGGTCCATTTCCCCGTGGAGATCGCCCAGACTCCGCCCGCAATCACCACGATAGACGAGTCCATGGCTGCGCTCTTGAAGCGGATCGTCACGATTCGACCGTCCGCGAACTGACGCACGAGGTTCATGTCTGCAGAATCCAACAATCCGAAGCCGGCGAGCGTCCACCCGCTCGTGCCGGTGAACACGCCGCGCCGTGCGGTAGACACCTTCTTGCGCTACCTCGTCGCGGAGGATGCTCGCTTCGTGTTCGGTGTGCCGGGCGGTTTGCTGCACCCCTTCTTCGAGGCCGTCGAACAGCACCCGGACTTGTCGCTCATCGTGACCAAGCACGAAGAGGGCGCGGCGTTCATGGCGGATGGCTACGCACGGGCGAGCCGCAAGATCGCCGTGTGTGCGGGGACCTCCGGTCCGGGTGCGACCAATCTGTTGACCGGAGTCTCGGTCGCGTTCGCGGACGGCGTGCCGATGTTGGTGGTCACCGGCCAGGTGACGTCCAGCACGATCGGCAAAGGCGCCGCTCAAGAGACGGGCGCCGAAGACATGGACATCGTCGGTATGTTCGCGCCTGTCACGAAGTACTCCGCGATGGTGCCGAGCGCCGATCGCCTTGGCCACCACCTGCGACGCGCGCTGCGACTGGCACTCAGCGGACGTCCGGGCCCCGTGCACCTGAACATTCCGGTCGACCTCTGGGGCAAGCCGCTCGAAGAGGTGTGGTTCGACCCAAAGACGTACCGACCCCACACGCATCAGTTCGATCGCAACGCAGTCGCGCTTGCGGCGGACGCTCTTCTGCGCGCGAAGCGTCCCACCGCGCTGATCGGGTCTGGAACGCTGAGCGCGGGAGCCGAAGAGCACGCGCTCGCACTCGTCGAGCTGCTCGAGGCGCGTTTCGCGACGACGCCGCGGGCAAAGGGCGCGCTCCCGGAGGACCATAGGCTCTCGATGGGCGTGCTCGGCTTCGCGGGCCACGCCGCAGCGAAGAAGACGATGCTGTCGGAGGAGACAGACACGCTCATCACGATCGGCGCGTCGCTGAACGAAACGACGACGTTCAACTGGCATCCGGAGCTGCGTCGCGGCAAGACGCTCATCCAACTCGACATCGACGTGGACCGCGTGGGCCGCAACTACCCGGTCGACATCCCGCTCGTCGGCGACGCTCAGACCATCTTGGTCGAGCTCGTCTATCACATTCACAGATTGATCCGCGACGGCGCGAGCCCGGCCTCCACGTGGCCGTCGGCGCCGCCGTTACCGACGGGCCATGCGCGCTACGACGACCCTGCGATCCGCCAGTCGGACGCGGCACCGTTGACCCCGCAACGATGGCGCGTGGACCTCGACGAGGCCTTGCCCGATGACGCGTTGATCGCGTCGGACATCGGCGGACACATGCTCTTCAACTTGCACGAGCTGTGCATTCGCAAGAACCAGCGGTTCATGCTGAATCTGGGGTTCGGATCGATGGGTCACGGAACGTGCGCTCCCATCGGCGCGGCGCTCGCGCAGCCGGGGCGCCCGGTGATCGCGATCATCGGCGACGCCTGCTTCACGATGAACGGCATGGAGCTGCTGACCGCCGCCGAGTACCAGGTGCCCGTCGTGTGGATCGTCGAGAACAATCAGATGCACGGCATCACGTGGCACGGCAGCAAGCTCGTGAGTAAAGGACGACCGATGGACGCCGTGCGCTACAAACGACCTCTCGAGATAGCGTCGATCGCGCGCGCGATGGGGTTACCCGCGTGGGTCGTTGATCGACCGGGGCAAATCCAAACGGCGCTCGCGCAAGCGCTGAGGTACGCCGGGCCCGCGCTCATCGAGGTTCGTGTCGACGGCAGCATCTCGCCGCCGCTCGGGGATCGCGCGAAATCCGTCGCGGGGTTCAAAGGCCATGAGTGAGCGGCAGCGCGGGCCGGTCGATGACGTCGCTTGGCCCGAGGAGCTCGCGGCGAGAGTCGTTCTGCCAGGAGACGAGCCACGCGTGCACGGCTACGACGTCCAGAGCGATCTCGCGACGCACTACAGATTTGGCGAGACACTACTGATCTACCTCGGCGGCGAAGCGCCCGATCAGGACAGGGGGCGCGCGTTCGAGATCGCGATGACGTTCGCATCCGTGTTGGACGCAGGAGAGGCGCCGGCCCACGCAGGAATCGTCGCGCGAATGTGCGGAGCTCCCGCGAGCGGCGTCGTCGCAGTCGCCGCGACAGCGCTGACCGAGCGCAACCGCGTGATCGTGTCGAACCATCGCGAGCTGTTCGCGTGGCTCGCCCTTGGCGACGCGGCGCTCCCCTCGACCTGTCGCGCACGCGATGACGGCGATCGCGCTGCAACCGTGCGACTACGGCGCGCGTTGCCCGCGTCGTTCGCCAACGCAAGCGTCTTCTCCAGAGATCCGAGCAAGGAGGCGTGCGTGATCGCGACACTGTTCGCGTGTGGGCTCCAGCGGCCAGAGCAGGTCGAGGCCGCGCTGACGATCGCGACGCTCGCTTCCGCATGCGCCGAAGCGTTCGCGGCCACCCCGGGAGATTTTCGTGGGTACCCGATGAACACACCGAAATTCGAGTACGTGCCATGATCAAGACGCGGGTCGCGCTCGCCACTCACGGCGACAACCAGTTCTGCGGTCACTCCGTGCTGACGGACCTCGCGGGTAAGACGTCCGTCGCGAAGGCCATCGCGCTGGCGTGCGGGGCTCCTGCGATGAGCGCCGAAGACGTGGCCGTGCTCGATGACGTCCTTACCTGCTCACTCGCGGCGGACCCCCGCATCTGGCCCGTGAAAGTGTCGCGCCTACTCTCCTCTTATGGCGGGACGCTCGCGGGGTATGGCGGGGCGCATCTCTCTCTCGAGGGAGCGAGGGTGAGCCCATGGCCCACGGGCGACTGCGCTCAGCTTCTCGCCGACCTTGCGCGAGAGGTCGGCGACGCAGGAACGGCGGCGGATGTGGATCGGGTCGTCGACGCGCGCGTCGCCAGTCGATCGATCTTCGCGGGCTACGGTGTCGTGTTCCGCGAGGAAGACGAAAGAATGGTCGCGCTCGAAGCGTGCCTCCGCGCTCGCGGGCGTGAGACGCGACGCTACTGGCGATTGATGCGCATGGTGGAGACAGCGCTCCTACGACACAAGAAGCTCCCCGCGAACGCGGGCGCCGGCGTCGCGGCCGCGTGCATGGATTGCGGAATGACTCCACACCAGACCGCCGTCTTCGCGACCGCCTGCGCGAGCGTGTGCTTCCTCGCGAACGCCGTCGAGGGCGCCCAGAACCCGGCCCCCGAGCTCCAGCGCATGCCCGTCCGCTACATCGGCCACGTGCCGCGCGTCACTCCGCGTGGAGGGTGAACTTAGGTCATGTGCTGACGTCCGGTGGCGGCTCGGCTCCACCCATCGGGAACACTCCTAGGCCCTCGAGCTTCAAGTCGATCGGGACCTCGGCGAGCGCTTTCTCGATCGTCTCGGCGATCGCGGGCTCCCACGGCTTGGCTTCGAGCAGCGAGGTCTCGAGCGGGACGAACGCGCTCTGATCGACGCCGATCGCGCTCGCTTGCGGCGTCACGAACAACACCTGTCCTGGCGGCGCGCCGAGCGCTCGAAACAGGACGTCGGGGGAAACGGCCGGCGTGATGTCGTAGCCCGCGGGGATGTAGAGGCCCGGATGAATCTCCACGAAGAACGTCCCGATCGGGATCGACTCGATGCCCGTCGCGCAGCGAACGAACGCCCCGCGCGCGGTCATCGCGACGGTCGTGCGCGCGATGGTCTGCCGCGGTAGGACGTATGCGAGGCGTCGGAGAAGCGGCACCTCCTCTGGGCCGATCCACGTTGCGGTCACGTTCTTCCACGGAGACGGAGACGGCATCACGCGCAACGGAACGCGAACGGGCTCTGGTTTTCCGGTGGTCTGTGCGATCGACTCATCGTCGTTGCCGCGTAGCTCGATGCGTGCGAACGCGCGGAGGTCTCCCATCTCTGGAGTGCGAGGGAGGGACCACGGCTCGTCGCCGCGACCGCGCAGCAACACGAGGCCGTTGGGATCGAACACGGGGCACGCGCGGAGTTGAACGGGGTGTCGATAGCCGACCTCGACAGCGACACCAGGACCCACGGGCAAGAACGTCGTGATGCCTGGAGTGGCTTGCATCAGCGGTCGCATGCGCTTCGGGAGATCCGGGATGCGCATGATGTATCGGCGCACGAGCCCTTCATCGAACGAGCTCGCCGGCGGCCACTCGCCGACAGCGACCTCACCGTCGACGCGCGAGCGAACGAAGTAGTGCACGAGCGCGGGACCTAGGCCTTGCTCGGCGACGATGATGCGCACTCCTGATTCATCGGCGGTGGACGGGTCGACATGCGGCATCAAACGCAGCAAGAGAGCACGCAGGTCGAGCGACTTCTCGACGTCGTACGCCTGCGTGAATTTGTCGTGATAGAGCGCGAGCGCCGCGTCGGTCGCGATCAGCTGCGTAGCGTCGTAGCCGAAGGGCGCGCCTGCGTCGCGGTATTGAACGAAGTGGCGGCTGGTGCCGGTGAAGGTGAAGCCGCCGACGAGGCGCGCGGTCTCGGACATGCGGTCCATGCGATCACTCGACTCCGCCGCGAACTGCAGAGTCATCTCACGCGTGCCGAGCTTGCTGCGCACGACGTGGATCTCGAGGCTCGGCATCAGGTCCTCGAGCGAGTGCTCGCGCGTGTACACGCTGAGCAGTGCAACGAGCCGATCAATGGAGGGCATCAAAATGAGCCCTTTTTGCCCCAGCGCGACGCCCTTCGCCTCGAGCCCGAGCCCAGGCGTGCGGAGACGCGTCTGGTGCAGCGCGATTCGGTCCAGCATTGCGGCGAGCATAACGCATGGACAACGGCGCGTTCATGCACGTTTCGTTTCCCGACAGAAACACCAACACCGCGCCTGATTTTCTCTTGGCAACGGCACCCAAGGAGGTCAGTAGTTGGTTGTGATGACGATGGATCGATCGCTCCTCTTGCCCTGGGTCGTTGCGGTGATCGCCGGCTGCGCGACTTCTGCCGTGTCGAGCCAAGACGCGGGCACGAACACCGGAGACGCGGGTGGCGCTTGCACGCCGTGCGTGATTGACAGCGACTGCGCCGGCAACGTGTGCGCGCAGTTCGCCGGCGACGTGTTCTGCGCCAAGCCTTGTCCCAACGGACAGAGCGACTGCTCGGGCGACACGACTTGCGTCGGAGTGAGCTCCGTCACGGGCGACCCCGTCAACGTCTGCGAGCCGAATGGAAACCTCTGCGGCCGCTCGCCAGACGCGGGACCCAGCACCTGCCCCGGTCTCGCCTCCCCAACGACGCCCGCGTCGTGCACCTCGTGCGCCACGAGCGCGCCGAACTGTCAGCCGAACGGCTGCTTCGGAGGTTGGTGGTGCAACACGCAGAGCAACAAATGCCAAGCGCCGCCGAACAACTGCGGCTCGCAAGACGCAGGCGGGGTCGACGCGGGCGGTCCGATCACCGCGAAAATTGGCGTGAACGGTGGCACCGAGTCTCGGCTCTACTTCGCGATCGTCGGAGACACTCGGCCTGCGCTGCCCGATCAGACGAGCGGCTACCCGACGGCGATCATCAACAAGATCTTCTCGGACCTGACGGCGCTCAGCCCGATGCCGCCGTTCGTGGTCGCGACTGGCGACTATCAATTCGCCTCGGCGTTCAGCGGAAGCGAAGCCGTCAAACAATTCGCGCTCTACACGGCGGCGTCCCAATCTTACCGGACGGCGGGTGGCCTCGAGTTCCCCGCGATGGGCAACCACGAGTGCACGGGCGCCACGGCTTCGAACTGCGGGATGGGCAACCAATACACGTCGACGAACAACTTCGCCGCGTTCAAGAGCGCGTTGCTCGCGCCGATCCAGAAGACGGAGCCGTACTACGTCATCAACGTCGCCGCGGACGACAGCTCGTGGACCGCGAAGTTCGTCTTCATCGCCGCCAACGCGTGGGACGCCGCGCAGTCCAGTTGGCTGGACACGACGCTATCGGCCACCACCACCTACACGTTCATCATCCGCCACGAGTCGGCGAGCGCCAACACCGCGCCCGGAGTGACGCCGAGCGAGGCCATCATGAGCAAGCACCCCTACACGCTCGCGATCGTGGGCCACACGCACACGTACTATCGCCCTCAGGTCAAAGAGGTGATCTTCGGCAATGGCGGCGCGCCGCTGACGAGCGGCAACTACGGCTACGGGCTCGTCACGCAGCGCGCGGACAAGTCGATCCAGATCGACGAGATCGACATGACGACGGGCAACGCCGATCCTAAATTCCGCTTCGCGCTACACCCCGATGGCACAACGTCTCCGTAACGCGCTGTTCGTCGCAGGAGCGCTCGCCAGCATCTCTGGCGCGGGGTGGGCAGTGCTCGGTTCATCGTCACGCGTGAGCAACGCGGCAACAAGCGCGAGCCTGCCTTCGCCGGCCCGTGAAGCGACGGTGATGCGCATCGTTCGCACGACTGGGATCGCGCTGGACGGAGACTTCGACGATCCGGGTTGGAGCCGTGGCCAGAAGACGGGACCCTTCGTCGACGAGCTCGGGGCGCCCGCGCGCCCGTACACCGACGCGCGCGTCGCGTGGGGGGATGGCTTTCTGTACGTGGGCTTCTACATGGCCGACGAGAACATCCTCACGAACGTCGATCGCGCGGACGGTCCTCTCTGGCTCGCCGACGACGTGCACCTCGCGCTCATCATCGGCGACCACGAGTACTCGATCGACGCGGCGCCGAGCGGCACGATCACCGACGGGCTACGCATCAAGGGCGGCGCTACGGACTACTCGTGGTCGAGCGGAGCGAAGGTAGCGACCGAGATGGACGGCACGCTCAACGACACGAGCGACAACGACGAGGAGTGGCTCATCGAGCTCGCCATCCCTCTGAAGAACCTCGGGCTCGACGGAAGAGCCGGCGAGTCGATGGGCGTGCGAATGCGGCGGTGCGACACGAGCAAGACAGGGGCGCGCACCTGCGCCAACGCGGAGCCGAACCGCATCGAGCTGGAGTGAGCGACACCGCATGCGCGAATGCGCGCCGCATTGTCCACGGGGACCGCGCGCGGCCCCTCTAGCTCGACGACCCACCCGGCGATCGTGAAATCCCTGGCGTGAACCCCTCGACTGCGGCGAGTATCGCCGTTCTCACTTCATCTACCGGTCACCCTGGTGGCGTCGTTGATAAGCCGCCGTTTTGAATATGCGCTCCTCGCGCTCGCACTCGCGGTTGTCCCTTCGCTCGCGAAGGCCGACGATGATCCTCGGACGGTCGAGGCACGAGCGATGTTCGTGCATGGCAGTGAGCTCGTGCACGACGCGAAGTGGGCGGAGGGTCTCGCTGCGTTCGAGCAGTCAGCCGAGCAGAGGCCGCACGCGATCACGACCTACAACGTCGGCGCTTTCCAGCGCGCGCTCGGGCGCTACGCAGAGGCGCGAAAGACTCTCCGTGCTGCGCTCGCACAAAATGAAGCCAACGGCGGCCAACAGCTCGCCGACGCGTTGGTGACGGAGACGAAGGGCTACCTCGATCAAATCGAAAAGCTCTTGGCGACGATGGACGTCACGCTCGACCCAGGTAGCGCCGCGATCACCGTGGACGGCAGGCCGCTCGAGCTCGACCCCACGACCCGCGCGCTCGTCGCCGACGTTCGTCCGCCAGGCGCCGACGAGACACCGCCGTCGGCGACCTTCAAGATGGTGCTGGACCCCGGAGTCCACGTGATGACGCTCTTGTGCAAGGGCTACTCGGACGCCGTGATCAACAAGACGCTCGCGCCAGGCTCGTCCACCATCGTGGTCATGGCGCTCGACAAACTCCCCGCGACCTCCCATATCGAGGCCGACCAGGCGAGCTCCGTCGTGAAGTTCGGCGGCGCAGACGTGGGCATGGCACCCATCGACGTCTCGCGTCCGGGCGGCACGTACAAGGTCGCCGTGTTGAAGTCGGGGTTCGTCACGTACGAGACCACGGTCGTCGGCCAACCCGGCGAGGCGGTCGATCTGCGAGCGAAGCTCCCGCCCGAGACGCCCTCGGTCCTGTCTCGCTGGTGGTTCTGGACGATCGCGGGCGTCGTCGTCGCGGGCGCCGCCACGGCGACCTACTTCATCGTGCAGGCGAACCAGACGCCCACGCGCCCCCCCCGCTCAACGGCGGCAGACTCGGCTGGTCCGTGCAGGTCCCCTAAGCCGACCCCTACGAATTGGGCCAGAAATGCTGCGTCGCAAGATGACGCCCCCCAGGTAACGAGCCCAGGCCACGCAACGCGTCCTTGCATTTGCTGCAATGCAACATAGAGTGCCGGCCCACGATGCTCTATGAACTCTACGAACTCCAGCGCGCCTTCCTGACTCCGATGGCGGCGTTCGCCAAGCTGGGCGCGCACGCGTACGGTGACGGGCTCCTCTCGGCGCTCCCCTTCTCCGAACGCATGGCCGCCGGCTATGAGCTCTTGTCGCGCGTGGGCAAGTTCTACGACAAGCCCGAGTTCGGTCTCGTGGAGACGGTCCTCACCGACGGAGGGAAGGTCGCCGTGCGCCAGCGCGTGGTGTTGCGTAAGCCGTTCTGCGAGCTGTTGCACTTCGAGCGCGACATGCCGGCCGGACGCGCGCCGGATCCGGTGGTGCTCGTCGTGGCGCCGCTCTCGGGTCACCACGCAACGCTGCTGCGCGACACGGTGCGGCAGCTGCTGCCTTCGCACGACGTCTACATCACCGACTGGCTCGACGCGCGCCATGTCCCGCTCTCCAAGGGCGCGTTTCACCTGGACGACTACGTCGCCTACGTGCGCGATTTCTTCGCATTTCTAGGCCCCATTCACGTCGTCGGTGTCTGCCAGCCCACGGTCCCAGTGCTCGCGGCGATCTCGCTGATGTCCACGGCGGGTGATCCCAACCTACCCAAGACGATGACGCTGATGGGCGGCCCCATCGACACGCGACGCAGCCCGACCGAGGTCAACGCGCTCGCCAAACGCGAGCCGTACGAGTGGTTCGAGCGCACCGTGATCTGCAGCGTGCCCGAGCGGCACCCCGGATACTTGCGACGCGTGTACCCCGGGTTTCTCCAGCTCGGCGGCTTCGTCGCGATGAACCCCGGTAAGCATTTTCAGTCGCACTGGGACTTCTACAGGGACCTCGTCAAGGGAGCCGACGAGAGCGCCGAGGCGCACCGGCGCTTCTACGACGAATACAACGCGGTGATGGACATGCCCGCCGAGTACTACCTCGACACGATCAAGGTCGTGTTCCAGGAACACCAGCTCCCGCGAGGAGAGTGGCGCTGCAAGGGGGTGCGCGTCGCGCCCGAGGACATCACCCAAGTGCCTCTCCTCACGGTCGAGGGGGAGCTCGACGACATTTCCGGAAGCGGCCAAACGCAGGCGGCCCATGACCTTTGCAGCGGAATTGCTGCGGCGCACAAACGACACTTCACGGCTCCCGGCTGCGGGCACTACGGGATCTTCAGCGGGCGGCGATGGCGAGAGGCGATCTACCCGCAGCTCCACGACTTCATTCGCGCGTACGACAGGACCGGCGAAGATGCAAAAGGGTGAATTCTTGAAGGGGAGGCGCGCGCTCGTGACGGGAGCGGCGTCGGGCATCGGCCTCGCGGTAGCGCGAGAGCTCGAGTCGGCGGGCGCTGACGTGATCATGAGCGACGTCCAAGCCGAACTGTTGGGTGACGCGGCGTCAGGCGTGCCGCGCGCGCGATGGATCGTGGCAGACCTCACTTGCCGCGACTCGCTCCATGCGCTCGCGCGTGAGGCAGGGGACGTCGACATCCTGGTGAACAGCGCGGGTCTCCAGCACGTGCGCCCGATAGAGGACTTCGAGGAGTCGAAGTGCGATCTACTCTTGGCGACGATGCTCACCGCGCCGTTCTTGTTGGTGCGCAAGCTGCTGCCGTCCATGTTCAAAAAGGACTGGGGCCGCATCATCAACGTGGGGTCAGTGCACAGCTTGGTGGCCTCTCCTTACAAGTCCGCGTACGTCGCGGCCAAGCACGGACTGATGGGCCTCACCAAGGCCGTCGCGCTCGAGGCCGCCGCGCGCTCCCAAAACGTGACGGTCAACACGGTGTGCCCCTCGTACGTGCGCACGCCGCTCGTAGAGAAGCAGATCAAAGATCAGGCGCGCGTGCACGGCATGCTCGAGTCCGAGGTCGTCGAGCGCGTGATGCTCACGCAGAATGCGCAGAAGCGACTCATCGAGCCGCAAGAGGTCGGCGAGTGCATCGCGTTCTTGTGCTCGAGCGCCGCCGCATCCATCACGGGAACCGCCTTCCCGATGGACTCGGGCTGGCTAGCTCACTAGCGGAGAATCCTCGCTCGCTTCCTACCGGGGAACGGAGCGCAAGCTGACCTCGGAGTTGCCGACGTCGATGTAGACCAGCTGCGTCGTGGCCGCGTCTGTCCAGAGCACACCGTGGACGTTGCAGACGGCGGCGGTCGGCGTGCCGCCACTCACGTCGGCTTTGTAGATCGCCGAGACGTCCGTGTCTTGTTGCGGTGCAAAAACTGGCATCGCGTAAAAGGTGGTGCCCGACACCGGTGAGGGCATGAACGAAAACACGTTGTGATCGATCGGCGCCGAATCGAAGATCGACTTCAGCAGAGCGCCCTTCGCATCGATGGTGTCGATGGTGAAGCCCTGGCGCATACGAAGCCGTCGGCGAACGGGCGCAGCTCTTTGTAGCCGAGGAGGCCAAATTTGCGGGTCGCGGACCCGAGGCGCGTCGCGCTCGCGGTCGTCGCGGCCGCCGGCACGGTGAAGATCGCGCCGTCTTGCTCCGTGTAATAGACGACGTCGTTGACGAGCTCCGCCACGTAGAGCCCCTTCATGAGCGAGGGGCGCCCGGAGAACTGCGCGATGACGGTCTTCTGCCCGCTGGTGAGGTTGACGCGATCGATCTCGGCCGCGGCGGAGATGTACACGTCGTCCCCTTTTCGACCGAAGATACGGCACGTGCCGCAGTCCGGGGACAGGAAGGTCTGGTTGCCGATCGGGATCTCCGCGCCGACGTTCGTGCCGACTCCGCCCGCGAGCGGCGCGCGGTACAGGTGCACGACCTTCAGCATCGGCTCTTCCTGCAGATAGAGGATGTCGCTGCCGAGCGCGGCAACGGCGTAGACGTAGCTGGTCGGCGTCACGACGGCGGTGGGCACGGCGTCGGTGACCTTCATATGCATGATGACGCCGCTCTTGGCGTTGAGGATGACGGCAGGGCCGTGCGAGTCGTCGACCCAGAACAGGTCGTCACCGAGCAGGCTCGGCGGACCGCGCTTGATGTCGCTCGAGAAGTCCGCGACGAGCACCTTGGGCTGCACCGTCGATGTGCACGGCGGCGGGTTTTGGCTACCCGCGTCGGGGTCTGTCCCGACCTTTTGTCTTGCACGGAGGAGCAGGCAACGAGCATCAGCCACACGAGTGAGCGGTTCACGAGGAAGGGCATAACCGACACCTGAGACCGGGGGACCAAATTGTCGCCGCCTTCGGCGAACGACGACAACTGAGCGGAATGGCGTCGTCAGCAACAATTGATGGCTCTAGCCAGACGCGAGCAGCGCGGCGCCCAGCACCGCGGCGCACACCGTCTCGGTGCGCAGGATCAGCTCGCCCAGGTTGACGATCGAGAAGCCCTGAGCGCGAGCCACCTCTACTTCGCTGGGCTCGAGGCCGCCCTCAGGGCCCACCGCGAAGACGAGACGATCGGCCGAAAACGCGGACGCGAGCACACGTGTGGAGGCCTCTTCGTAGAGGCAGAACTTCTCACCCGACGCGCTCCTGCACGCGTCTTCCCAAGACGCAATCGGTAGGATGTTCGGGACATCGCCGCGACCGCACTGTCTCGCAGCCTCGGTGGCTATCCTCTCCCAGCGCGCGACTCGCGACGCCGCGCGATCGACGTCGAGGCGAACGATGCTCCGTGAGGAGTGCACGAATTGAATCGTCGTGGCGCCGAGCTCGGTCGCGTCTCGCACGATGGCGTCCGCTTTGTCTCCCTTGGGCAGCGCGTGGATCCAGGTGATGTTGCGCGGCGCCATTTTTGTGGCCGGCCTCACCGCACCGACCTCGACTTGGAGCGGCGAAGTGCCGGTTATCAAGGCATTCGCTTCTTTGTGCGCTGCACCATCGAACAGCAGCAAGGCGTCGCCCACCTGGAGTCGATGCACGACGACGACGTACCGCGCGGCGATGACGTCGAGCGACGACGGTCCCTCCGAGAGCGTACGTACGGGTACGCGCAGCGCGGGCTTGTGACTCATCTACTTCTTCGCGGGCAGCTCGAACGCGAGGCCGACCCAGTCGCCTTTTTGCATCGCGTGCGCGAGCTTGCTGCCCTTCAAGAAGGCTGCCTCGACGTCGCGCATGCGCGTCTCGAGGATGCCGCTCAAGATCATTAGGCCGCCTTTGGAGCAGCGCTTTTGCAGGTCCTTCACCATTCCGATGAGCGTGTCGGCTTCGATGTTCGCGACGACGATCGGGTACTCTTTGTCGAGCTTCTTCAGCGCGGTCGTGTCGAAGGTGCACTTCGGGGCGAGGCGGTTGCGCTGCGCGTTCTCTTTGGCGACCTCGATAGCGTCAGGGTCCACGTCGATGCCGTGCACCTTGCTCGCACCGAGCTTGAGCGCGACGAGCGCGAGGATGCCGCTGCCCGTGCCGACGTCGAGCACCGCCTTGCCCTTCAGGTCTGCGCGTCGCCGATAGAGGATCTGCGCGACGAGCGCGGTGGACTCGTGGAGGCCAGTGCCGAATGCACGACCCGGCTCGAGCACGAGCTTCTGCTGGTTCTTCGGCGCCTCGAACTTCTCCCACGGAGGCGCGATCCACATCTCGGGGCAGATCGAAAACGGCTTGAAATGAGCCTTCCAAGCGTCGCGCCACTCGTCGCCGACGAGCTCCTCTACACGCGCGCCGACGAGCTTCGGGAGCTTGGCTTGCGCGGCCTTCGCGTCGGCTTCGTCCTTGAAGGAGGCCACCAATGTGACCTTGCCGTTGATGCCTTTTTGGATCGTGGTGTCGTCGCGCTCTTCCATCCCCTGCGCGCCCATCTCGAAGAGGCGCGTGGAGAAGTCATCTACCTTGTCGACGGCCACGTCGAGGGCGACGAAGTAGTAGCGCGGCTCCTTCTTGGTCATTCGGTGACGCTCACGCTCACGGTGGACTTGCTCGTACCTTTGAAAGCGCCGGCGGCCGCGAGAATGGTGACGACCACTCCCGCAGCCACGACGACTCCTCCAGTGATCACCACAGGAAGGATCCACCCGCGACCCGGCTCCGGCACCGCGATACGTAGCGGCGCGGCCGCGTCACCGCGTGAGACGATCGGCAGGCCACCCTTGTCGAAACCTTGAAAGTAATACTCGACGATCGGCGGCTTCACGCTCGCCTTCGGGATGCTCGCCTTGGCGACGCCGGTCGCGAGGATCGCGTCGAGGTCGAGGAACTTGCCCTTGCTGCCGGCACGAAAGAACAGCTTCACGCCGTAGACGCGCCCTTGCGGATCGTCGAGCTTGATCGAGAGAGGTACGTCCGTGTTGCGATCTACCTGCGACGGCGACACGTGCGCCATCTCGACCTGCGCGGGCGGCGGGGCTGCAGCCGTCACCAACCCGGGCTTACCCTCGGCCTCCCACTTGGTCTTCACGCCCGCGAAGAAGTCACGGAAGCGCGGCGACTCGCTCGGCGGCAGCTGGTACGTCTCGTTCTGCGCGAGTAGACCGCGCACCGCGCTCTCCGCCTCGTCCTTGTGGTTGAGCGTGATGTAGTTGAGCGCGAGCAAGCGGTAAACCTCGAGCCGCTGCTCCTTCGTATTGTTGGGTCTGACGAGCGCGGCGCTCAGCGTCTGGATGGACTCTTCGTACTGCTGATCGTCGAAGAGCGCACGACCGCGCGCGATGAGATCTTGTTGCGGCGCAACAGGCTTTGGCTGCGCGCAAACTGGGTACGAGGTGGTGAGCACAACCGAGTGGACAGCGGCGAAGATGGCCACGGGCAGCGCGAGCCGGGCGAAGAAACGCATGAAGCGAGGGTAAACCAGGCAGACACGAGAAGCGAGCGGTTCAGCCTGCTACGCACGGTCTTCGACGCTGCGATTCGTCCACAAAACTTCGCAGCCAATATCCCGATCGAGAGGGCCCCGTAGGCGGCCGGGTCTGTGCCTCGTAGACCCTCTCAATCGGCGACGTGACTCAATACTCCAAGGTCCGTGCCACGAAGCCGTCGCTCGCGAACGCCGCTTTTCTGGCGCAAATCACGTTCCTTCGTGACCACTGGACAAATGAACTGTAACCTCCTGATGACACGGGAAGCGTGATGCAATCTCCGCAGGGACGAACAGTGATCGTGGGGGATGCGCACGGATGCGCGTTCGAGGTCGAGGCGTTGCTGGATCGAATCCACTTCGGCTCGGGCGATCGCCTCGTCTTCGTCGGTGACCTCGTCGCACGCGGGCCGGACTCGCTCGGCGTGCTGGACATCGCGCGACGCACGGGTGCCGTGATCGTGCGCGGCAATCACGAGCAGAAGCTCCTCGACTGGTACGCGGACGAAGCGCTCGCGCTCGGTCGCGTGCACTCCGATCTCGCGCGCGCTCTACGACCTGTCGACTGGACGTTGCTCGCGACCTCACCGCTCTACTTGGACTTGCCGGAGCATGGTCTCGTCGTCGTGCACGCAGGCGTGGAGCCCGGCGTCCCGCTCGATCATCAACAACGAAACACGCTTCTCACGATTCGCACCGTCAAGGGTGCGCATGGTCCTCGACTCTGGGGTGAGCTCTACGCAGGTCCGCCGCACGTCGTGTTCGGCCACAACGCGCTCCCAGGTTTGCAATTGCATCCGTGGGCGACAGGGCTCGACACGGGGTGCGTCTACGGTGGTCGGCTCACCGCGATGGTGCTCGACGCGAACGAGAAGGTCCCGCGCTCGAGCTTTCGTCGACAGCAAAAGCTCGTATTTCAAGCCGCGAGACGCGTCTACTTCGACACACGCAAGCGACGCGTTGCCTGACTTCCGCTCGCACCGCGTCCTGCTCGACTGAGGCAGTTCGTCGCGTGACGGAAATGACAGCGCCCACCCGCTGGGTCGCGTGCATTCTGCAATGTTGACAATCGCCGCGCGTGGGGGAAGCGTGACGCGTCATCGATCGCTTGCCTTACGAGCGCAGTCATGACGACGCGCGAAAAGGAGACCGTTCGATGCGCCATCTCATGTCGTTGGCCGCTGTGGCCGCTTTGTCCATCTCGTCCCTCGCGCGCGCGGAGGAGGCACGGGCGACGCGCGAGAGCGCTCTTACGCGGCGGCTCCTTCTACCGAGTCTGGTCGGTGTTGGCGTCGGCGCGCAGCCGCTCGACGGTGCCTGTCCGTTGAGCACCGGCCTGTTCTCTTATTTGAACTCGAACGGAGGCGACGGCTCGCATTACGTCGGAGTTGCTGAGCGTGTAGAGGAACTCGCCGCATCGCGCGAACGTCGCGGGGTACGAGTGCTCGTCAATCTCGGGGTCGTCGAGGCTGCTTCGGTTCCTTGACGTCGACGACGTGCAGACATTCGCGGTCCGTCAGCACCACATGACCTTCGCGATCGAAGCCGATCGGCGCCCCCTCCGAGGGAGCATGACTTCCTTCGGACAGCGCGATCGCGAACAACGTCTCGACCGCGTGCGGATCTGCGATGTCGAAGAGCCGCACAGTCCCAAACGAATTGACGGCCACGAGCGACCCGCGACGCGCGATCGCGCGAAGTCCGCGCGTCTCCTCCCAACGGGGGTTCCACAACTGCTCGTTCGTCGGACAGCTAGGCAATCTCCACGTCGACTCCGCGCGCTTCGCCTTCCTCGCCACGGATGCCTACTCCAGCTTCGCTCTCTTCGGGATGACGACGATCCCATTGTCCGTGACGAAGAACCTCCGGCGATCCGCCTCGAGATTGTAGCCAATCTCTGCGCCTGCGGGGATCTCCACGTCCTTGTCCACGATGCATCGCTTGAGCTTTGCGTGGCGCGCGATCTTCACGCGCTCGAAGAGCACGCACTCCTCCACCTCGCTGAACGAGTTGATGCGCACGCCGACGCTGACGACGCTTCGATGCATCCGACCGCCCGAGATGATCGTGCCGTGCGACACGAGCGAGTCCGTCGCGATGCCGACGCGCGCCTGTGCTTCTTCGCGGAACACGAACTTCGCGGGCGGGTCGTGCGTGATGCCCGTGCGTAGCGGCCACCGGCCGTTGTACAAATTGAACAGTGGATGGATCGCGATGAGATCCATTTGCGCCTCGAAATAAGCCTCGATCGTGCCGATGTCTCGCCAGTAGCCGATGTTGTGCGGGTCCTCACCCGGCACTACGTTGATCGCGAAATCGTACGCGTAGACGCCGCGTCCATCCTTCACGAGCTGCGGCAAGATGTTGGCTCCGAAGTCGTGCTTGCTGTCCTCGATCTTCGCGTCGGCCTCGAGCGAGTCGAGCAGGAGCTTCGTGCGAAACACGTAGTTGCCCATCGACGCGAGACACTTGTCCGGGTTGCCCGGCATGCTCGGTGGGTTCGCGACCTTCTCGTGGAAGCCGACGATGCGACCCTCGGCGTCGACCTCGATCACGCCGAACTCGCTCGCCTCCTTCTTGTTGACCGGGATGACGGCGACGGTGGCCTCGGCGTTCTTCTTGATGTGAAAGTCGATGAGCTGGCGGACGTCCATCTTGTAGACGTGGTCGCCGCCGAAGATGCAGACGAGCTCGGGCTTCTCGTCGCTGATGACGTGCTGGCACTGGTAGACGGCGTCGGCGGAGCCTTTGAACCAGCTCTTTCCGGTTCGCTGCTGCGCGGGGATGGCCTCGATGAACTGATCGAGCATGGGCGAGAGTCGCCATACGCGCGCGATGTGCTCCTCGAGAGAGGCGCTCTTGTACTGCGTGAGCACCTTGATCCGCGTGAGACCCGAGTTGACGAAGTTCGAGAGCACGACGTCGATGATTCGATAGCGACCGCCGAACGGGACCGCGGGTTTCGCTCGATCGAGCGTGAGCGGGTAGAGGCGCTTGCCTTCACCGCCCGCGAGCACCATCACGAGCACCTGTTGAGGGTCGAAGCTCGAACCGTGAAACATGTGAGGACGATGGTACGCCAACGGATGTTCTTTTCGCTAACATCCGGCGAATGAGGCGCGTGATCCCGCTGCGACCGACCGTAGAGCGGGAGGGCCTCCCCGCGCCGCGGCCCGCCGACACTGCCGAGGTGCTCGCCGTCGCCGCAGAGAACGCGAGGCGCGGAGTGTTCGGCGTGATGGCGACGGTGATCGCGCGTAAGGGCTCGGCGCCATCCACTCCGGGCCAAAAGTTGTATTGTACAGCTGACTCTCAGGTGGGGACCGTGGGCGGAGGCGCTGTCGAGCGGGAGGTGCTGCTTGCGTGTATGGAGGCGCTGAGCGGTGACCGCGAGCATCGCGTGCGCACGTTCGCGCTCGGCGCTGAGCTGGGGATGTGCTGCGGCGGGTCGGTCGATGTGTTGATCGAGCCCATCCTCGCCAAGCACCCGCTGCTCGTCGTCGGCGGCGGTCATGTCGCGCGCGCCACTGCGCCGCTCTTGGCCAAGGTCGGCTTCGTGGTGACCGTGGTGGACGCGCGCGAAGCGTGGGGCGGTCAGGAGCTCCTCGGCGTGCGCAGCGTGGTCGGTGAGTTCGACGAGATCGCGCGCGACCTCCCGGTCGAAGCGGCGGTACTGGTGATGACGCACGATCACGCGCTCGATCAGAGAGTCATCGAGTGGGCGCTCAAGCGCAAATTCGCCTACGTGGGCGGCATCGGGAGTCGAGCAAAAGCCAAGCGCACGCGAGACCGCCTCCTGCATCGCGGCTTCGACGCCGCGGACGTCGATCGCATCCGCATGCCCGTCGGGGTGTCGGTCGGGGCGCGATTGCCCGACGAGATCGCCGTCGCCATCGCGGCCGAAATGGTGGCTTGGCGACGCACGCGCTAGGACCGAAACCGGGTACGCTCACGCGACATGCGCACTCATGGTCTCGGTCTCTTCGCCGCTCTCGTCATCGTCCCCGCACTCGCCACGCTCACGGCGTTCGCATGCTCGCCGGCCGTGCCTGCTCCGGTCGTTCAACAGAGCGGGAGCGCCACGTTGCCGCCGCCGAAGCACGAGGGGCCGGACTCGCCTGCGCGTTGGAGCCTCGAATCCGTCCCCCGATGGATGCCGAGCGCGTCCACGTCGACGGGCACGGCATTGCTCGAGGTCGGCATAGGCGGCGAACGTTGGCTGAAGCGCGACGGTGATCGCCTCCCAGCGCAGACGTTGCTGCCGGGCCGGATCGTCGGTGTCGCCAAGGACGGCGCGGGCTACCTGTTCTTGCTGAGCGACGGGTATGTGTATGTTGCAAACGATCCGCTCGGGCCGGCGACGCGCTCTTCGGAAGTGCGCTTCAAGGGGAACGCTGCGGCGCTTGGCAAGTCCTCGGTGTTGGTCGCCGACAGCACGGGCGCGCTGCAGCGGTCCATCGATCGCGGCAAGACCTTCACGAAGGTGACCTTCCCGATCGCGGACGGCTTCGTGAAGGACGTCGCGATGGCAGGTGGCGTAGGGCTCGCGCTCATGGTGCCTCAACGACTGTGGGTCACCGTCGATGACGGCGCGACATGGGCTCCCATTGCATCACCGGGAGCGGATGGCGTCGGCGCGGTGTTGTCCCAAGACGGGCTCGTGTTGGCGGGCTCGTACGGAGTGGCCTTCACGCTCGACCCTGCCACGCGCACGTTCTCGCCTTCGATCACGCGCGCGAAGCCCGCGGCGAAAGCGGCTCTGGAGGAGGAGCGCGAGTCGGTCCGCACGGTCGACGGCAAGCATGCGGTGGTCGTCACGGGCCTGCCGTTCTCCGAAAAGCGGGAGTGGAGCTTCTCTTTTGGTGAGCTCACCGCGATGTCAAGGCCGGTGGTCGTCGATGAGCTCACGGGCTGCGACTCCGTGGATGTCGCGCTGCGCGGAGAGATCATCGAGATCTCGTGCGA
>ENA-OFCD01000571-OFCD01000571.1-metagenomes-genome-assembly--contig:-NODE-571-length-22772-cov-3.929260_pt1 | contig 22772 bp, 18 predicted proteins | sample MGYA00153392_OFCD01 | MGnify analysis MGYA00153392
ACCGCGCGGGACCGAGCGCGGAGCCGAGGTTGATCGCAGAGCAAGAGATCGCGAGCACCAAGACGGAAGAGACCGCCGCGGCGCGTGACGGTCTGCGCGTCGCCGTGAGCGCGAGACCGCCGATCGCGAGGCCGACCACCACAATACCGACCTCGGTGATCAGCGCGGGAATGAACGGCGCGCGAGCCCCCCAGCCTTCACCCCACACGCGCGCGAACGGCTTGCTGTCGAAGTCCGTGGAGCGACGCATCAGGATCGACGCGACGAGCGGCACGAACCCGGCGACGATGGACCCAATGGCGCGAACGGCATCGTGGCGCGCTCGACCGAACAGCGCGCGTGAAGGCACGAGCGACGCGAGCGCGCACACGCCCACGAGAGGCTCGTACGCCACGGCGAGACCGAGCGCGAAGGCGACGCGCGTGATGGAGTGTCCACGCGCATGCAGCGCGCGAGGCAGAAGCGCGAGCAGAGCGCCGAGAGCGGCGCCACCGACCGTCGAGGCCTCCATCTGTGTCGCGGGCGCGAGCGTCGCGATGGCCGAGGTGACGAACGCGACGTACGCGACCAACGTTGGCGACGTGCGTAAAGCGCGAGCGCGCACGGACTCGAACAAGACGAGCCCCAACACCCCTACGATCGCGGCAGACGAGAGCGACGCCGCGAGCGCACGATCTCCGAACGGAGAGAGCACGAACGGCGCGGCGATGAACGCGTCCAGCGCGCGAAAACCTCCCGTGGACTCGAGCCCGAGCACGCGCGCGACCTCGAGATCGTGCGCCGTGTCCGTAACGGCCATGGCGTGCGACGCCGCGAACGCGATCGGCAGCAGAACGGCCGCAGCGACGAACGCGGTCGCCGGCCACCGGTCCTCTTCGCTCGTGACTCTGGCCATCGCTCGCGCGTACACGCAACAGAGCGTCTCGGCCAACTTGTCGTCGCCGTTTCAGGCTATCTTCCCGGCCGCCGTCTCTAACCAAAGACTCAAAGGAGATCCCACGTGGCCCGCTTCATCGACGAGCTCAAACGCACGCACTACAACAACGCTCTGCGCGCGGGGGACGTGGGCAAAGAGGTCGTCCTGTTCGGCTGGGTGGCCACGTACCGAGACCACGGCAGCCTCGTCTTCGTCGACCTGCGCGATCGCGAGGGCATCACCCAGATCGTGTTCGACCCTGATTTGAAGGGCCACGGCGAAGCGCCGAAGCACGCGCATGACGTGTCGCAAGCGCTTCGCACCGAGTGGGTGGTCGGCGTGCGTGGTGTCGTCGTGAGCCGCGGCTCGAACAAGAACCCGAAGATGCCCACGGGCGAGATCGAGGTTCAGGTCATCGAGATGACCGTCTTCAACAAGTCGGACACGACGCCCTTCGAGATCCTCGACGTCATCGATACGGCCGAAGAGAAGCGCCTCCAGTATCGCTATCTCGATCTTCGACGCGCCCCTCTGCAGAAGACGCTGCGCGTGCGCCACCGCATCAATCAGGTCGTTCGTCGCTACTTCGACAGCGCGGGCTTCCTCGAGCTCGAGACCCCGGTGATGGTGAAGTACACGCCCGGCGGCGCGCGCAACTTCCTCGTCCCCAGCCGCATGCACCAGGGCAAATTCTTCGCGCTGGCGGAGAGCCCTCAGCTCTTCAAGCAGCTGTACATGGTTGCCGGTTTCGATCGCTATTTTCAGATCGTCAAATGCTTCCGCGACGAAGACCTGCGCGTCGACCGCCAGCCGGAGTTCACGCAGATCGACGTCGAGATGAGCTTCGTCTCGCAGGACGACATCTTCCGCACGATGGAGGGGATGATCTTCGGCGTGTGGAAGGAGGTCCTCGGGATCGATCTCAAGGAGAAGTACCCGAGCGGACAGTTCCCGGAGATGCCGTTCGCCGAGTCGATGGACAAGTACGGCAACGACAAGCCCGACATGCGCTTCGGTCTGCCGCACACGGACGTGACGGAGCTCGTCATCGCGCAAGAAGGCGGAGGCATCTCCTTCTGGAAGGAGATCGCGGACAAATTCACGTCCGGGCGTTACCGGCGCGACCTGCCCACGGAGATCGTCAAGACGATGCGCATCCCCGCGGGGAACGCCGCCAAGCTCTCCCGCGCGGAGCTCGACAAGCTCGAGGACTTCGTCAAAGGCATGGGCGCCAAGGGCCTCGCTCGCGCGAAGGTCGACGCGACGGGTGCGTGGACTCAATCACCCTTGTCAAAGACGATCACTAACGAGCTTCGCACCGCGATCAATGAGAAGACCGGCGCCAAAGACGGCGACCTGTTGTTTTTTCAGTTCGGAAAAGAGAGCGTCGTTCAGACCGTCATGGCCAACTTGCGCGTTCATCTCGCCAAGAAGCTTGGTTTGATTCCGGAGACTGGGCACGGCGGCAAGTTCGAATTCCTCTGGGTCGTGAACCCGCCGCTATTCGAGTACGACGACGACAAGAAGACCTGGGCCGCGGCTCACCACGCCTTCACGCGACCGCACGACGGCGACGTCGAGAAGCTGGAGACGGACCCCGGCAAGGTGCTGTGTCATCGCTACGATCTCGTGCTCAACGGGTTCGAGATCGGCGGCGGCTCGATCCGCCTCCACGACCCGCTCGTGCAAGCGAGAGTGTTTCGCGCACTCGGGATTTCGGACGAGGACGCGCGCGCGAAGTTCGGTTTCTTGCTCGACGCGCTCCGCTTCGGCGCGCCGCCGCACGGAGGGATCGCGGTCGGCATGGATCGACTCGCGATGCTGCTCTCCGGCGCCGAGAGCCTGCGCGACGTCATCCCGTACCCCAAGACGCAGAAGGGCACGGACCTCATGACGGACGCGCCGAGCAAGGCCGGCCCCGAGCAGCTCGCCGAGCTCAAGATCAAGACGGTCGAGTGAGATGAAGCTCGTCGCGCTCGTCGCGTGCGCGATTGGTGCGTCGCTCGCTTTGGCCGTGGCGTGCGACGATACGGGCTCCTACACGTTCGTCGCGCGTGAGCTCGACCCGCGCGGGTGTCTCGGCGCGGTGACGGCGCTCGACGTGCTCAGCGGAAGTCTTCCCGGCCTCGGCTGCAAGCCGCGCTGCTTCGTCTCTCACGGCGTCAACGACGCCGGCCGTACGTCCGTCTTTGGCACGACGATGTGCGGCGCGGCCCCTCCCAGCTTCGACACCACCGAGGCGGACCCTCGCTGTACGGTCGCCAAAGCCGCTGTTTCGCGCGGCGATCTCTGCCTGGCAGACGGCGGCGACACCTCCCCGCCCGACGCCTCGATCGCCGACGCGCGCGACGGCTCGGTCGCTGACGCGTCAACCGTTGATACATCCACTATCGACGCTGCGGACGCGACCGCCGAGTAGTCTACTCGTCGCGCTTGAGCAGGTTGCGCAGCACCTCGAGCGGGCTGAAGCCGAGGAGAGACTCGAGATCTTTGTTGCCTGCGACTGCGCTCGCGCCTTGGCGCATGGCGCTGATCATCGGCTCGGCGAAACCGAACCAGTCGATGCGGCGGAGGATGACTCCGGCCTTCGAGGCCGCATACCGCGCACCGTCCACGCCGACCGCGACGCCGACTGCAGCGGGCATCGGCGAGACGATCAAGTCTCGCAGCGCGACCGCGCGGCTCCAGGCGCCCGGACGGGGATCGACCTGCAGCTCGCGGAACACGTCGAGCTCGGCGAAGACGCCCATCGCGAGCGGGGCGTAGCGATCCTCGATGGCGCGCGCGAGGTGGCGGTAGTCGCGACGCCAATCGCTCGAGAGCACGCCCATCGCGGGGCGCAGATCCTCGGGGCCGGCGATCACGTCGAACGCATCACCCGTACGACGCGCGCAGATCGTGGTCCACAGCTCGCCGTCCTTGAAGATGCCGAGCGCGAGCGCGTGGCCCGCTGGGCAGATCGCATCGAGCGCGCGGCGCACGACGTTCTCGTTCGGGATCGGAATGCCCCGCAGGCGGCGCGGCCATGTGTCGATGCGGCCTTCGACGATGAGCTCGCGCACGATAGTGACGAGAGAGAGCGACTGCGCGAGCAGATCGTCCTTGCGCTTGGCCCGGGCACCGAAGCGCTCCATCACCTCTTCGAGCGCGCCGATTCGCGCTGACATCGCCCAGCTCGCCTCGTGCTGCGCCGCGAGCTCCGGAAGCGGTATCGGCCACGGCACGGGGTCGAGCCTGCCGCGACGCGTGTGGACGAGCTTTCGGATGCGCGTGCCGTCGTGGAGAGCGACCACACCGCCGCGCGACGCCCCCTCGGTCGGCGCGCCCTCGTGAGGCGCCCAGAGGTTCAGAAAGCGCATCCACGCCTCGGTCGTCCAACCCTCGAAGCGAATGTCGCGCGCGAGCACGCGAACAACCTAACGCAGTTAGGAGCGCCTTGGATCAGGCAACGGACTACGATGCGCCGCATGGCCGTGACCGCGCAGAGTTTGTTCAACGATTACTTCTTGCCTTTGTACCCGACGGAGGCCGCCCGTGATTTGGCGGCGGCGCGTACGACTGACGCTAACCCCGGTAAAAACAGAGCTATCTTCGTGCAGCTCACGGACGCGGCGCGCGCGCAGGACAACAAGTGGCAAGTGATCGCGGCGGGTCCGACCACGTCGAGCCGCGAGGAGCCGTACCAAGCCGAAGTCATCGAGCACTTCAAGCTGCGCGGAGTGATCGGCAAGGGCGGCATGGGCGCGAAGACCGCGGCGGCCTGCCAGAAGTTCGGTGCGGTCTACATGCATGCCGTCGGCGGAGCGGCGGTAGCGCTCGCGGAGGCGATCAAGGACGTCGTTACGGTGCACCTCTACGACACGCTGGGCCCGCCCGAGGCGATGTGGCTCTTGCGCGTGGAGGACTTCCGCGGCGTCATCACGATCGACAGCAAGGGAGGCTCGCTCCACAAGGACGTGCTCGCCGACAGCAAGGCCGCGGCCGAGAAGTATTTCGGGTGACGACGCACGGCGGTGAACGCCGTGTTAGATACGGCCTCGCTGATGGGTTTGCTCTTCGCCGTTCTCTTCATCGCGCTCAACGGGTTCTTCGTGGCGGCGGAGTTCGCGCTCGTGAAGGTTCGCGCGACCAAGCTGCACACGCGCGCGAACAAGGGCGAGAAGCGCGCCGTCATCGCAGGGCAGATCGTCAATCGCCTGGACCGCTACCTCTCGGTCACCCAGTTCGGGATCACGCTCGCCAGTCTTGGTTTGGGCTGGATCGGCGAGCCCGCCGTGGCGTCGGTCATTCACGGTCCGCTCGCGACGTTGGTGCCCGCGAGTCTCTACGAGATCGGTGAATACGCCATCATCGCGATCGCGTTCACCATCCTCACGTTCGCGCACGTGCTGTTCGGTGAGCTCGTGCCGAAGCTCATCGCCATCCAGCGCTCCGAGCAGACTGCGCTCGCTGCTGCGCGCCCGCTTCGCGTCATCTACGTCACGTTCATGCCCTTTTTGTGGGTGCTCGAGCGCTGCTCTTCGGTCGTGCTTCGTTTGATGGGCCTGAAGCCGAACGCGGCGAGTGAGGGCGCACTCTCGGAGGAGGAGATCCTCGGCATCCTCGTGGCGAGCGCCGCGCGCGGCCCGGAGTCGAAGGCGAAGGCGGAGCTCCTCGAGCGCGTGATGAGGTTCGCACAGCGCAGCGCGCGCCACGCGATGGTGCCGCGCGTCGACGTCGCGCACCTCGCGCTGTCGACGACAGGCAAGGACGCGCTCGAGTTCTTGCGCGGCCAGCAATACTCGCGCGTCATCATCACCAAGGACAGATCGCTCGACGAGATCGCGGGCTACCTCTACATCAAGGACTTCCTCTCGGACCCAGAGGCGCGCCTGTCCGCGGACCTGAACAAACTGAAGCGCGACGTGTTGTTCGTCGCAGAGGGCCAAGGCCTCGTCGACGTGCTGCGCGAGATGCAGCGTGCGCAGACTCCGATCGCCGTCGTCGTCGACGAGTACGGCGGCACGAGCGGGATCGTGACGATGGAGGACCTGCTCGAGGAGATCGTGGGCGAGATCCGCGATGAGCTCGACGAGGAGCCCGCGCTCGTGACTCGTTCGAAGGACGAGTCGGCTTGGGACGTCGACGGGCGCGCGACGATCGAGGAGGTCTCGAAGGCGACGGGCGTTGCGCTCGAGCACGCGGCCGAGCCGGTGGGCGCGGTGGTGCTCCAGAAGTTCGCGCGACTGCCACGCGTCGGTGACAAGGTGAACCTGTCGAACGAGCTCACGGCCGAGGTCACGTCGATGAGCCGAAGACGAATCATGCGCGTGCGCGTCAAGCACGTCGCGCCGACACGCGCGTGAACCGCGTCACGCGAATCCTGCTGGTCGTCGTCCCGACGATCGTGGCGATTGTGCTCGTCGGAAGGCTGCATTTCACGGGCGATTTGTCGTCGCTCTTTCCGACGCGCGGAAGCGCAGCAATGCTCGGTCGGGTCACCAAAGCGTTCGGTGGCGGAGACACCGGGATTTTCTTGGTGCGCGGGGACGATCCGTCCGAGGTCTCGAGCGCCGCAGACGAGCTCGCGGCCTCTCTCCGCAAGCGGGCCAGCGTGTCGGAGGTGATCGATCGCGCGCCAACGCCGAGCCAAGACCCGACGCTCGCGTGGCAGTACGCGGGACCCGACGCTCGCAGCAAGCTCCACCGCGCGCTCACTCCCGAGGGCATGCGCGAGCGACTCGCGGGCAGCAAGGAGCTGCTCTTGAGTCCGACCGCAAAGGACGCGGAGGACTGGCTCGCGCAGGACCCGCTGCGGCTCTCACTCGTGCCGTGGGAGTCGCGCATCGAGCTGGCCGCCGGCCTCTCCGCGAGCTCGTCTGGAGACTTCTCCGCAGACGAAGGGCGCGCGCGCCTCGTCGTTGTGCTCCCTAAAGGACGCGCGTTCGACCCCGAAGCCGCCGCGGCGTTCGTGCGTGACGCCAACGCATCCATCGACGAGCTGAAGCGCGCGCACCCGAAGGTGCGCATCGAAGCGACGGGCGGTCACGTGGTCGCAGTCGAGATGCGCCAGATGCTGCAGAGCGATCTCGCCGTGAGCGGGACGCTCTCGATGGTGCTCGCGGCGGTGGTGTTCCTGCTGACGTTTCGGCGGCTGCGCGCGCTCGTGGCCGTGATGCCACCGCTCGCGCTCGGTACGCTGTGGACGCTGGGCGGCGCCGCGCTGCTTCCCGATGGGCTCTCGGCGATGAGTATCGCGTTCGCCGCGGTCGTCATCGGCGTGGGCGTCGACACCGGCGTTCACGTCTACGCGGCGCTCTTGGAGGGACGCCGCAACGGCCTCTCGCCGGCGGATGCGGCCGAGTTCGCGCGCAAGAAGACGGCGCGTCCGACGATGCTCGCCGCGATCGCCGCCGGTCTCACGTTCGGCGCACTGGCGCTGTCGGATCTACGCGCGCTGCGCGAGCTCGGCCTTTTGTGCGGCGCGGGAGAGGTGCTCACGTCGCTCGCGATCTTGCTCGTCACTCCCGAGATAGGCCGCTGGCTGGAACGAGGTGCCGCGGCTCCCGAGTTGAAGCCCGCGTGGATCGATCGGCTGCTCACGGTGACCGCGTCGCCTGCGCGCGCGCGGCTGTCGCTCACGCTCGTCGCGCTCCCGTTTCTGGTGCTCGCGATCGCGGGTTGGCCGCGCGCAGGAGACGCGATCGTCGCGCTGCGCCCGAAGACCGTCGCTTCTCTTCGCGTCCAGTCCGAGGTCTTCGGCCTCTTCGGCGGCAAGCCTGGGCAGTGGATGGTGGTGAGCGCAGACGCGGATCCGGCGCGCGCGCGCGATCGTGCCGATCGCGTGGCTGAGGCCCTAGACGAGATGGTAGCCGACCACACGATCGAGGGATACGACGCGCTTGCCAGCTACTCGCCGGGCCCCGCGCTGTTGGCCGAGCGCCTACGCGCGCGTGACGACGAGCGGTTGCCCGAGGCGGCTGCGCATTTGAAGGAAGCGCTCATCGCCAATGGTTGGGACGCAGACGCATGTGAGGCCGCGCTCGTAGCGTTCGCTCACCCGACAACGCCGACGAACGACGGCGCGCCAGCGTGGCTCTCATCGAGACACCTGGCCCAAGAGAACAGTGAGACTCTCGCGGTCAGCTATGTGCGCCCGCGAGGAGAGCGCGCGCTCGATGCCGCCGCCGTCGCGCGCATCACCGCGGCCGATCCGGGCGCGGTCATCACCGGGTACCCGTTCCTCGAGAGCGCGCTCAAGGACACGCTGGCGAGCGATTTGCCCAAGATCGCAGCGGTCGCGTTGCTGTTCGTCTGCATCGCGCTGTCGGCTTCGCTCCGCAGCGTGCGTGATGTCGTGCTCGCGACGCTGACCTTGATCGTCGCGCTCGCGATCGTGGGCGCCGCGATGCGACTCCTCGGAATTCACTGGCACGCTTACGACGCGCTCGTCGTCCCGGTGCTCCTGGGCATCACGATGGACGAGGCGATGTTTCTCTTGCACGCCGCGCAAGCGCGCGAGGGCGAACAAGACGGTGTCGCGCACGCGCTTCGTGAGCAAGGTCCGCTCGTGCTCTCCACTGCGCTCACGACGAGCGCAGGCTTCATCGCACTCGTCGTGTGTCGTTTCGACGGACTGCGCGACGTCGGCGCTGTCGGCGCGATCGGCTCTCTCGCAGGCCTTGTCTCCGCGCTCTTGATCGTCCCTGCGGGCCTACGGCTCGCGAACTCCAAGCAGCCTCGCTAGGGCGAGACTCTTGGACGGAACCTCACTTCTTCTTCTTCGGATCTGCCGTGCAAGTGCCCGCGCCGCAGCTCGCCATGCCCGTCGGCCTGGCCGTGGGCTTCCTCTGCAGGTCGTCTGCTCTGCCTGGCGTACCGCCCGCGTCACCGAGCGTCCCGCTCGCGTTTGCCGGGGCACTCAGCAGGACCGGTGACGCCGTGATCGTCTGCGCCGACGCCGCAGTCGCCGAAGGAGTCGCGACGCGAGCGGGCTCGGTCGTCGCGCTCTCAGCGGGCGCGCTCTTCGCGCACGAGGCGACCACCGCGGTTGTACCGAGCAGCGCCAGTGCGCCCGCGATTGTGGCGAGTGAGATGTCCGGTCGCTTCATGAGGGTCCGATCTTGTCCAATCGCTCGCCGATGAGCTTCTCCAGCGCGACGAGCGCCTTGGTGAATCCGTCGATACCCTCGGCGAGCTTGTCCTTCGCCATCTGATCCTTCTCGTGCGCGGCGCGGAACGCGGCTTCGTCCATGGGGATCTTGGCGATGTCCATTTTCATGGCCTTCTCGGCGTCCAGCTTCTTCGCGAGTGTCGCGGTGCTCGCCTCGAGCTCTGCCAGGAGCTGCGGTGAAATGGTGAGCAGGTCGCTCCCCGCGAGCTCCGTGATCTCTCCGAGATTGCGGAAGCTCGCGCCCATGACCTCCGTCTTGTAGCCGTGCCGCTTGTAGTAGTTGTAGATGCGCTTCACGCTGACGACGCCCGGATCTTCGGCGGGCGCGTAGCTCTCCTTGCCCTCGCTCTTCTTGTACCAGTCGAGGATGCGGCCGACGAAAGGCGAGATCAGCGTCACGCGCGCCTCGGCGCACGCGATCGCCTGGTGCATGCCAAAGAGCAAGGTGAGGTTGCAGTGGATGCCCTCCTTCTCGAGCACCTCCGCTGCGCGAATGCCCTCCCACGTGGAGGCGGTCTTGATGAGGATTCGCTCTTTGGCGATGCCTGCGGCCTCGTATTGCTTGATGATCGAGCGCGCCTTTTCGATCGTGCCCGGCGTGTCGAACGAGAGTCGCGCGTCCACCTCTGTCGACACTCGACCCGGGATGATCTTCAAGATGCGGAGGCCGAACTCCACCGCGAGACGGTCGATCGCACGGCTGACGATCTGCGCCTTCGCCGCGTCCTTGCCGACCTCTTTGCGCGCGACGACGAGCGCGTCGTCCACGAGGCCCGAGTACGCGGGCATCTGCGCGGCCGCCGTGATCAGCGAAGGGTTGGTCGTAGCATCACGCGGACGAAACTTCTCGATCGAGTTGAAGTCACCGGTATCCGCGACCACAACGGTCATCGTCTTGAGCTGTTCGAGGAGGGTAGGCATGAAGGGGATGGTACCGTCAGGGCGCGCGCTCGCAAGAGTCGTCGCAAGTAGACGGCAGACGGAGCGAATCGATCTGTCACCTCGTTGGCTCTAACGATCAACAATGTCCAATTGGCCCATGATTGTCGCCGCCGTGCTCTTGGGAGCGTGGGTCCTCATGACTCGCATGGGCAAGCTCCGGCCAGAGGTGGCCAAACGCCTCGTCGAGTCTGGCGCGCAGCTCATCGACGTGCGGAGCCCTTCAGAGTTCTCGTCCGGTCACCTGCCGAAGGCAAAGAACATCCCCGTTGGCGACATCGATCGACGCGCGAGCGAACTCTCCAAGGACCAAGACGTGATACTCTATTGCGCGAGCGGCATGCGCAGCGCGACTGCGATGCGAACGCTCAAACGACTGGGATTTACGCGAATACACGACCTCGGCTCGATGAGCCGATGGTGACTAGAAGATCGTCGCCTTCGACGCCTTCTGGTGCGCAATCCACTCTGCAACCGCTTCGTTCGAGTCGCGATCGAAGTGGACCTTGCCAGCGGCGATCTCGCGAAGCGCGGTGACGGCGGGCTTGTTCTTCGAGTGAACGAGCGGGTGAGCGCCCTTCATCAACTGACGCGTGCGGGTTGCGGCCAACACCACGAGAGCGAAGCGATTCTCTTCGCGCTCGAGGCAATCTTCGACGGTTACTCGTGCCATGGGGTCGGTCAACCTAGCCCCATGCAGCGCGTCACGCAAGTCCGCCAAAGGCACAGATGCGTGACTACTGAACTGATGCGTAGCTCAAGCTGCCGTGAGAACGCGAGACATCAAGACGACCGTGGAGTGAGCGCGTCGGTCGTCGTGGTCCTGCCTTCGCAACCAAAGAGCATGCGAAAAGGCTCGTTGCGCCTCGGGTGCGTGACCCGTTTCGGCGAGCCAAGCGCCGTACAGGGTCCAGAGCCAGGCAACGCGATCGTTCCGCGAACACGCCTCGCGCAACGCCACGATCGCCTTGCGCGACTCGCCACGTCGATGATGACGTCGAGCGCGCTCGATGAGGCGATCCGTGGGGTCCATGACGATGAGACGGCTGCACCGTGCATGCCATGCACTCGTCAGAGATAACTCCGCGGGACCTCGTCTCCGACCGCACCGATCCGAGTCGGCATCACGACGCGCGTGTCATGGGGACCGCCTCATCGCTCGCTCAGCGCCGGTGTGATCCATTGATGGGTCAACCAGTCGATCGCGCCCGCGCTGCGTAGGGCCGCGTCGACCTCGAGAGAGTGCTTCTTCGTCTTGCCCTGCTGGTGTGTCTTGGCGTGCAGCACCCAAGTGGAGAGCTCGTAGTGATGGAGGATCGCGGAGAAGCGATGCTTGTCGAATGCCGCGAGCGCCTGCGCGGCGTCGTCGGCGTCTTTGCAGTCGTAGAGCGCGCAGGTGGCGTCCATCAGGAGCGCGCGCAGGTCGGCGAACGCGGCCTCCGGGCTAGCCGCCATCGAGCCGAGCAGCGCCTCGAAGCGCCCCGCACTCGTGCCCGCGTTCTTCGCGGCCTCCGCCAGCGCATCGAGCTGCGTCTCCAAGAACGAACACTGGCGACCTCTGCGCAACAGTTGCCCTATCAAGTACACGTCGAACGCGCTCGCGATCGACTCACCGAGGAACATCGCGCGAGCGGACCCGTCGGAGAGCGCTCCGTGCGCGAGGTGGTGCCAGGCCACGTGAGCGACGACGTCGGCATGGACGCGCGCCGAGGGAAGCACGTCGCCTTGCGCCTCCGCGCTCCAAAAGGTCAGATTGAGCAATAGAGCTCGATCCCAATTGGGCTTTTTCAATACGCGAAAAGAATATTTGGATGCGAGCAATATCGCTTTCAGCGCTTTGTAGAGCGGCACCTGCAAGAACGCGCGGTCGTCCGTGATCGTCAGATGGTCGAGGGTGAGCGCTTTGAATGCCTTCACGAAATGTGTCTCCGAGTTACGCTCTGCCGAGCAGTGCTCTGACGCGACTCGTCAGCGCAAGACTGAGGCCGTCGGCGCGCACGAGTGCACGCTCGAGGCTCGCCGTGCCGAGCTCTGTCGCGCCCGACTTCAGCTGCAGCTCGCCTTGCACGGCGAGCAACGTGGGGTTGTCCGGAAGCACGGCGAAGCCCGCTTGCAGCAGGGTCCACGCTTGCGTGTGCTGCTCTTTGGCCGCGAGCTCGAACACGTTGAAGCCGATGAACGTGGTGATGGGCTCGAACGACGCTATGGGGACGCCGTTGAGATGCGTGCCGCCGTTGGTCGCCTGTCGCAGCGCGGCCTCCTGATTGTCGAGAGCGTATTTGTGGACGAGTCTCAGCTCGTTGACACACGCGGTTAGCGCAACGGTACTCGCCACGGCGCGCATTCCCGTGACGCGGGGGGACGCGACGTGTTGGCTGTAGTCGAGCAGCGTGAGATCTCCCGTGCTCACGCGCCGCAGGATGGCCGCCTCGTCGGACGACTCGTACCGAGCGAACGCCCCGCTCGCGGCGTCGAGCTTGAGGAACAACGCCTCACGCGGGAAGAGCGTGAGCGCGCTCGTGACGGTGCGATGGCCCGACCGCACAGTGATGGAGTGTCTACCCGGACAGACCGCGAGCAGCCCGTGCGGCCCGGGCCCCAGTACGTCGACGTTCTCGCGATATCCGGTGGGCGCGAGCTGCGCGGACGGTGGAAGTGTGATCGGCACACCATCGATCGCACAAGCGGACCAATCCACGCCGCCGAGGATCAGAAGGCAGCCGGCCGGCCCCGTGCAAGCGGACCAGAGCTCCTGGACGAGCGCCTCGTGTGCGGCGCGATCGTGATCCAGTCCCGCGCGTCGCATCGCGTCCTCTGTCTGTCCGTCGCGAGCATCGAGCGCGAGCCGTGCGATGAGGCCTATGGGGATGAACATCGCGCGCGATCACACACGACAAACGCCGACCGCGCAACTCAGGATGACGGTACGAACTTGCCAGTGTGCGCGGCGTTCGCGTGGACCTCCAAGAGGCCGGCCGCGGCCGCACGCGCCGCCAACTTTTCGAACTCGTCGTAGCCCTGCGGCGAGAACGCCTGGAACTCGTCCACTCCGAAAGCGTCATTGCCGAGCAATCGACTGCGCTTCTCACGAGAGATGTCGAGCAGCGCGCCGAGCATGGTGTCGCGCACGTCGGGCGACAGGCGCGAGCTCGCCACGACCACGTCGCCTGGGATCTCGTCCAACACCGCCAGCACGCGAAGATCCGGAGTCGATAAAAACGCGCCGCGCGTGATGCTGCCCTTCTCGTCGACGCCCGCGTAGGTCGCGCCGAAGTCCACTCGCCCCATCGCCACAGAGCGGATCACAGACTCGTGAGAGCGACACATGCGGTGCTCGCCGAACGCGACGCGCGGGTCCAGACCCTTACGCGCGAGAGCCGCCCGCGGGACCACGAAGCCGCTCGCGCTGAAGCGATCCCCCCACGCCGCTCGCGAACCGCGAAGGTCCTCGAGGGACCGGAAGCGTGAGTCGGCGCGCACGATGATCACGGAGCGATAGCTAGAGCTCCCGCCGCGATGCAAGTGCACGAGCGGCACGACAGCACCGCGCCGCCGCAAGTCGAGGAACGGAAGCGGGGCGAGCCACGCGACGTCCACGTAGCCAGAAGCCGCCGCCGTCATCAGCTCTTCGTACGAGCCCGAACAGAAGAGCTCCACGAGGTGCTTGGAGCGCTTGCCGAGCATGTTCGAAAAGTGAGTGAAGCGCGTTTGCGTGGCCGCCGACACGTTGTCCGCCGCGTAGCCGAACATCACGAGCTGCGGCTCCATCTCTCGAGTCTACATCAGCGCGAAGAAGCCAGCAGCTCGGCGGCAAGCGCCACGATGGCCTTTCGGAACACCGCCCTCACCGAGTCGAACCTATCTATCTATACTGGAACGACTTCGTCGATGTCGACCTCACCGAGGCGATCCTGACCCGCCGCGATGTTCGTCGATGCGGATGGGCTCCGTCGACTGGGCACGTTCTTCTCTTCGATCGGCAAAGTGCTGAACAACAAGAAGCGGCGTGAGTCGTATGCCATCTATGCGATGGGGCTTTTGGGAAGTGCAGCGCGAAAGAGCGCCGAGCCGGCGGCGGCAGTGGCAGCGAGCGGAGACGCTCGAGAGCTTTCTGCGTTGTCACCTCGCGGCCTTCGCCGCCTTCGAGGGCGTCCCTCGCTCCCTCTTATATGACAATCTCAAGACTGCAGTGCTCGAGCGCATCGGCGACGTCATTCGCTTTCATCCGCGACTGCTCGAGCTCGCATGGCACTATCACTTTGCTCCCAGGCCCGTCGCAAGGGCCCGCGGCAACGAGAAGGGCGCGTCGAGCGCGCGAATCGATAGTTCCGCGAGTCGTTCTTCGCGGCGCGTACCTTTCATTCTCTCGATGACCTCAATCGACAACTCGACGATTGGACCGCGCGCGTCGCTCACGTACGCATCGTGCCGGGTGACTCGGGCAAACCCCCTTATCTTCGCTTCGACGCCAACGACTATTCGATTCCTCATCAACTCGTGCTTCGGCCTCTCACGCTCGTGGCCTCCGATTCGGTCGCGCGCGTCCTCGATGGCGATATCGAAGTAGCGCGACACGCTCGCTCTTGGGAGCGCAAAGAGCAACTCGAAGACCCGCTCCACCTCCGGGGCCTCAGCGACCACAAGCGACAGGCGCGCGAGCACCGCGGTCGCAACCGACTCATGCCCGCGTGCGCGAGCGCCGAGCCGACCGAAGCCGGTGCCCACACGAGGCTTCGTCTGTAGTCAATTGCCGAAGACGCGCATGCATCACTGAGGTACCGTGTCCGCTATGAGCGAGAAAGAAGAGCCAAAGAAGGCCGCAGCCGCTCCCGAGAGGCACGAGCAAGACGCTTGGACGGGCGTCGCTTCACGCTACCTGGGCACCTCCGAGAGCTTCGTGCTCACCCTGATCGGCGGGGCGCTCGTGCTCGTCGCCGTGCTGTTGCTCTACTCGAGCATGCACGACCTTTGGGAGGCCACGACCGGCGGTCCAGAGAAGATCGAGCACAAAGCGATCGAGATATTGAACACCATCCTGCTCGTGATGATGACGATGGAGATCGTCTACACGGTAGCCATCTCACTCAAGAGCCACACGCTCAACGCCGAGCCGTTCTTGATCATCGGCTCCATTGCCGGCATTCGTCGAATGCTGGTGATCACAGCGACCTCGACGGACACGGAGAACGACCCCGCGAAGTTCCGCAACACGTTGGTGGAACTCGGGTTGCTCGCGGTCACGGTCGTCGCGATGGCGTTCGCTATTTGGATATTGCGGTATAGCCAGCGCAAGTACGTCGACGTCGAAGGTGTCTCCGCTACGCCGAAGCACTGAGCGCGTCCGGCCTCTTGGCTCACGCCCTCTGCTGGAACCGCTCCCTGACCGTGCAGACGTGGGTTTCGCCGTCCTCAACGCGCTCCGTGATCTCGGAGACCGGCCAGGGATTTAGTTAGGCCCCATCATCTCGATTCGATGCGCGGGCTGCTCCTCGCGACCTCCTGCGCAACCCTGCCGTGCCGCTCGATCGCGCAGATTCCGACGCAGTCGTGATCGGAACGGCGAACGTCGCTCTTCGGCCACCGCGCGCTTCGCTTCGGCTCGCAGCCCGAGAACCTCGCATGTCGCTGCGAAGCTCGTGGCAAGCGGCAGATTGCATGTGTTATACATGTAATCTGCCAGAAGTTTGCGAGAGGTGCGGTACACCCCGGTCAAATTCAGGCCATTCCTGTCCAAGTCGCCGCTTAGCGCCTAGCGACACAATCGCTCTGAAATCCCGCACGAAACGCCGGGAAACTGCGGCGGAGGAGAAGAGATTCGAACTCCTGGTACCCTTACGAGTACGGCGGTTTTCAAAACCGCTGCCTTAGACCACTCGGCCACTCCTCCAAGTAACTGTAATTGCGTTTCTAATCGCTGTTCGAAGCCTCAGTTGAGAAGCGTGACAATCTCGCCGTTCACCATTGGTTGACCGATTACGGACGCTCTATCACCAATTGCCCGACGAAGAATACCCCGAAAGGCCGCGTTTTCGCTCGCGTAGGCGGACAGCCACATACGATCGAGAATTCAGAATAACCGCTGCCTTCGCTCCGGCGAGTCGAGGTCTGCGGAAACCGTTCATCGCCATGCACTCCACGTGCGGCCTTCTGCTGCGGCCTCCGCGACATCTTCCAGCGCGCGTCCCCGTGCGAGCCAGCCTTTTGGTGGTGACCCGTCCGCCAACGACGTGTAGACGGCGACGTCGGCGAGATGCGACGTGGTTCGGTAGGAGCCATGTCGAAGTCCGGATTCCGAGGTAGTCGCCGATGGAGCGCTGAGCACGCACGGGAGGCGGAGGCGGACGTCGGGCCGCGTCGGTGCGGGCAGCGGATTCGGGCGCGCCATGGGGAGCTTGCGTCGAGGACGTCGTCGCACGCTGAGGCCGTCCCGCTTGTAGAGTCGATAGACCAACTTGCGATCGATGGTCGTCTTCGAGTCGTCGCTTGTCCTGCGCTTCGTTGACGGTCATCCCACCATACTTCGCGCGCCAACGCTGGAGCGTCTGCAAGCTCACACCTTTGCGTCGTGCGGTCTCGGTGACGGTCGCTCCGCCCTCGATTTCCTTGATAGCTCCGATGATCTCGGCTTCCGAAAACTTGCTCTACCGCGCCATATGTAGCTCTTTACGCAAGCACGCAATCACTGGCCCGCTTTTCGGGGGTCACGTCAATCCGCTCCTCGCGAAGCACGGTCATCGTGCGCCAATCGAGGCGGCCCTTGGACTTGCGTCGCCGCTTGTAGTCGTTTCCAAGCTATCGCAAGCTGATCACGCCGCGGAGCTCGCTTGCTACGGGTGACGCAGCTCCGACTTCGACCTTAGCGGCGGCTCACACGTGCCCCGAGTTGCCCAGCATCGCTGCGTGCGCCGACGACGGAAGTTGCGCCGACGCTGGCTTCGAGCGGTGCGCATGGTGTCTGTCCGTGTTGGCTGAGAACGCCGTCGCGGCGTGCAGAACGGCGAGCGATTCGAGAGGTCGTGGACATGCGCGGATCACCTTCGATCCGTGCGGATTCGTATCCAACGTCGCTATCGACCCTCCGTACAGTGGAACGAAGACGGGCGACTGCTTGGCGACAGCGTTTCGGTCGGCGCGCGTGCCGGCGTTCACTGGCGCACCCGTCACCGTGGGCAAATCGTTCGACGTCCGGTAACGTCAAGCCTCTCGGATCCTCCCGTGTGGCGCGCATGCGCGACACCGTGGGGGACGCGCGCGCGAAAGGCTCACGCGGAGGCGGCGAATTGGGGGTGATCGAGAGACGCGAGTCGCCGCCGAGCCTGAGCACGAGCGGGTGGGGCCCCAAATCCACAAATGAGAGCACCGAGAACACGCAGTTCTGGGGGATCCTTCGTCGCTGCGCTCCTCGGAATGACAGCTACCGACGAACCAGAAACAAGATCAGCAGAGCGATCAGCAGCACACCTACCGCGCCGATCGAGAGGACGATGACGAGCGCAACGCCGCACCCCGAGGACGACTTCACGGGCTGTGATTGAGGCGCGAAGGACGGCGCGGCCATCGGGCCAGGAGGCGGCGTAGCGATCATGGCTGCGGGCCGCGAGCTCGCGTGCATCGTCTGCTCGTACCCCTGCGACTGCTGCTGGCTCACGCCCGCCGGCATCGAGAACGCCGGCGACGACACTGCGGCCATCGTTGCTTGCGCGTACCCACCCGTCGCGAGAATCGGCACGAGCGCCGCGAAGGCCTCCCGCGCCGTAGGAAATCTCGCCGCCGGATCGCGCACCACGCAGCGCGCGAACCATGCGTCGAAGCCGCTCGGAAGCGAGCGTCCCTTCTGCGCGGCGCGCAGCGAAGGCGGATCGAGCGGCTTCATCGAGATCTCTTGAAGCACCTCGGCGAGGCTCGGCGACGGGGAGTCCGCGCCACGCCAATACGGGAAGCCGGCCAACATCGTGAACGCGATCAAGCCGAGAGCCCACACGTCGCTCGCGGGGGACACGTGCCCCTGCAGCTGCTCGGGTGCGAGCCACATCGGCGTGCCGAGGGCGCCCGTGGTCTGGTTCGAGTTCTCGCTGACGATCTTTGCGACGCCGAAATCGAGGATCTTCACGTCGCGGTCGCCGCCGCCCACGCGGTGAGAACGCGCCATGAAAATGTTTTCGGGCTTCAGATCTCGGTGAACGATGTGCGCATCGTGCGCGGCTCCGAGCGCGTGACAGAGCTGCTCGAAGATCTGCGCGGTCTCTGGCGGCGTGAAGCTCGTGCGCCTGCGCATCGCAGCGTCGAGCGTTTCGCCCTCCAGCAGCTCCATCGCGAGCCACGGCATGCCCGACGCCGCGTCGATGCCGGCGCCGACCACCTCCACGACGTGCTCGCTCGCGATTAGCGCGCCGATCTTCGCCTCTTGCTCGAAGCGCGCGCGAAGCTGCGGATCCGCCACGAGCTGCGGCAACATCACTTTGAGCGCGCGCCGCTTCGCCGTCGAGAGCTGCTCGGCCTCGTAGACCGCGCCCATCCCGCCTTGGGCGATCTTGCGGACGACCCTGTAGTCGCTCGCGAAGGTCGTTCCTTGAACGAGGTCAGCCATGGCTCAATACCCCCAGGCGATCTCCACGCGGAGCAGCAGCTGCGAGTAAGTAGGGTAGTCGCTGATCTTGGAGAACGGAAAGTGCTGCCGAAATGCGATGCCCATCGCGAACGTGCGGTTGAACGCGTAGTCGAGGCCGAGCGCGATCGCGCCGCCAACGGCGATAGACGGCCCTTGCACGGTGCCGCCATTCGCGGAGTATCCCTCGAGCAGGACTCCCCCGTAGGGGATCCATCGCAGCACGTCGAGCACGTAGCTCACGCCCACGCCCGCGTTCGAGAAGCTCGTGGGTCGATTGCTCTGGATGCCCTTGGCGGGCAGCTCTTCGAGCGCCACCTGCATGAAGCACCCCTCGACCATCAAGTCGAACGCGTCGGTCATCCCATACGTGTAGTGGAGCCCACCGCCACCGCCGACCGAGAGGGAGTCCTTGCCGCCCACCTTCAACATCCCCACGCCGCCGTCGAGACCGAAATGGTGCTGCCGCTCGAACGCGCTAGCGCTGGACGCAGCAATCATTGATATGGCAACGATTGCGGATGAAGTGGCGTGTCTCAAGGTTTCTTTCCGACTTCGCTCAACGCCAGATCGATCGTACGCCTGAACTTGGCGTACGGCTGCGCCCCGCTGATCGCGTATCCGTTGATGACGAACGCCGGCGTGCCGGTGAAGCCGGCCGTCGTGGCCGCCGCGCTGTCCGCGTCCACCTCGGATGCGTAGGTGTGTTGATCGAGCGCGGCTTTGAACTTCGTCATGTCGACGCCAAGCTTAAAAGCCGCGCTCTCGAGCTCGGCGCGCTCTAGGCCAGCGCCGCCTTGGAGAGCGAAGACCGCCTCGTGGAACTTGAAGAACGCGTCCTTGCCCTTCAGCTTGAGCACCGCGCGCGAAGCCTCCGCGGCGAGGTGCGCATGCGGGTGGAAGGAAAGCGGGAGATCGTGCCACTCGACCTTCACCTTGTTGCCGTAGGTCTTCATGAGATCGGACAGCGTGGGCTCGACGCGCTTGCAGTATGGACACTCGAGGTCGCTGAACTCCACGATCGTGATCGGAGCGGCCGCGACGCCGCGCACGGGCCCTCCGGTGGGCAGCGTCGCCGCGATCTTCTGCGGAGACGGAGGCGCCTTGCCGTTCTTCATGATCTCGTCGTAGACGCTCGCGGGCGCCGTTCCCGCGGCAATCAGCGCTTGCGCGGTGTTCAGCTCGGCGTCGATCATGGCTTGGAATGCGAGGAGCGGCTGAGCGCCTGCGAGCCTGCGCCCGTTGATGAAGAAGTGAGGCGTGCCGTTCGCGTTCACGTCGTCGCCGAGGTCTCCGTCGGCGTCGAGCACCGATTGGTATTTCTTCTGCGAGATGGCGAGGCGCAGCTTGGTCGCGTCGAGGCCCATGCTGGCTCCGAGCGCGAACAGATCCGCGTCCGTCTGCTTGTCTTGCTGAGCGAAGAGTTTGTCGTGTGCGCTCCAGAAGCCGGCATCGCCCTTCTCCGCGCGCGCTTCGAGCGCGAGCATCGCCGCGGGCACTGCGTGATCGTGAAACGACAGCGGCTCGTTCTTCCACACGATGCGGAGCTTGTCTCCGTACTGCGCGCGGAGCTGCGCGAGCGTTGGCTCTACCTTCGAGCAGTAGGGGCACTGAAAGTCGCTGAACACCACGATTGTGACGAGCGCGGTGGCTGGCCCCTGCACGGGGCTGTTGCCGACAGGGACCCTCCACACGGCGGTGTCCGGTGCGGGCTGTTCGTCATCCGCTGTCGGCTTGAAGTTCGCCGCGCTCACTATCTTGTAGAGAGTCTCTCTCCGCGCGCCCTTCTCCATCGCGGCGCGCGCGCTCTTCTGGGCGTCGGCGATCACCTCGTGGAACTTCTCGATCGGCTGCGAGCCGGTCAGGCCGATGCCGTTGATGAAGAACGCCGGAGTGCCGTTCACGCTGAGCTTTTCGCCGGCTTTTTGATCGCGGCCGATGACGTCGGCGAAGCGACCCGAGATTGTCGCCTCGCGAAACGCTTGCAGGTTCACGCCAGACCGCTGCGCCCAGTCCTCGTACGCAGCGGGCGAGAGCTTCTCCTGGTTGTGGAACGCGATCGAATGGAACCGCCAGAACGCCTCGTCACCCCCGAGCGCGCGAATCGCTGCAGCGGCCTCGGCGGCGGGCTTCGCATTCGGGTGAAACGATAGGGGCTCGTGCTTGTAGACCACACGTAGTTGCTCTTTGCCGTACTCCGCCTTCAGCGCGTCGACCGTGAGCTCCGCCCTGCCACAGAACGGGCACTGAAAATCGCTGAACTCGACGATCGTGACGGGCGCGAGGCGTGAGCCCCATACGGCGTCGTCGTCCTCGATGGGTACCGTCGCGTCCGCCTCGGTGGGAGGCGGCGCATCGAGCATGTTCGTAGGGGCGATCGCGTTGCCGACCACGATGGGGCCAACGCTCTGTCCCGCGCTGTTCGCGGGAGGCGCGACTTCGCCACAACCAATAGCAACGACGAGAGCCACGAGAGCAAAACGCATGATTGTTCGTTACCTCAAATAAGCGCGCCCCCCAAGGATCTATTCCTCAGGGGGCGCACCAGTCTGTCTTCCGCAAACGTGCTCGTGCCCGCTCTTTGGAAGCTAACTACCTACTTCGCCTCGGCCAACGCCAACTCGATCACCTTGCGGAACTTCGAGTAGGGCTGCGCGCCGTTGATGAAGTAGCCGTTGATGAAGAACGCCGGGGTGCCGGTCACGCCAGCATCCTTGCCATCCTTCGTGTCCGCGTCGATCTCGGACTTGTGAGTCGAGCCGTCGAGCGCCGCCTTGAACTTGGCCATGTCGAGGCCGAGCTCTTGCGCATACTTCTCGATCTGCTCGCGCTTGATGCCGTCCTTCTCGCCCTGGTTCGCATAGAGCTTGCCATGCATCTTCCAGAAGCCTTCGTTGCCCTTCTGCTTGAAGGCCTCCATTGCGGCTTCCGACGCCAACGGCGCGTCCGCGTGGAACTCGAGCGGGAAGTTACGCCAGACGAACTTGACGCGATCGCCGTAGTTCTTCATGACCTCGTTCACGCTGTCTTCGACGCGCTTGCAGTACGGGCACTGAAAGTCGCTGTACTCGTAGATTACGACCTTCGCCTTGAGGTTGCCCTTCGCCGGCGCGTTGGGCGCGTCTGCGACGGTCTTCTTCTCGGGCGGAGGCGGCCCCTTCGCGTCCTTCATGATCGTGTCGTAGACCTTGTCCGCGGGGACACCCTTGTCGACGAGCGCTTGGGCCTTCTTCATCTCTTCGTCGATGATCGCGACGAACTTCTCGGTGGGCTGTGCGCCAACGAGGCGACGGCCATTGATGAAGAAGTGCGGGGTGCCGCTCGCCTGAACGTCATCGCCGAGGTCGGCGTCGGCGTCGATTAGCGACTTGTACTTCTCGGTCTTGATCGCGTTGTCGACCTTGCCGACATCCAATCCAAGCTGCTTGGCCGCGCCCTCGAGATCTGCGTCCTCGAGCTTGGGCTGCTGATCGTACAGGAGGTCGTGCGCGGCCCAGAAGCCGACGTCGCCCTTCTCCATGCGTGCTTCGATCGTGAGCTCCGCGGCAGGCTTCGCGCGCGGGTGGAACGGCAGCGGCTCGTTCTTCCACACGAGGCGAACCTTATCGCCGTACTTGGCGAACACGTCTTTGAGCGAGGGCTCGACGCGCTTGCAATACGGGCACTGGAAATCGCTGAACTCGACGATCGTGACGAGCGCAGTCGCGGGGCCCTTTACGGGGCTCTTCTCGACGGGCACCTTCCACACGGTCTTGTCGTCCGGCTCGGCGCCCTCTTCCTTGTCGGCCGCGGGCGCGTTCTTTTTGTTGTCCGTGGACATCGTGACGTAGATCTTGTCCTTGGGCGTGCCCTTGGCGATCTTGTCGTTCGCCTTCGAGAGCTCTTGGTCGATGACCGACTTGAACTTGTCGAAAGGCTGCGCGCCGCTGACCGAGACGCCGTTGATGAACGAAGCGGGAGTGCCGTTCACGCCAGCTTTTTGAGCGGCCGCGTGATCGTCGTCCACTTTCTTCGCCCACGTGTGCGCGGCGATTCCGGCCTTGAATTTGGCCATGTCGACGCCAGCGTCCTTCGCCCACTTCTCGTAGCTGTCCGGCGAGAGAGCGCTCTGGTTCTTGAACGCCGTGTCATGGAACTTCCAGAATGCCTCGCTACCTTTG
>ENA-OFCD01000573-OFCD01000573.1-metagenomes-genome-assembly--contig:-NODE-573-length-22586-cov-3.863788_pt1 | contig 22586 bp, 16 predicted proteins | sample MGYA00153392_OFCD01 | MGnify analysis MGYA00153392
TCTGATTTCAGGGCCGACCCCCGCTCGTAATAACTTCACTTCGTTCTTGCGACATAATCATGTAAAGGCAAATCCTTAGGCCTTCAGGGCTAAGCCGCGAGTCTGGTCCAAATGGGGCCGCTCCACGGACTGAACCTTGCAGTTTGGCGGCCGCCGATTTTCATTGCCTTCCCGAAGGGTTACGACCGATTCCGTTGGGCACCGTAAGCGTGGCGTCTCAGACGATTAGGTGGGCTTGGCCGTCGGTGATGCGCTCGCCACCTGGCTCGGTGATGCAGTTGCCGTAGCTGTAGAGGTATCCAGAAAGTTTAATTGGCTTGCCAAATCTACCGCTAATGTACCATATACATTATCGGTAGTAGCGTAAATCAAACCGATGTAGGGTTTTTCTTCTCCTTCCGTGATGCTATTAAAAACAGTGGCGTTGGCAATAACGGACCATGCGTTAGGGCCTGCATTCGTATATTTCGACGAGCTGATAGTAGCTAGAGCAGGATAGGTTGTATTTTCGCTAGTTACTATATTATCAACCGTACCGACGAAACTCTGTAGCGGGTCTACACCGGGATTACCCACAACGAACGGTGCGCCTAAGTTATGGGAATATGAAGTAAGAGAAGAAAAATACGCCTCGTTGCCCGCGACGTTACTCATTTGGTCAATGAAAATACCGTCGATAGGTCCATAAAAAGTAACTTGATTTTGAATGTATCCTTTGACCGTCGCAAGAGGCGTGGCCGCATAATTACTAGCTACGTACATCAATACTTTGATCCCAGCCGCACGGGATTTTATGACGATAGATTGATAATTAGCGTCTGCCGTCGTACCCATACCGGAACTGGCGTCGGCAATGACATAAACCGGAACACTTGGATGCTGACGTTTTAACGAGATTACGTTATCCCAAGCGGTAGTTGGATTCGGATAGTTATAGAGCGGTACGAGCATACCATTACGATATATATTCGCTGCGATCGGCGACGCGGAGACAGTTGCCGTTGCGGTCGGCGACGCGGAGACAGTTGCCGTTGCGGTCGGCGACGCAGAGACAGTCGCCGTTGCAGTCGGCGACGCGGAGACAGTTGCCGTTGCGGTCCGCGACTCGCCGGGCGGGTTGGCCATAAATGTCGTTGGGGCGCTTCCGCCGCCGCCGCTACAGGCAGCCAAGCCGAGCGACGCCGTCGCGAGCAGGCCGAGCGTGGTCTTCTGCAGGTGAGCAAATTTCATGAAAAGTCTCCCGGAGTGAGCGTGCGACCCAACCGTAGCGGCTCGTGCTTCAGATTGGAGTTCTGAGCGCGACGAAAAATCGGTTTACTCTAACGATCCTATCGGCCACGAGCGCTCGCCGCTCGCGGCCGACAGGATCACATTTTGGACGAAGCCTCGTTGACGGGCTGGGCGACGAGGACGCAGAGGCGGTGTGATTGCCACTCTGCCGATCCTCGAACTCACCGACACTTTGTGGATCGTTTGCCTGAAACGACGGCCGGTTTGCAAATTTTCTTACGTACGGTGTCGAGCGACCAGATGTGGGACGCGGTTCGAAGGCACGGTCGATCTTTGCGGACTTCGACCAGGGCGACACACGATCGCACTCGTTTGCATCGGCGCTTCTGGCATCGATCAACACGCGTCGGCGAGTCTCGGCGACGCTGTGCTCGGTCCATGACTTCCCGTCGAGAGGTGAAGCGCGGTTTTGTACTTGTCTTCGTCGCCATCATTTCGCAAGTATCACCGCCGACGTTCGCTTCTTGCCGGTCGAGAATGGTAGAAACGCGTCGACGACCTCGACGGGCAACTTCTTACGCGCGATTGGATCGTCGCACCCAGTCGCGCCCCGGGCACGCACGTGGTCGCAAGCGCCCCGATGTCATCCGCACTCGGAAGTCAATACGTCCCGCGTTCCGGGATCGAGCGATGGTGCGACACTCTTCGCACTTGACGCCGAACGTTCGTTTCGCACGCCCTGATGTTTGGCGGATTTCCATACCCCATCGGGAAATCGCAAACGCAATGAAGTATAGTGACCTCGTCGTCGATTGGCTTTGCGAACTCGGCTACACGCATTGTTTCTTCGTCGCAGGCGGCAACATCATGCATCTCTTGGACGGCGTACGTAAACGCATGACATGCGTGCCGTTCGTCCATGAGGTTGCGGCCGGCATCGCCGTCGAGAGTTTCAACGAGTCGCGCTCGTACGATGGCCCGCGCGCGTTTGCGATGGTCACGGCCGGACCCGGACTTACGAATATAATAACCGCGATGGCCGGCGCCTGGCTCGAAAGCCGGGAGTTACTCGTCCTCGGCGGTCAGGTCAAATCGACCGATCTCGCGACGCTCGGCTTGCGTCAGCGCGGCATCCAAGAGATCGATGGTGTGGCGCTCGCGGCGCCCGTCGCGATCGTCTCCGAACGGATCGAGCGGCCCGTCGATAAAGCGGCGTTCTGCCGATGGGTCGAGGCCGGACGGACGCTGCGCAAGGGCCCCGTCTTTCTCGAATTTTGTCTCGACGCGCAGGGCGCACCGGTCGACCGTGCCGAGCTCGAACGACGCCCGCTCGCCGCGACCGACCAGCGCATCGCGAACTCCGTTGCATCGGCACTCCGTGCCGCACCGGTTGTCGCCGCGCGCCTGCGCGAAGCGCACCGACCCGTCGTCCTCATCGGCGGCGGCATCTCGCGCGCCGCGGCCGAGCGCGTGCGCGATCGCCTGCAGATGGCGTCGGTCGCCGTTATGACGACGTGGAACGGCATGGACCGTATCGACGCGTCCGCACCCAACTTCTTCGGTCGGCCCAATCAATGGGGACAGCGCCACGCGAACGTCCTCATCCAGCAGGCCGACGTCCTAGTGGCGCTCGGAACGCGGTTGGGCATGCAACAAACGGGATTCAATCACGGTGCGTTCGCACCGGGCGCCTATGTGGTGCAGGCCGATATCGACCCAGCCGAACTCGGCAAGGGCCATCCCCGCGTCGACCTTCCGCTCGAAGCGGATGCGGACACGCTGCTCGAAACGTTACTCGCATGCGATCTCGGCGGTCACGCCGAGTGGCTTTCATTCGCCCGCGACGTTCGCGCGCAGTTGCCGTTACAAGACGCCGGGAACAGCACGCGCCCGCAGTTCCTCGATCCGTTTCGCTTCGCGCGAGCGCTCGCGACCGCGTGTCGTGCGACGGATATCGTCGTCCCATGCAGCAGCGGCGGCGCGTTCACGACGATGATGCAAGGGTTCGAACAGCAATTCGGGCAGATCGTCGTCACCGATAAGGGGCTCGCGTCAATGGGCTACGGCCTCTCGGCTGCAATCGGTTGCGCACTCGCTCATCCCGGTCGCCGAACGATCGGTGTTGAGGGCGACGGCGGGTTCACGCAAAATCTCCAAGAGCTCGCGACGGTCGCGGTCAACAGGCTCAATCTCAAGATGTTCGTCTTCAGCAACGAGGGCTACGCATCGATCCGTATGACGCAGCGCAATTACTTTGGGGGCGACTATCTCGGCTGCGATACGAACACGGGCCTGGGCTTCCCCAACTGGCCCAAGCTCTTCGAAGCCTACGAGATTCCAGTGCTCGAACTCGATGCGCGGGGCCTCGACAACGAACGTTTTGTGGAACTCTTCGCGACCCCGGGACCCGCGGCGTTCGTCGTCCCGATCGATCCCGAGCAGACCTATTTTCCGAAAATTTCCAGCCGGGTCACGGAGAGCGGAAGCATGGAATCGATGCCGCTCCACCTCATGACACCCGACCTCCCTGCCGAAATCCAAACGGTAGTCCTGCGCCACCTCGTGCCGGACGAACTCGTCCCGCATGCCGCCATGAAATCGGAGCGCACGTGAATTCCGCCGAACGCAAGATGGTCAGTATCCTCAAGACCGGATTTGAAGAATACGGTTACGCGTCGGTCAAGGCAGAATTCGAAGCGGAAGGCACGCGGCCGGACGAACTCCTGCGACTCGTCGACATCGCGCGCTCGGCGGGACTCGCGCTTACGGTGAAGATTGGCGGTTGCGAGGCCATTCGCGACTTACTCGAAGCGAAGCAAATCGGCGTCAACTACATCGTCGCACCGATGGTCGAGACCCCATACGCGCTGAGCAAATTTATCGCGGCCAAACAGACCGTGTTCGCAAGCGATGAAGTCGAAGATACGGATTTTCTCTTCAACCTCGAAACGATGGACGCGTTTAAGAACCGCGAGGCGATGTTCGCGATGGCCGCGGGCACGCCCGGTGCCGACGGCGTCGTCTTCGGGCGCGTCGATTTCGTCGGTTCGATCGGTGCCGATCGCGACAGTATCAACGCCGATAGCGTGACCGACCGGATCTGTGACGTCGCGACGTTGTGTCGCGAACGCGATCTCGATCTCGTCGTCGGTGGCGGCGTTTCACGCGATGCGATCGCCGCTCTCCAGCGCGTCGCGGCGATCCATCTCACACGCTTCGAGACGCGCAAGGTCGTCTTCCACGGCGATGCGGTCCACCGCCCCAATATCGAACAGGGGCTGCTCAACGCCGTCCATTTCGAGTTGCTGTGGCTCATGAACAAACGCGAATACTACGGTTCGATCCACCGCGAAGATGCACGCCGCATCGAGATGCTCGAAGCGCGCTGGCACGTTCTCCAGGAAGCCGCGCGATAACGCAGCCACTGACCGTGCTCGTGACCGGGGGCGCGCGCGGTATCGGTCGCGCGATCGCCGATCGGTATCGCGCGCACGGCCACACGGTCCTCACGCCGACGCGACTCGAACTCGAACTCGCGAGCGACGAGAGTCTCGGAATATTCCTGGATGCGATGGCCGCGACGCCCATCGACGTCCTCGTAAACAACGCAGCCGAAAACGTCCCGCAAATGTTGGAAGAGATCGCGCCGATCACGCTCGATCGCGCGCTCGACGTCAACATTCGCGCCCCGTTTTTACTCACGAAGCACTTCGGCGTCCCAATGGCCGAGCGTGGTTTCGGGCGGATCGTTAACTTGAGTTCGGTGTACGCGCTCGTGAGTCGACCCAAACGATCGATGTACACGACGACGAAAGCCGCTCTCAATGGGCTGACCAGGGCGAGCGCCGTCGAACTCGCCTACGGCAACGTGCTCGTCAACGCGGTGTGTCCCGGCTTCGTCGACACGGATCTCACACGACAGAACAATTCACCCGAGGATATCGCGCGATTGTGCGGGACGGTACCGCTCGGACGGCTCGCCTCGCCCGACGAAATCGCGACGCTCGTGTACTTCCTGGGATCGAGGGAGAACTCGTACGTGACCGGCCAGACGATCGTTATCGATGGAGGATTTACATGTCAGTAGCGCACGCAACATTCGTCGTCCAATCGGGTCAGGGCGCTTACGACGTCGATTTTTTCGAGAGCGAAGCCGAACTCCGGCACCTCTTCGCGGCGACGACCGACGCGCGTTTCGTCGTCGACGAACGGATCGTCGAACTCTATCCGTCGCTTTTTACGAGCGTCGACGTTCGGCTCGTGTATGCTTTGCCCGCGACGGAAGATGAAAAAACGCTCGGGGGCGTCGAGCGATTATGCCGCTTCCTTCAGGCGACGGACGCCTCGAAAGCGACGCAACTCGTCGTCGTCGGCGGCGGCATCGTTCAGGACATTGCCGCGTTCGCCGCACATTCGTACTATCGGGGCATTCCGTACGTCCTCGTGCCGACGACCCTGCTTTCGATGGCCGACAGTTGCATCGGCGCGAAGTGTGGCGTGAACCTCGGGCACTTCAAAAATCAGTTGGGGTTCTTCGCATCGCCCAAGCGCGTGGCGATTTATCGTCAATTCACGCAAACACTCGCATATGACGATTTGCGGTCGGGATTCGGCGAGGTCCTCAAGCTCGCGATTACCGACTCGGCCGACGCCTTCGCGTGGCTCGAATCATCGCTCGAACACGGAGGCTTCGCGAGTGTCGATCTCGACCAAGCAATCCGACGCAGTCTCGAGACGAAACGTCGCGTGATCGAAATCGACGAGTACGAAGCGAACCTCCGCAAGACGCTCAATTACGGCCATAGTTTCAGCCACGCGATCGAGGGCCTCACGGATCACGGCGTACCGCACGGTCTCGGCGTGGCGTGGGGCGTCGACCTTGCAAATTTCGTCGCGATGCGACGCGGATTACTGGCACCTGATATCTTCGCGCGCATCCACACGCTGATCGCGAAACACTTCGCGTTCGATGTTATCCAGCCGTACGATGCGGCGGGCATCTGCAGCATGCTCAAGCGCGATAAGAAGGCCGCTGCCGGCAGCATCACGCTCATCCTCCCGGAGGGTCTCGGAAAGCTCGCTCGTGTGCCGACTGTCGTCGACGCAGCGCTCGAAGCGATTATCTCGGAGTATCTGGACACGCTCGATATCTTTCGCCCGCGGGCGACCGCCTAAGCGATCGGCCCCACCGCTCACCTGCGGTAGAACGCCATCGTGCGATCGATCGCATCACCCAAGCCGATTCGCTCCGCGACGCCAAGTTCGTCGCGGATGCGTCGCGTGTCGGGAATGTAACGATCGAGCGACGCACCCGCCATCGGCCGACCGCGAATCTCGACTGCGACCTGCGGCTCGATACGCGATGCGACCGTTCGTGCGAGCGTCGCGATATCGATTGCAGCCGTGGAACCGACGTTGTACGCACGCGACGTCTGGCCGCGCGCGTAGATCGCCCACAGCCACACGACCATGTCGGCACCATAGAGATACGACCGTACCGTCGTTCCGTCGCCGCCGACCACGATCGGCCGCCCGGCGAGTGCGTCGCGCATGAAATTTCCGATCGCCAGATGCCGATCGAGCGGCAGATAAGGCCCCACGAAGGCGAAGAGCCGCGCGATTTTCGCACGGATGCCGTAGCGATCGGCAAAGACCGCGCACTGAAATTCGCCGACTCGCTTGCCCTCATGGTAGGCGTTGGTCGGGAGTAGCGGATCGGGTGCACCCAAGTATGATTCCGGGATGCTCTCGAGCGTCGCCGGTGCCCGGCCGTACACCGCACCCGAACTCGTGAAGAGAAAGGGAATCGGACCCGCCGCGCGCGCGAGGTCGAGGACGCTGCGACCGCCGTCGACGATCGTGTCGAGCATGAGCAACGGCTCGTCACGATTGAGCTCGGCGCTTGCAGGTGTTGCGGCATGCACGACGCCGTCGAAGGTTCCGAGCCCGCTCGGCACCGCGCGCACGTCGCCCCGAACCAATTGCAGATGCGGCGCCGCCGCGAGAGCGGGCGATTGTCGGCGAAACGCGTCGGGATCGCGCGTGAGGACGACGACGCGCACGTCGACACCCAGACGCGTGACGGCCCATGCGAGTGATTCGAGGAGCCACGAGCCGACGAATCCCGTGCCACCGGTCACGAAGAGACGCATCCCCGCAAGCGTGCGCAGGTCGGCTTCCGCCGGCGCGAGCAGCTCGTCGAGTTCGCCCGCGCGTATCAGGTGTTAGACCGGTTGTGCGACTGCTGCGAGCTCGACGATCGTGCGCGCGATGTGCTCCATCTGCGGGGTGTCGAGACCGGGATAACATCCGACCCAGAGCACGTCGTTCATGATGCGATCGGCGTTCGTGAGATCGCCGACGACGCGGTAGGCGACGTCCGCGTAGGCGGGCTGCCGCACGAGATTTCCGGCGAAAAGCAAACGCGTGCCGATCTTGCGATCGTTGAGCCCCTTTGCAAGCTCATCGCGCGAGATCGGTGCGTCGCTCGTGAGTCGAATCGGGTAGCCGAACCACGAGTTCGAACCCCCCGCGTTCGTGCTCGGCAAGACGACCCACGGAATCGACGAGAGCGCCTGCGTGAGCGCGTTTGCGTTCGCGCGCCGACGTTCGATGAAGCCGTCGAGCTTTTCGAGTTGCGAGACGCCGACGGCGGCTTGCATGTCGGTAAGTTTGAGGTTGTAGCCGATATGGCTGTACGTATATTTGTGGTCGTAGCCGTGCGGGAGCGTTCCGAGTTGCCAATCGAAACGCGTGCCACACGTGTTATCTTTGCCCGGCTGACACCAGCAATCGCGACCCCAGTCGCGAAACGATTCAGCGAGCTTGCGCAACTTCGGCGAGCGCATCATCACGGCGCCGCCTTCGCCCATCGTCATGTGGTGTGCGGGGTAGAAACTCACGGTCGACGCGTCGCCGAACGTGCCGACCTGTTGGCCGTTGAACGTCGCGCCGACGGCGTCGCAGGTGTCTTCGATCATCCACAGCTCGTGCTTGCGGCAGAAGTCACGCACGCGCTCCGCGTCGTACGGATTGCCGAGCGTGTGCGCGAAGATAACGGCGCGCGTCTTGGGCGAGAGCGCGGCTTCGAGCAGATCGAGATTAGCGTTATACGTTTGCAGTTCGCTATCGATGAAAACGGGGATACAGCCGAGTTGAACGATCGGGTTTACCGTCGTGGGAAAGCCAGCCGCGGCGGTGATCACTTCGTCGCCCGGGCGCAGGCGGCGCTCACCGTGTACGGGTGAGGTGAGCATGGCGAGCGCGACGAGATTCGCACTGGATCCCGAATTGACCAGCACGCACTCGCGGATGCCGAACCAGCGTGCGAAATCGCGCTCGAAACGTTCGGCGAAGCGGCCGGTCGTGAGCCAGAAATCGAGCGAACTGTCGACGAGATTGACGAGATCGCGCTCGTCGAATACGCGGCCCGAAACGGGCACCGCGTCGCCTTCTTGGAACGGTCGCTCGAGATACGCGGCGGCGAAATATGCGCGTGTCCGCTCGAGAATCTCAGCGCGGATCGCCGATGCGGGCTCGGAATTCGCTCTATCGACGAGCATGCTCGGCCTCCATGGTATTGCGGGTTAAGTGTTTCTCGTACCACGCGACCGTTTCGACGAGCGCCTCGGGCAGCGCCCAGCGGGGCGTCCAGTCGAGCAGGTCGCGTGCTTTGGAAGAATCGAGCGTCTGGCGCAAGATTTCAGCCCTTGCCGTATTGACGACGAGCGGCACGGGTTCGACTCCCATCGCTTCGCCAATGGCGGCGACGATCTGCACGACGGAGTATTCGCTGCCCGGGCTGAAATTGAACGCTTGGCCCGTGATCTCGGGGCGCTCGCTCTGTCGCGCGAGTTCGAGATATGCGTCGACGACGTCGCGGACGTAGATATAATCGCGGACCATCGTGCCGTCGCTGCGCAACACCGGCCGCTGCCCCGCGAGGATCGAGCGGATCGTGCCCGGCACGATGCGGCTCCAATTGAGATCGCCGCTGCCGTAAATGTTGCCGCAACGCGCGACCGTCACGTTGAGCCCGTACGTGTGCGCGTACGTATCGCTCAAGAGATCGGTACAACTCTTCGAGACGTCGTAGGGATGGCGTCCGCGTAGCGGCATCGTCTCGACGTACGGGAGGACGTCGGATTCGCCATACGCCTTATCGCTCGACGCGACGACGATCGAACTCACGACGCCCGCGAGCCGGCGCGCCGCTTCGAGCAGGTTGTACGTTCCACGGATGTTGCTCTCGAAAGTTTCGAGCGGGTCGCGCAGCGCGGCGCCGACGATCGTCTGCGCGCCGAGGTGAAAGACGACGTCGGTTTCGTGTTCGTTGATCGCGCGGGCAACCTGAGCGTATTCGCAAAGATCGCCGCGCACGATCGCGCAGTAGCGATCGATACCGTCGCTGTAAAAACGCGATGCAGGATCGTCGTCGCGAACGAAGGCGACCACGTACGCACCGAGGCGTACTAATTCTTCGCATAGCCACGAGCCGACGATTCCCGTCGCGCCGGTAACGAGCGTGCGACGCCCCTTCCAATAGTCAGTCTTCACGCCGTCGTTCGAGATTGCCATCAGACGGTCGCCGCCTTCGCGGGCAACACCCACGGTGCGTCGCCTGCGGCCCACAATTCTTCGAGCAGCCGACGGTCGCGCAGCGTGTCCATCGGTTGCCAGAAGCCGTCGTGCTTGAAGACGGAGAGCTGTTCGTCTGCCGCAAGCGAGACGAGCGGTTCGTGTTCGAGGAGCGTATGGTCGCCGTCGATACGATCGAAAATCTCGGGCTCGAAGACGAAGAACCCGCCGTTGATCCATCCCTCGCTCGCCTGCGGCTTTTCGACGAAACGCACGACGCGATCGCCCGTGATATCGAGCGTGCCGAAGCGCGCAGGCGGGCGGACGGCCGTGATCGTAGCCGCTCGCCCCTGGCGAAGGTGGAACGCGAGCACGGCTGCAACGTCGATCGACGCGAGCCCGTCACCGTAGGTACACATGAACGTGTGATCGCCGACGATCTCGCGCAGGCGCTTGATGCGGCCACCCGTCATGGTGTCGGCGCCGGTATCGACCAGATCGACCTTCCACGAGAGCTTCGAGCGTTCGCGAACGACCGTATCGCCCGTCGAAAAGTCGATGCTGATATCGTTATTGGTTGCATGCAGCGAGCGGAAGTAATCCTTAACGACCTCTTGCTTGTAACCGAGCGCGACGACGAAGTCGTCGAACCCGCCGCTTGCGTACAAGTTCATCAGGTGCCAGAGAATCGGTCGGCCACCGATTTCCACCATGGGTTTGGGGCGCGTCGCGGTCTCTTCCGAAAGTCGCGTTCCGAGGCCGCCTGCGAGGATGACGACTTTCACGGCTAGAGCGCCCGGCTCGAAACGGCACGCACGTCTTCGTAGCCGCTGCCCTGCGGCACCGACGCTCCGAAACCGACTTCTCGGTCGATGACGAAATGCGGTCGCCCGCGTACCTCATCGAAGATGATGCCGACGTACTCACTGATGATCCCGAGGAACAAAAATAACAGCCCGAAGCACAGAAGCATGAGCGCGACGATCGTTCCGAAACCGGGAAACGGCACACCGAGAAAAAGCCAACGCCCGACGAGGATCGCGAGCGTTACGAACGACATCGCCGAGAACAACGCACCGGCAGCCGGAATGACTTTGAGCGGCACGATCGAGCTACTCGCGATCGCGTGAAGGGCAAAGCCGATGTTGCGCCAGAGTTGATACGTCGACTTGCCGCCGAAACGCGGGGGCCGCACGTAGGCAACGGCCGTCGATCGAAAACCGATCCAACCCCACATCGCGCGGAGCATCCGATTTTTCTCTTCGAGACGGTTCATGACGACGTACATCGACTTATCGACGAGTCGGAAGTCGCTTACGTTTTCGGGCACGGTGTGTTGCACCACGCGGTTGATGATGTAGTAGAAGCCGCGCGTCATGAAACGGCGCAACGGCGACTCGTCGGTCCGATCCAAGATCATCCCGTACACGTTTTCGAATCCCTCGCGCCACTTTTCGATGAACGTCGGGATGAGTTCCGGCGGATCCTGAAGGTCGGCACACATGATGACCAGCGCGTCGCCCGTCGCGCGGCGCATACCGGCGATCACGGCACCTTCCATTCCGAAGTTGCGTGAGAGACGCATGATCTTAAAGCGGCTGTCCGCGCGGTTAATCGCGAGAAGCCGCTCGTACGTCGCGTCGTGCGACCCGTTTTCGACGATGATGAATTCGAAGGCGTACGCTCGCGCGGGCCCGTCGGCCACCTCGCGCAGCCGACGCGCCAGTTCGTCGACGCACGCCTCTTCGTTGTACGCCGGAATCACGACCGAGATGAGTTGTTGTGAATCCATTATTACCCGCGAGCGATTGCCGGCTCACGTCCCGATGATTCGACGAGCGTCTTGCGCCCGATGCCAACGTAGCGCAATCCCAAGTCCATCAGTTTCGCCGGATCATAGATATTCCGGGTATCGACGACCAGATCGCCTTTCATGAGCTTGCGAATAACGTCGAAATCGACCTGGCGATATTCGTTCCACTCTGTCGCGAGGATCATGGCATCGGCGTTGTTGACGCTTTCGTACGCGCTCGGAACGAGCGTGATATGATCGACATCGACGAGTTCGAGGCGTGCCTTCTCCATCGCGACCGGATCGTGCGCGACGATCGTAGCGCCAAGCGCCGAGAGCGCACGTACGAGATTCATCGCTTGCGATTCGCGGAGATCGTCGGTATTGGGCTTGAACGAAAGCCCCAGTATGGCCAGGCGTTTGCCTGAAATTCCGCCCAAGTGCCGATCGATTTTTGAGACGACTTTCGTAATCTGATCGCGGTTGACTGCGAGCACCGACTCGAGGATGCGGGCCGGGATGTTCCGCGATTCGGCGATCTTCGAGAGCGCCATCACGTCCTTGGGAAAACACGACCCGCCGAAACCGAGGCCGGCGTTAAGAAATGCCGACCCGATCCGCTCGTCGCTGCCGATTCCGGCGACGACGTCCTTGATATCGGCGCCGACGTCTTCGCAAATTGCGGCGATTTCGTTGATGAAAGAGATTTTCGTCGCGAGAAAACAATTCGCCGCATATTTAATCATCTCTGCGGTCCGCACGTCCGTCGCGATGATCTTTGCCTCGAGCGGTGCGTAAAGATCGCGCATGATTGCCTCGGCATCGGGATTATCGACGCCGAGCACGATACGATCCGGTTTCATGAAGTCGAGGATCGCCGAGCCTTCGCGAAGGAACTCGGGATTCGAGACGACGTGGATCTCGTGCTTGCTGGTCTGATGCTTGCGGATGATCGTTGCGACGAGATTGCCCGTCTCGACTGGGACGGTCGATTTATTGACGACGATTATCGGGGCGACGAGAGATTGTGCGATATCGAGCGCGGCTTGTTTGACGTAACTCAAATCGGCGTGACCGTCGTCGCCCATCGGCGTTCCGACGGCGATGAAGATGACGGAGGCGTCCCGTAGCGATGCGCGGATCGACGTCTCGAACGTCAGCCGACCCGAATTGATGTTGCGGTTGACGAGTTCTTCGAGACCGGGTTCGAAGAATGGCACGACCCCGCGGCGGAGCGCCTCGATCTTCGTTGCATCGCTATCGACGCAGACGACGTGATTGCCGAGTTCGGCGAAACACGTCCCGGTGACGAGGCCGACATACCCCGCCCCAACGATACTGATTTGACGCAAAGAAACCCCGGATTATAGCTCTCGGAATCCGGAAGGTTCGGTATGGGCTCGGGCGTTCCCGGTGCAACTTCAGACCGTATTTGTAAAGCCCGCTGCGCGGAGTAGTTCGCGCGCCGCCGAAACGACGACGCGCGACGAGTCCTTTGCGATAATGAGATCCGCGTCGTTTCGTCGGACCTTCGATCGTCCAAAAGCGCATCGTGCCAGGACAAGCCGCAGATCGACGTGCAAATAGCGGCCATGAACGAGACGCGTGACCTCGATCCACGGCCGCGTGCGACGACGATGCGCATCAGCCCACCCGTTCAGTACGCGATCGTTGCCATTGTCGCGATCGTCTCCGCGATACTCGTCCTTAAGCTGTGGACCGTGGACCTATCGATCCCGCTCTATTATCTCGCACGTCGCGATACGCTGACGACGGAGTCCTTTATGAAAGGGATGCTCGAGAACGGCTGGTTCTATCAGAACGATAAGCTCGGAGCGCCGCTCGGCTCGATCGCATACAACTATCCGGTTTTCAGTCTGGCACACGAGACGCTCATCCGAGCGATCCTGTTCGCGGTACCGAATCCCGGTTTCGCTCTCAACCTCTTCTTCGTGCTCGGTTTTCCGCTGACGGCAATCACCGCCTATTTCGTGCTACGTCGCCTGAACATCGCGACGATGCCGGCCGCGGTTACGTCTATCCTGTACGCTTTTCTTCCATACCGCTTCTGGCGCAACACCGCGCACCTTTTCTACTCGTCGTTCTATTTCGTTCCGCTAGCGGTTCTCGTCACTTTATGGGTCGTACGTGGTGAATCGCTCTTCGAGTTCTCTCTGGGATTACGCCGACGCCCCGTCATTCGGATCACGAAAAACGGATGGCTCGCGCTACTCTTCTGCGCGCTGATCTCTTGGGACAACCAGTATCATGCCTTCTTTACGATGTTGCTCGTGCTCTGCGCGACGAGCGTCCGGATCTCACGAAGCGGTTCGTTCGGATACATTTGGACGGCGTTCTTGCTCGTCGGCGAGATCTTCGTCGGCCTCTTCGTCAACATCGTTCCGAATGTCGTCTACCACATCAAACATGCGGTCGGATTTACGGCTTCGTTCGTACGATTTCCGAAAGAAGCGGAAGTCTACTCGCTGACCCTGGCGCAACTCATCTTACCGATCGCCCATCATCGCCTCGATTGGTTCGCACAGGTTCGCGAGTTCTACGACCGCCAATTCACGACATCTATTAACGAGAACAGTTCCGTGTCACTCGGTTTGATCGCGACCCTTGGTTTCATCGCGCTCCTTTGGAATCGCCTGGGCCGCAGCCCGCAAAACACACGGACGGCACGATTGCAACGCGACCTCGCCGTGCTCGTGCTGTTCTCGTTCTTGCTCGGCACGTTCGGCGGTCTTGGCGCGCTTTTTTCGTATTACGTTAACGATAATATTCGCGCTTACAACCGGATCGCGCCGTTCATCGCCTTCCTCGCGTTCGTCAACGTCGCACTCGTTTTCGAGCGATTTTCGATACGTTTCATCGCCGAACGCAAACGAGCCATATCATACGGGGCAGTCTTAGCTGTCATCGTCTTGAGCGTCGGCATCCTCGATCAGACGGCTGCGAACTCCACACCTGATCCCGTGCGCACGGCCAACGTCTTCGCCGAAGATCGGCAATTCGTCGAGCGAGTCGAAAGCTCCGTAGCGGCGGGTTCGTCAATCTATGAACTGCCGCACGTACGGTTTCCGGAAGGCGGTGATGTCGTCAACATGCCCGACTACACCGAGATGATTCCCTATCTCCACTCGCATACGTTGCGGTGGAGCTATGGAGCGTTCGCGTTCACCGAAGCCGCGCTGTGGCAAGAGCACCTGGAGCAGCTTCCCGAACAGCGTTTCCTACCGACGCTTCTTCTCGCCGGCTTTCGTGGGATCTTTATCTTTCGAGACGGCTATGCGGATGCGGGAGTGGCGATCGAGCGTTCGTTGAGCCGAGCCACCGGCGTACCGCCACTCGTTTCCGCAAACGGGCATTACAGCTTCTTCAATCTAAGCGACCTCGAGCAAAAAACACTCCGTCAACTCGGCGGCCGGTTCGATACCGAGCAACAGGCCCTACTCCATCCAGTGCAAGCGAACGTCGGCAGCGATTGTTCGTACGCCGAATCTTCCGGATTACTTCGGTTCCATTGGTGCGGCCACGATGCGACGATCGAATTGCGCAATCCGATGCCCGTACGTCGTAACCTCCATTTAAGCTTCACCCTCGCTACCGGCTCTCCGACGTCAACCAATATGACGATGACGAGCACGGCCGGCTCGCAAACGATACCGGTTAATTCGAGCGGAACGACCTTCTCGGGAAACGTTGACGTCGCAAGTGGGATCTCGAAAATCAAACTGCATAGCGATTCGCCGCCGATCGTCGCACTCGATGATCCGCGCGAACTCGTCTTTCAAATCCGCTACTTCACGGCACAAGATCCGACCCAACCAGGCGACGTTGGCGCCGCGCCCGCAGCGGTCGCGCCGAACGGTGCGAATTCGAGCGACGCGCAAAATTTGGCATCGGCATCCGGAGGCGTCGACATCCGAGCGCTCAACCTCGTTGGTCCCCAGACGACGGGCTCCGTCGATCTCGTTGAAGTTACGAAGGCCGGGACGCTTCACGTACGCGGCTGGGCGCTGGCCGTGAGCGGTCGCCCGGCGTCCGCGCTCGTCGCGATTATCGACCATACGAAGCGCGTCGATATCACCAATCTTTACGGAAGGCCGCGCCTCGACGTCGTCGCTTCGCTCAAGAATCAAGGGGCCCGCAAATCCGGATTCGACGGGGTCGTACCGCTTCCAACTCTTTCGGCAGGACCTCATATTGTCGATATCGTCGTTGCCTCGCGCGATAAGAATACGTTCCAGTATCCGTCGAACGCGACGCACCTCTTCTCCCTGCACTAAACGGAGAACGCGGACTATAAAAACTCTGCGATTATCCGGCTGGGGACCAGAATCCATCAAACTCCTTCGGTCGTCTTTGGCACGAGTTCGATTATCGACGGGCGAATGTCCACCGAGAACGTGGGGTTCGCGCCATTCATCCTCGTACTCGTCCCGGTACTCAGCGCGTTCGTTACCGTCGCCCTATCGCTGCCGGTCTTGCTCTTGATCGCGTTCATGTTCGGCACGCATCCGAACTAGCCGATGTTCCAGCTCTTCATGACCGTCGGCATCATGCTTTGCTTGTCGACGATGAACGTATTTTTCCGCGGCCTTCAGTTGCTCGCCAACGTGATCCTCATGCTGCCGTCCGATCTCTCGGGAATCATCTTAACGATCGCCTCGATCCCCGAAAAGCACGCCTCTTCGTTATGTCCAATACGATGGTACCACTCATCATGGGTCATCAGAATATCTTCGCTTACGACAAGGGAATGCGGGTTGTGTCCTCACTTCCCTCGCGGCGGTAATCGTCTTTGCCGAGAGCCCCCTCGTCGACCGATACAAACCTGCATTTGCTGATTTCGTCTACCTCGAACACGATCGCCCTCGAAAACGGCTGCTCGACCTTGGTTCATCTTCGGCGAAAACTCCGAACCAGCGGCATGTTATGCCCGTATCTATCGACTTTTCATTGTTGTAACCAACGATGAATACATCGGTCGGGCATTTTCGTCGTTATACAAAAGCGACATAACGGGAAGACCGTGATGAGGTTGGTTTAACTCAAAAGTTAAAAAGGCGCGAAGAGATGGCGCTAATCCGACCCATCTTTTCGATTTCCCATTGTTATATTTTCGTTCTCAAAAACATTGCCAAACGTGTCTTCGATTTTCCTTTTTGGAAAAAACGCAATTGCAAAAGCAGATAAATAAACGGGTCACGCTAATGCGTGATTAGCTCGATGTACTGCTCGTTCGGAGCCGATCGTTCGACGTCGTAGCGATTGACGATCGTGCCGAGCCGATCCTCAAACGCCGCTGTATCGTAGCGAAGCGAAGCGACGTAACCGCGGTAGCGGATGTTGTCACTTGCCTCCTTCGAAAGTTCAAGCGCCACGCTTTGCTGATTCACGAGTTCCTCGATCGAGCGCCATTGGAAGCCAGTCTCCCCATCGGCCACGATTTCGGCGGGGCCGCCCATCGCATAGACGAATGGAATCGCACCGGCCGACATCGCTTCGACCACCGTGATTCCGAAATGCTCCATGCGTTCGGGAAAGAGCGTCTCACTCTGGCCGTAGCCCGTGCCGTGCCAATAGTACGACGACGTAGCATACAATTCGCGCACTTTTTCAGGTGAAGCATTGAGGTGGAAGTAGACGGGTAGCCCTGTCGCGCGAGCTTGAACGTCGAGATAGAATTCTCGCGAAAGCGCCTCCGATGAGACCGTCCCAGCGAGGTGCAGTTCCAGATCGGTGCGACCGGTTCGTTCGACCAAACGTCGGAACGCATCCACGAGAACGTCTTGCCGCTTGCAGTGGCCCGAGGAATGAAAGCGCCCGACATTGACGATCCTCCCCGGCACGCGCACGCTCCCCGCGATCTCGCGGTACATCGGCACGGCCGGTGGCACGATGGTGACGCGCGGTTCATGCGCAGTGAGGCGTTTCGTACGCTCGCGAAGGTGACGTTTCGTGTACTCGGAGTTAACGATGACGTCGTCATATTTCTCAAGGTTTCCCCATGAATTTGCAACTTGTTCGGCCTGCATAGGAAACGGAAATTGACACATGTACAATTTTCGACGGCCGATCGGCTCGACTGCCGGTAACGCCTCGTTGCCCATCGCGACGAAGACGTCGCAGTCGGCAAACTTCGGTAGGTCCGCGAGCGTTGCCAATCGGACCTCAGAGAGGTCGAGTTCGAGTTCGAGACCGATACCGCGCAACCGATACGTGCTATAGCGTTCGGGCGTTAGTACGTACGTACGATAGCGGCGCGAGAGCCACCGTGCGATACTGAGCAGATAGCGCTCGCCGCCGCCAGGAATGATCTGATACGGCGTGTACAGGACGGCCGTTCCGACCGACGCGTCGGCGGGTTCGCGTAGCGGCGGTGGAAGCATGACGCGAACCGACGCCGGGTCTCGTCGACGCTCGATATACGTCCCCCAGCGCGCGATAAACTTTTCGCGATTGACTTGCACAACGGTCGCGAGCCGCAACCCAAGCGACATATCCGTAGATGTCGCGCTCTCGATGTGCGTCACCACGGCATCGGCACAATAGTAGGTGTACTTGCCAAGCAATTGTAATTTGAAACAGAGATCGGTGTCTTCATAATACGCCGGGTCCCACGCGAGATCGAAGCCACCGACCGCATCAAAGAGTATGCGCGGGATAAGCACGCAGGCGGCGGAGACGTAATCGACGATTTCCGTTACGGCGAAACGCGACGGCAGATCGTCGAGCGATTTTCCGCGTTGCGTGACGGTGCCGCACGAACTGACGAAAGCACCCGCCTCTTGGATACGGCCATCGGGGTACAAGAACTTCGGCCCGACGGCACCAGCGTCGGGATAATACGCGAGAACGTCAGCGAGCGTCGCGATGGTCCCAGCAGAGACGAAGGCATCGTTGTTGAGGAAGAGTAGGAGCCGCCCACGGGCCGCATCCACGCCGATATTGTTGCCTTCCCCAAAGCCGCGATTCGTCGCGAGCCGGATCACGTGCACGTTACTCGGGAGCCAATCCGTGAGCCGCGCGAAATCACTAGCACGGCTACCGTTATCGACGACGATGATCTCGCGTGGCGTCGCATCGCCGTCGTTCATTAGTTCGAGTACGCACTCGATCGTCAGGACACTCTTATTAAGGTTGAGGATGACAATCGAAACGTCGGGCCCGTCGACGACGCGGATCTCGCGCGCTTTCAGTTCTTTGACGCGAAGCGTGAAATCGACGAGCGGATTCGTGCCTTTGATAAGGTTGCGGCGACGTACGTATGTTTTCGGATCGAATTGCGGGTGCGGTCGACGACGTAACTCCGTCGCGCCGAAGAGCGCGTAGTGGATGAGCGGGTTCGTGCCACTTACGGCGACGTCGGGATACACGTCGAGGTAGTTTGCAGAATCGAAAAACGGTGACGGATCACACTCCGTCACATAGCCTTCGACCAGGTAATGCACGAGCGGATTCTCGCCGTCCATGACGGACCAGTTCCGTTTGACGTAATATGCCGTGTCGAAGAGCGGATGCGGATCGATCCCGGCATCGACCCCGTCGTCGAGATAGTGTTGCAACGGATCGACGTTGCCGTCTAGCAGTTCGGGAACTTGGCGCACATAGTATGCGACGTCGAAGAGCGGATGCGGGTTACGACCCTCGCGCCACCCGCCCGCTGCGAAATGTGCGTCGGCATCGCCGGTAAACGGCGCGCCTCCGCCGCGATACCACGCTTCGTCGAAGAGAATCGCGCGAGCATTCGTGCGGTCGATACGTCAGTCGTTCCAATCAATCGGCATCGCGTGCAAAAAATTCAGCGGTAAAGGATTGGTGCCGAGGCCATTTCCAAACATTTCAACGAATTCCGAAGCGGGACCTCGCACGATCGCGCGGGCCAGCGAGAACCGGTTCCGCCCATGCGAAAGCGGCGAGCCGTGATCCTCATCGTCGTCGTCTGCACCGTCGTCATCTGCGCGATCGCCTACTTCTTGCTAAAAGCCGATCGCGTCCCCTCAAATCGTGCCGCCGCCTACGCTGTCGCGTTCGCGGTCGTTTTCTTTGCAGGTGCATGAACACACCAGCAACTCGGATCGTATGGTCGTCCGCGACCCGACGTCGCAGCCGCCCTCAAACGGCCAAGTGCCAAAGCGACCGCGCGACGGTTTTATTCCCGGCCAATTCCACGCGCACGCTCGTCATGCAAGTACGACCGCTCGACATCGAGTGTTCGGACTCGGTACGCGTCCGAATTGGCCGATGCTCGTGCTTCCTGTCTTTATCGGTATCCAGTCCATCGGGCCGCGTCGCCTTCGCCTATCGCAACGAATTACACATCGGAGCGAACGAGACGCGTGCGTTTATTTAGTAGCATCGTCGGTGCGAATCGCGAAATCCTCGGAGCGACGCGTAAGGTTGACGTTATAGTACGGGTCGCGTGCGATCATGCCGCTCCAGCGTTCGAGCATGACCGTTTCTTCGCGAATGCTCCGCCGCGTCTTGGCGATGCCGAGATCGGAGCCCCGACTCTTGGATTCGCCATGCACGAGCACGACGTGCGGCAGCCAGACGTTGCGCAAGCCAAGTTCGTGGAGACGTAGACAGAAATCTACGTCGTTGAATGCAACGGTTAGCGTTTCGTCGAGCCCACCCACGCGATCGTAAGCCTCACGGCGCACCATAAAGCATGCCGCCGTCACCGCCGCATAATTCGAGATCGCGCGGAGCGCTCCAAAGTAGCCGGCACTATCGGGGTTAGCGAACCGATGGCTATGCCCCGCGACCCCGCCGATTCCCAGAATGACGCCGCCGTGCTGGACGCTGCGATCGGGGAAGATCAGGGACGCGCCTACAGCTCCGATCGCCGGGCGCTGCGCCTGCTCCATCATTGCTTCGAGCCAGTCCGGCGTCAACACTTCGGTGTCGTTGTTGAGCAGCACGATGTACTCTCCGCGCGCGGTCGCGATTGCGGCGTTATTGAGCTTCGAATAGTTGAATGGAATCGGCATCGGAAGGACGCGCACGCGTCCATCACGCGCGGCCCACGCGGCGATCACGTCCCGCGCACGCGGATCCTTCGTGTCATTGTCGACGATGAGGACTTCAAAGTCGGCGTAGGTACTGCGCTCGAAAATCGAGCGGAGACAGAGCTCGAGATCGTCCGCGTGATCGCGCGTGGGAACGACGATCGAGACGAACTTGCGCTCGCGAAGATGATACCGTACGCGATACGTCGGAATCGGGGCCTCGATTTGCGATACCGTCCCGGGCTCATCCGTTCGCACGAGACTTTCCATTACGGCACGCGCACCGGCCTCGCCAAATGTGGGCACGCCGTCGCGGTGGTAGAGCACTCGCTCGACGTGCGCGATGGCCTGCGTCCGCTCTGACGCGCGCAGCATGAGATCGTACTCGACAGCGTCACCGAATTCGGCGCGAAACCCCCCGATCTCGCGCACTAGTCGCAGGCGAACGATTGCGCCGCGGCCGACGACGTCGCGAGAGCGCAGCGTGTCGGGACTTGCATGCGGTTTGAAAAACGGCATGATCGAACGTTCGCCCGCAGCCAGCAGGTCTTCGTCGCCGTACGCGAGATCGACGGCCGGATCGTCGTTGAGAACGGCTGCGAGCTCGTACAACGCATCCGGGGCGAACGCGTCGCCCGGGTCGAGCACCGCAACGAAGTCCCCGCTCGCGGCACCGCATGCGGCCGCGAGGCGCTCGGCGACGGTAGCGTCGGTCGTCGTCACGGCGCGGACGATGCGCGCGGATCGAATCCCCGCAAAGACGGTTGCCATAGCGGTGCCCACGAGCACGTCTTCTGACGGCGCGGCCGCGACCACGACTTCCCATTGGGAATATGCTTGTTCCCGGACCGAAGCGAGGGCTCGCGCGAGACCGATCGCCTGCGTTTGAGCGGTTACGGGGATAAGGACGCTGACGACCGCGTGCGCACGTAGGCGCCGCGATGCCGCCCGCAAGCGTTCGATATCTGCGGGACGTGCCGCGTTTGCGGCCGTCCACTGCGCGTAGGCGTCGCACGTCGCGAGCATCGTGCGATGCGGCTCGGCGAGCGTAAATGGCGCCCAGGCACGATCGCGCGAGAGTCCGAGCCGATATTTGAGCTCGAAGAAGGCGTTACGCGCTTGCCAGAAACGGCTCTGCTCGATACCGCGCAACCGTTCGAGCATGCTTTCGACGATAGGCCGAAGGGTCAAACCGTCGGAACCGGGCACGAGGCGCTAGCGACGCACGGCTGTGCGTGCGATCGAGCGCAACGAGCCACGTAACGTCGCCAGCGCGAGCTTGAGTTTCCAGAAGAAGCTACGATGAATCTGGCCGAGCAGCGCGTCGACCGCGGCAATCTGCGCACGCGTATGCTCGAGTTCGATCGCGTCGAGCCGCTGCGCACGGACGGTATTTTCGCGCGAGAGGGCGACGAGACGCTCGCGCTCCGTTTCAAGCTCCGCGGTCCCGACGCGCACGGTTTCCCGATCGCGCTCAGATTCCGTGCGTAATACGGCAATTTTGCCGAGAAGTTGCCCGCGCGCGAGATCGCTTTCTCGAAGCTCGTCGCGGACCGAGCGAAGCTCATCGATTTCGGCCACCATGCGGTCGAGTGTGACCTGGCGATCGATCTGGGCGGCATTGTATGCACTGCGCGCGTCATCGTTTGCGCGTTGCAGACTCGCGGTGGACGCGCGAAGTACGACGACCTCACGCTCGAGCGCTTGCATCCGTTCGTCCTTCTTCTCGGCGAGGCGGTCCTTTCGGTCCAACTGCTCCGAAAATCGCTCGATGGCCGCAAGCGACGCCGCATAGAACTTCGACTGGCGATCGTCATCGCCCGACGGGCTCGTGTCGCGTGTGGGTTCGTTGAACTCGGGGGGGGATGCCATTTGGGGTCGATCGTGCATGCCGCGCCATTCGGCATCGACCGGCCGATTCCGACACCGTCGCAACCGCGTTCGTGAGGAGGGCGATATTGCCA
>ENA-OFCD01000575-OFCD01000575.1-metagenomes-genome-assembly--contig:-NODE-575-length-22486-cov-7.342562_pt1 | contig 22486 bp, 25 predicted proteins | sample MGYA00153392_OFCD01 | MGnify analysis MGYA00153392
TCCCGCCACCGCCAGCAGCTCCCGCCACCGCCAGCAGCTCCCGCCACCGCCAGCAGCTACCGCCACCGCCAGCAGCTACCGCCACCGCCAGCAGCTACCGCCACCGCCACCGCCACCGCCACCGCCAGCGGCTACCGCCACCGCCACCGCCAAGCCCGACCGCCGCAACCTGGGCCGGCAGTCGTCAACCGGGAAGCGCGTACCGCCCGTCGGGCAGCGGGTCGACCAGGCCGTCGGCAACGAGCCCGTCGAGGGCGCGGGCCCGTTGCACCGGCTCGTCCCAGGCCGACGCCAGGTCCGGCGCCTCGACCGGGGCCGGGTTGTCACGCAGCACTGCGAGCAGTCGTCCGCGCACCTGCCGGTCGGTACCGGCCCATGGCTGCGTCCGGCGCACCGGCGCGTCCAGCGACGGCCGACCGGCGAGCACCCATGCGCATCGCGTCAGCAGTGGACAGGCCGCGCACCGAGGGGAGCGGGCGGTGCAGACCAGCGCCCCCAGCTCCATGAACGCCACTGAGGCCGCCGCCGCCGCCTCCGGATCGGCCGGAAGCAGCGCCAGCACCGTCGTCAGGTCGCGCCGAGTGATGGGCGCATCGGCGGCGCCCTCGACAGCTCGGGCGACGACGCGCCGCACATTGGTGTCGACGACCGGGTGGCGCTGACGGTGCGCGAACACCGCGACGGCCCGGGCCGTGTAGTCGCCGACCCCCGGCAGGGCGAGCAGCTCCGGCACGGTGTGCGGGATTGCACCACCGTGCCGCTCGACGACCGCCGTCGCGGCGGCGTGCAGGCGTAGGGCCCGGCGCGGGTAGCCGAGCCGCCCCCAGGCGCGGACGGCCTCGCCGGTCGACTCCGCCGAAAGGGCCGCCGGCGTCGACCACCGCAGTACCCAGGCGCGCCAGACCGGCTCGACCCGCGCGACCGGGGTCTGCTGCAGCATCACCTCGCTCACCAGGACGGCCCAGGGGGAGGTCCCGACCGCCCGCCACGGCAGGTCGCGGGCGGCGCGGGCGTACCAGGCCGTGACGAGCTGCCAGAGCGGAGCTGCCCCGTCGCTGCCGTCCACCGCTGCACCCTGCCACGCCGGCCGAGCCCCTGCCCGACCCCGCATCCCGACCCGCGGCCCAGCCTCCGCTTCGCGAGTGCGACTTTCAGGGCTCGCAGAGGGCCGTCAGGCACGGGACGTGAGCTCCCGCAGCGGAGGGGTCTCGATGCACCTCAGACATAGCGCTCGAGGATGGACGTCTCGGCCAGTCGGGACAGGCCTTCCCGGACGCTGCGCGCGCGGGTGTCGCCCACGCCGTCGACGACCTGCAGGTCATCGATCCCCGCCGCGAGCAGCTTTTGCAGGCCGCCGAAGTGCTCGACCAGCCGGTCCACGACCAGCGCCGGCAGCCGCGGCACCTTGGCCAGCAGCCGGTAGCCGCGGGGGCTGACCGCAAGCTCCATCGCATCTGCGCTGCCGGGATGCCCGAAAGCCTTCGCGATGGTCGACAGGTCCAGCAGGTCCTCATCCGAGAGCGCGTCGAGCTCGTTCAGGACGTCGTCGACCGAGCGCTGCCGCTTTCCGGCTGCTGGCACCAGGTAGTCACGGACGACCAGCGCGCGCTCGCCCTCGACGCCCGCCATCAGCTCCTCGAGCTGTAGGCGCAGCAGGCGCCCATCGGTCCCGAGCTCGATCACGTACCCGTCGATCTCGCCCGAGATGCGACGGACTCGCTCGAGTCGCTGGCTGACCGTCATCGCGTCGCGGACCGTGACGAGGTCCTCGATCTCGAGCGCGGACAACGTGCCGGCCACCTCGTCCAGCCGCATCTTGTAGCGCTCGAGGGTGGCCAGCGCCTGATTGGCGCGGCTCAGGATCGCCGCGCTGTCGTCCAGGACATAGCGGCGGCCATCGACGTACAGCGCAATGATCCGCATCGACTGGCTGACGCTGATGACCGGCATGCCGGTCTGCTTGGCGACCCGTTCAGCGGTGCGGTGCCGGGTCCCGGTCTCGATCGTCTCGATGGAGGAGTCGGGGACGAACTGCACCCCGGCGCGGACGATGCGCGAGAGGTCGCTGGTGATGACGATGCCGCCGTCCATCTTCGACAGCTCCCGTACCCGCGTCGCGGAGAAGTCGATATCGAGGTTGAAGCCCCCGGTGCACAGGGCCTCGACCGCGCGGTCGTGACCGAGCACAATCAGCCCGCCGGTATTGCCGCGCAAGATGCGCTCGAGGCCGTCGCGCAGGGGGGTGCCCGGTGCGACGGCGACCAGGGTGCTGCGCAGCAGATCGTCTGTGGCTACCACTCAGCCCTCCCTCTACCCCGCGCAGTGTAGGTAACTGCACCGCTGACAGGTGTTCAGGTGGCACCGACGTCAATCGCGGGCTCACGCAGGACCGCGCCCGGCTCACACCTCACATGCCCTCCCGCATTACCCGGCTGCGGCCGGGGTGGACCTCGGACGGGCAGCCTTGGAGGGTGCGCACCCGATGTGCCGGTCAGTCCGTCACGTGGCTGCGCAGGACCCGGCCAGTGCCGGCCTCCGTGCCCCGGTCGGAGACATCCGCGATGTGGTTGCGGGTGGCGCGGCCGGTCGGCACGACCGGCGGTGAGGTCAGCAGCACCGCAAGTGTGCCGCCGCCACCAGCCGGCCGGACGCGCAGCAGTGCGCCCATCCGGTCGCTTGACAGCAACCCGGTGTGCCGCGGCTCCAGGACGAGCAGGCCGCCGGCCGGCCCGAAGGCCAAGTCGATGATGTTGGTGAAGCCAGTGGCATAGACCTGCGGGGCTTGGCCGGGCACACCGCGCAAGGCCTTGGCGCCGCCGACCGGGAACGGCAAGCCGGTGAGCTGGCCGACGTCATGCGCGCCGTCAGGGCCGCGCTGTTGTCAACCGCCTGCCTCGCAATCTTGGTGCCGGGGGTGATGCGCACGTCCACGAGGACGGGCAAGACCGCGAGCGTGGATACCTGCCCCTCGTAGGCGCTCAAGCTGCGACAGTGACGACCCCCAAGTCGTCGCCGAGCGCGACCAGCGAGGCCATCCGCGGCGCGGCTGCCAGGCCGGCCCGGGCCTTGACGGAGGCGAGCCCGATCGTGGCAAGCATCTGGCCGTCGCGCTGTACGACCTCACCGGGCCCGCGCCCGCCACCCGCCGAGGCGAGTGACGGCAAGCCGGTGGCGAGCTCGCGTAGCGTCCCGTCGACTCGCAGCAGGCTGATCTTGCCGGTAACGCCGAGGCAGCTGGCAGCAGCCGGGTCCACACTTGGGGCAGCCAGGGCCCGGGACGGCCACGACCGGCCTGGGCCACGAGCACCCTGTGCGGCGTCAGAGACCGGCCCCTGGGATGGTCCAGCCCGGTGGCGAGCACGCTGACAGTGATGTCGGCCCGGCCGCGGCGGTCGCAGCCGGAGTTGCAGCGACCAGACCGACCGGGCTGTCAGCTCTGGCTGCGGGGGAGCGGCTGCAGGGCGCGGACAGCGGCCAGCGCCATCCCGAGGTCGGCGACCTCGGTCACCCGCATCCCCCGGGGCGGGGTGGCGATCCCGGCGTCGACCGGGACCAGCGCACGGGTGAAACCAAGCCGGCTGGCCTCCAGTAGCCGCCTGGACACCGCGGTCACCGGTCGTACGTCGGCCGAGAGCCCGACCTCGCCGACCGCGATCAGGTCGGGCGGTAGGGCCAGTCCGGTGAAGGCGCTCTCCACGGCGAGCGCGACGGCCAGGTCGGCGGCCGGCTCGGACAGCCGGACGCCCCCGACGGTCGCCGCGTAGATGTCGCAGTCACCGAGCTTGTAGCCCCCGCGGCTGGACAGCACCGCGAGCACCATGCCGACCCGGCCGCTGTCGAGTCCGGAAACCGCCCGCCGTGGGTTGCTCAGCTGGCTCCTGTCCACCAGCGCCTGAACTTCGGCGGGCATCGGCCGCCGGCCCTCCACCGTCACCGTCACGCAGGTGCCGGGGACTGGGTCGGCGCGGCGCGTCAGGAACAGCCCGGAAGGGTCGGGCAGGCCCTCGATGCCGCTGTCGCCCAGTACGAAGCAGCCGACCTCGTCGGCCGGACCGAACCGGTTCTTGATGGCGCGGACCATCCGCAGCGTGGAGTGCCGCTCACCCTCGAAGTGCAGAACGACGTCGACCAGGTGCTCGAGCAGCCGCGGGCCGGCGATCGCGCCGTCCTTGGTGACGTGTCCGACCAGGACGGTCGCGATGCCGCGCTCCTTTGCGACCGCGATGAGGGCGGCGCTCACCGCCCGGATCTGCGTCACGCCACCGGCGCCGCCATCGGCCTGCGCACTGGCTATGGTCTGGATGCTGTCGACGACCAGAAGCCCGGGCTGGACGGCATCGATGTGGGCCAGCAGCGCGGCCAGATCTGTCTCGGCGGCCAGCCACAGGTGCGGGTCCAGTGAGCCGGTGCGCTCCGCCCGCAGCCGCACCTGGGCCGCGGACTCCTCGCCCGTGACGTACAGCGTCGGGGCACCCTCCCGGGCGACCCTTGACGCGACCTCGAGCAGCAGGGTCGACTTGCCGGCGCCGGGCTCGCCCGCCAGCAGGACCACGGCGCCGGGCACCAGGCCGCCGCCCAGCACCCGGTCGAGCTCGCCGACGCCGGTCGGCCGGGCCCGGGCCGCCTCGACGTCGACCTCAGCAATGCGACGCGCAGGTGCCGACACCGCGCCCGCAACGACGCGGTGGCCGGCGCCGGGCAGCAGGGCGACCTCGCTGATCGAGCCCCAGGCCTGGCACTCCGGGCAGCGGCCGACCCACTTGGTCACCGTCAGGCCGCACTCGGAGCAGCGGTGCGAGGGACGAGCGGAGAGGGGGGTCCTGGCCATGCCCGGGACGCTAGCCGCGAGGTAGGACAGCCCCGGTGTGCCCCGCCGAGGTGTGGACCGGGTCACCGCCTCGGGTCACTGTCCGCGCGGTTCGGCACCGCCGGGCCGGGCTGGCCGCCAGCGGGCCAGCTGTGCGCTAGCTGGGCCCCTTTGGGGTGCTGTCATTCTTCGTCGCCTCCGGTGACCCGTGCTGGAGCGGCCGGCCGGCACTGTCGGTCTCCGGCACCTCGTACGTCCCGGTTGGACGGGGCACGCCCCCGGGCGTGGTCTGCACGGGCACGTTGACGGTCTTGATGCCGTTACGGCTGAAGGTCAACGTCATCTCGATGTACGTGCCGGTCTGCAGGTCACCGGTGAGCCCGCGCAGCAGCAGCGAGTACGCGGTGCCTGACGACGAGAGCCGGGGAACGGGCAGTTGGGTGCCCGGGCCCTCGATGACCACGGAGGCCGCTGCCGGGGACGTCACCTGGGTCAGCACGTCGTCGTCGCCGCCCTGGTTGACCAGGGTGATGTTGACAGGAGCGTCGGCGCCCTGGGAGAGCACCGTCCCGACCCGTGGCCCAGCGACCGCCAGGTTGCGCACCGCGATGGCGCCCACCGAGACGTTGGTGGAGTCGGCGGCGGCCTTCGACTGGTAGGTCTGGGTCTGCTGACCCACCCCGCAGCCGGCCAGCAGCGCGACTGCGGCCAGCCCTACCAGGCGGGTGGCGGCAGGCGGGTGGGTCACGTCGTCTCCTTGCGGGCCAGCACGGGAAGGTCGGCAGCGATGTCGGCCGGGCTGCTGCCCGCCGGGTAGACCACAGGCATCCGATCCGACGCATTGAAGGCGAAGATCACACTCGTGTGCTGGACACCGTAACCGAGCGGCCCGTCGTGGGTGTGCGGCGCGGTACCGGGGGCGTGGACGTGTTCCCCCGGCTGCCCGGGCAGGGTCGGCTGCGGCCCTGCCTCGGTGGCCGCCGGGGCGCCGACGGATGCCAGCGCCGCGTCGACCTGGGCCTGGGTGCCGCTCAGCCCCACGGTGTCGGGCGAGTACGTGTCGAGCCAGCGGCGCAGCGTCGATGCGTCGTCGCGCGCCGGGTCCGTCGTGACGAACACGACGCGGGTGCGCCCGCGCAGGTCGCTGCCGGTGGCGCGCAGCGCCGCCGAGATGTCGGCCATCGCGGTGGGGCACTCGTCCGGGCAGTGCGTGTAGCCGAAGAACAGCAGGGTCGGCCGACCGGCTGTCTGGCGCCCGAAGTCGTACGGCGCCCCAGAGGTGTCGGTGAGCGTGAAGGACGGCCGGCGGGGCACCTGGTCGGGCTCGGCGCCGTGGTAACCGGTCGGACCAGCGACGCCGGGCCGCGCGGTGCCGCAGCCGCTCCCCAGCAGGGCCAGGCCCAGCAGACCGACCGCCAGCCGCGAGGCTGTGGCGCAGGTCCGGGGCACATATCGAGTCTGTCAGCCGCCCGTCAGCTGCGCACCGCGGGCCACCAGCAGGGACACGTCGACGACCGCAACGGCGACGGCCGCCAGGAAGGCCGCTCGCGACCCCGGCCGGCGGGCCAGTCCGACGCCGCCGACTGTGAGCAGGGTGGCGACCACGAGGGCCACGAAGCCGTACGGGCCCGGCGACCCGGGGCCGTATGCCAGCAGGGTGGTGGCCGCGAGCAGCAGCACTGCTGCCAGTGCCGAGGACATCGGCCGGCCGAGGCGGTGTGGCAGGCCGCGTACGCCATTCGCGAGGTCGTCCTCCAGGTCGGGCAGCGCGTTGGCCAGGTGGGCGCCGACGCCGAGCAGGGCACCGGCCGCGGTCGCCCAGGCCGGCGCCAGCCCGCCGTCCGGGGAGGCCAGCACCACCACGCTGGGCAGCAGCCCGAACGACACCGCGTACGGCAGCCACGACAGCGGCCCGGCCTTGAGGCCGACGTTGTACGCCAGCGCCGACCCGACTGCCGCCAGGTGTACCAGCCCGGCCCGCACCCCGAGCGCGAGCGACAGCGGGACGCAGGCCGCCGCGGCCAGCAGCGCGGCGATGCGCAGGGTGGCCGCCGGCAGCCGCCCCGCCACCAGCGGCTTGTCGCCCCGGCCGCTGCGTGCGTCGCGGTCGCGGTCGATCCAGTCGTTGCTCCAGCCGGTGGCGAGCTGCCCGGCGGCGAAGGCGGCCATCACCTGCAGTACAGGCGCATCGGTGCCGACCGCGAGCGCCCCGGCGATCAGCGTCACCGCCAGCGCCGGCTCGGGGTGGCAGGCCCGCACGAGGGCCCCGGCGGTGGTCACACGGCACTGTGTCAGCGGTGGACACGACAATGTGGCAGCGGGGCCGAGATCAGCCCTGACGACCCGAGAGGAGACGTGACGGCGTGCCTGTGCGGCCCCGCAACGACCTTCGTCAGTACGACGACCTGGTCGGCGACTGGTGGCAGCCGCGCGGCCGGTTCGCGATGCTGCACTGGATCGCCGCCGCGCGCGCCCGGCTGGTGCCGAGGGCGACCCGGCCCGGCAGCGTGCTCCTGGACATCGCGTGCGGAGGCGGGCTGCTCGCGCCGCACGTCGCCGACCTGGGCCACCGGCACGTCGGGGTGGACCTGTCGCCGTCTGCCGTGCCGGTCGCCCGCGGGCACGGGGTCGAGGCCGTCCGCGGCGACGCGCAGTCGCTGCCGCTGGCGAGCGGGTGCGCCGACGTCGTGGTGGCCGGGGAGGTCCTGGAGCACGTCCACGACCTCGCAGCGACCGTCACCGAGGCCTGTCGGGTGCTCCGCCCGGGCGGCACGCTCGTCCTGGACACCATCGCCGACACCGCCTGGGGTCGGTTCTGCTCGATCACCATCGGCGAACGAATGCCGGCTGGGCCGCCGAAACGGCTGCACGACCCGGCTCTCTACGTGGACCGCGCCGAGCTCGTGCGGCTGGCCCGGGCCGGCGGCGTACGACTATCGCTGGTCGGCCTGCGGCCTTCCGCCGTCGACTACCTGGCGTGGCTCGCGGGTAGGCGAGCAGAGGTGCGGATGCTCCCGACCCGGTCGACAGCCGGGCTCTTCCAGGCGTACGGAATCAAGGAGGGAACGTCATGACGGCCGCGAGCCTCACCGGGGCGGGGCACTCGCTGCCTGCGCCGATGGACCAGCAGGCCCTGTGGGACGGCTTCTTCCGCGCGCACTACGCCGACGACCGGATCGCCCGCACGGTGTGGGCCAAGTCGGCAATCGACACCCGCCGAGGTGTCGTCGACCCGACCCAGGAGGACATCTCGTCCTGGGGCACGGCCGCCCGGATGCAGCGCTACCTCGCCGAGGCACTGCCGCTGGGCAAGGAGGCGGTCGCCTCGGCGCTCGCTGACGCCGGGCTCGCTGCCGCCGACGTCGGGCTGTTCGGCGTGGTCAGCTGCACCGGGTACGTCACGCCCGGGCTCGACATCCTGCTGGCCCGCGACCTGGGGATGACCGATGCCGTGCAGCGGCTCACGATCGGCCATATGGGGTGCTACGCGGCCCTGCCCGGGCTCGGGGCGGTCGCGGACTTCACGAAGGCACGGGGTCGGCCGTCGGTGCTGCTGTGCCTGGAGCTGACCAGTCTGCATGTGCAGCCCACCACCGAGACGGCTCGCAGTGGCCGGCCTACCTCACGCGACCTGCAGCAGATGGTGGCGCACGCGCTGTTCAGCGACGCAGCCGCGGCGGTCGTGCTCGAGCCCGGCGGCCCGGGCCTGCAGGTCGTCGACCTGGTCGCCCGTACCGACGTCGAGACCGCCGACCACATGACGTGGGACGTCACCGACCTCGGCTTCAAGATGGGCCTGGACCCCCGGGTCCCCGACGTGCTCGCCCGGCACGTACGGCCGGTTGTCCTGGACCTGCTGGGGCGGCACGGGCTGGCGATCGGCGACGTCGCAGGCTGGGCGGTGCACCCCGGCGGCCGCAAGATCGTCGAGGTCGTCGGCGAGGTGCTGGAGCTGCCGGAAGAGCACCTCGCGCCGTCGTACGACGTGCTGCGGGAGGTGGGCAACTGCTCGAGTGCGACGGTGCTGCTGGTGCTGGAGCGGGTTCGGCAGGCTCGGCAGCTGGCCAGTGGTGACACGGTGGTCGCGATGGCGTTCGGCCCGGGCCTGACGCTGTATGCAGCCCTGCTCCGGCAGGCCTGACCCGGGCCGCCTGCACGTCCCCCAGGCTCCTGTCAAGCCCCGCCTACCATCGCGTACCTGCTCTGACCTGCGACGACGTGGCGGGGGACCAGCGCCGTACGTGTTATCTTTGAGTACCTGCGAGAGGGGTCAAACACATGACGTTCCAGGTCGGCGAGACCGTCGTCTACCCGCACCACGGGGCCGCGCTCATCGAGGCCATCGAGACGCGCACCGTCAAGGGCGAGGACAAGATCTACCTCGTGCTGAAGGTTGCCCAGGGTGACCTGACGGTTCGGGTGCCCGCTGACAACGCCGAGTTCGTCGGCGTGCGCGATGTCGTCGGGCAGGCGGGGCTCGACAAGGTGTTCGAGGTCCTGCGCGCCCCGGCCGTCGAGGAGCCGACGAACTGGTCCCGCCGCTACAAGGCCAACCTCGAGAAGCTCGCGAGCGGTGACATCAACAAGGTCGGTGAGGTTGTCCGCGACCTCTGGCGCCGCGACAAGGAGCGGGGCCTGTCCGCCGGCGAGAAGCGGATGCTGTCCAAGGCGCGGCAGATCCTGGTCAGCGAGCTGGCGCTCGCCGAGGGCACCAACGAGGACAAGGCCGAGGCCATCCTCGACGAGGTGCTTGCCTCCTGACCGGGGTGGCCATCTCGCGAACATGACGAGCAGCAGCCCGCCCGCACCAGCCGGTCCGTCCCGGGCCCCTCGCCGCCGTACGCCGCCGGTGGTGCTGGAGGTGTTGCGACTGCTGGTGGTGGTGTTCTTCGCCGGTGCTGGTTACCAGATCGGTGCCGGGGTCGGCCCGACGCGGCCGGTTCTCGGCGCGCTAGACGGTACGGCCGTCGGGCTTGTCCTGGGTTCGGGCCTGGGGTACGTGCTGGGCGGGGTGCTCGGTCGCACCGCCGCCTCCTCCGCTGAGGCCACCCGGAGCCGGCTGCGCGACGTCAGCGCCGATCAGCTCGTCGCGGGCGCCGTCGGCACCGTCGTCGGCGTCCTGCTCGGTGCCGGCACGGCCTGGCCGGTGTTCTTCCTGCGGCAGTCCTACCTGGCGTTTCCGCTGTTCGGGTTCGTGGTCGTGGCACTGGGATATCTCGGTTTCACCGTCGGCGCCAGCAAGCGCGAGGGCGTGCTGGCGCTGTTCGGCCAGCAGGCCGGGCTCGCCCCGCGGGTCGTCGCCGCCTCCGCGCTACCACGCGTGCTCGACACCAGCGTCGCCATCGACGGGCGGGTGCTCGACGTGGTGCGGGCCGGCTTCCTGCACGGCCGGGTCCTGGTGCCGACACCGGTCCTGGCCGAGCTGCAGGGCCTGGCCGACGCCGGTGACGACCTGCGACGCGGGCGTGGTCGCCGCGGCCTCGAGGTGCTCGAGGCGCTGCGCCGCGAGCCCGGCGTCGATGTCGAGGTGCTCGACCGCGACGTCCCCTCCGTCCACGAGGTCGACGCCAAGCTCGTCCGGATCTGCCTCGACCTCGGGGCAGCGCTGCTCACCCTGGACACCAACCTTGCCAAGGCGGCGGCGTTGGCCGGGGTCCAGGTGCTCAACCTGCACGCCCTCGCGCTAGCCCTTCGCCCGCCGGTCGCCGCCGGCGACGAGGCGGCCGTGCTGCTGATCAAGGCCGGTAAGGAACCAGGTCAGGCGGTCGGTTACCTCGACGACGGCAGCATGGTCGTCGTGGAGGGTGGCCGCGACCGGGTCGGCGCCGAGGTCCGGGTCCAGGTCACCAGCGTCCTCACGACCGCCAACGGGCGGCTGATCTTCAGCCGGCCGCTCGACGGCGCCGCGCGCCCCCGTCCGCGCCCCCAGGCGCCCATCCGCAGGCCATGACCGCCGGCGTGCTGGTGCCCGCCGCCGGGCCCGGATTACGCCTCGGCCCGGGTGGACCGAAAGCCCTGCGGCTGCTGGCCGGTGAGCCGCTGCTCGTGCATGCGATCCGCGGCCTGCGTGAGGTCGCCGAGATCGGACCGGTGGTGGTCGCCGCCCCGCCGGACGAGGTCGAGCTGGTGCTGGGGCTGCTGTCGCAGTACGACGTGCAGGTCGTCGCCGGCGGCGCCGACCGGCACGACTCGGTGGCCCGCGCGCTCGCTGGCCTGCCGCCGGGCATCGACCTGGTCCTGGTCCACGACGCGGCGCGCTGCCTGACCCCGCCGATGGTCTTCGCGGCGGTCATCGCCGAGTTGCGCGCTGGCGCCGACGCGGTTGTCCCTGTGCTCGAAGTCAACGACACCGTCAAGCGCGTCGACGGCCGCGTTGTCGTCGAGACGGTTCCGCGTGCCGAGCTGCGCACGGCCCAGACGCCGCAGGGCTTCCGCCGCGAGGTGCTCGAGCTGGCTCACGCCCGGCTTGGCCAGTCCGAGCTGGCCCAGTCGGTGGGCTGCGAGCACACCGACGACGCCGGCATGGTCGAAGCCCTGTGCCGCACCGTCGTCACGGTCCCGGGCCACGGGGAGGCCTTCAAGGTCACCCGGCCGCTGGACCTGCTGCTCGCCGAGGCGGTGCTGCGTGAGCGGGTCTGAGCTCGCGCTGCCCCGCACCGGGATCGGCGTCGACGTCCACCCCTACGAGCCCGGTCGCCCGTGCTGGGTCGCGGCGCTGCTGTGGGCGGGCGAGGACGGCCTGGCCGGACACTCTGACGGCGACGTTGCCGCCCACGCTGCCTGCGACGCGTTGCTGTCGGCGGCCGGGCTCGGCGACCTCGGCAGCAACTTCGGCACGTCCCAGCCACGCTGGGCCGGCGCGGCCGGGGTCGCGCTGCTCGCCGAGACCGCGCGGCGGGTCGGTGCGGCCGGCTTTCTGATCGGCAACGTGGCAGTGCAGATCATCGGCAACCGGCCGAAGGTCGGTCCGCGCCGGGTCGAGGCCGAGCGGGAGATGTCCGCCGCAGTCGGCGCCCCCGTCTCGGTGAGCGCCACGACAACCGACGGCCTGGGGCTGACCGGCCGCGGGCAGGGCCTCGCCGCGGTCGCCACCGCGCTGGTCGTACGCCGCTGACGCTGGCGCGTCCCTCTGTGCCCGTCGCGCCCGGCAGCCGCCGGTAGCCTCGGCACGGTGAGCCTGCGCCTGTACGACACCGCGACCCGGCAGGTGCGGCCGTTCTCGCCCCTGGTGCCCGGAAGGGCCGGCGTGTACGTCTGCGGTCCCACCGTCCAGGCCGCTCCGCACGTCGGTCACCTGCGCAGCGCCGTCGTCCTCGACGTGCTGCACCGCTGGCTGCGCGAGAACGGTGTCGACGTCACCTGGGTCCGCAACGTCACCGACGTCGACGACAAGATCATCCATGACGCGGCACACGACGACGAGCCGTGGTGGGCGTTGGCCACCCGGCAGGAGCGGGCTTTTGAGCACGCGTACGACGCCGTGCAGGTGCTGCCACCCACCGCGACGCCGCGGGTCACCGGCAGTATCCCGGCCATCATCGCCCTCGTCGGCCTCATCGTCGAGCGCGGCCATGCGTACGCCTCGGGTGGCGACGTCTACCTGTCGGTGCGCAGCGTCCCGACCTATGGCGCGCTGTCCGGGCAGTCGCCGGACTCCCTGCGCGCATCGCAGAAGGCCGTGCCGCACGGGCATACGGGCAGCAAGCGCGACCCGCTCGACTTCGCGCTGTGGAAGGCCGCCAAGCCCGGCGAGCCGAGCTGGCCCTCACCATGGGGCCCGGGACGCCCCGGCTGGCACATCGAGTGCTCGGCGATGGCGGTGGCCTACCTCGGTGAGCAGTTCGACCTGCACGCCGGCGGAGTCGACCTGCTCTTCCCGCACCACGAGAACGAGGTCGCGCAGTCGACCTGCGCCGGGCACGGCTTCGCCCGACGATGGCTGCACCACGGCCTGGTGACGACCGGCGGCGAGAAGATGAGCAAGAGCCGCGGCGCAGCCACCGGGGTCGACGAGGTCCTCGCGAGGACCCGCCCGCAGGTGCTGCGCTATGCCCTCGGCGCCGGCCACTACCGCTCCCCGCTGGAGTGGGCCGCCTCGACGCTGACCGAAGCCGAGGCGGCGTACGGCCGGGTCGAGACCTTCGTGCGCAACGCGACCGACGCGGTCGGCGACAGCGTCGCCGACGAGTCGCTCGCCAAGGCCGGCTGGGAGGAGTTCGCCGCCGCCCTGGACGACGACTTGGCGGTGCCGCAGGCCCTCGCGGTCGTGCACGCGGGCGTCCGCGCCGGGAACGCGCTGCTCGCAGCAAAGGACCTGCCCGCGCTGGCCGCGCAGCTTGCCGTCGTACGCCGGATGCTGCGGGTGCTTGCGCTCGACCCGGTGTCGCAGTGGCCGGCGTCCTCGGGCGGTGAGCTGCGGCCAGTCGTCGACGCGCTGGTGGCGTTGGCCGTCGAGGCCCGGGCCGACGCGCGGGCGCGTAAGGACTGGGCGCAGGCCGACGCGCTCCGCGACCGCCTCTCCGCCGCCGGCGTGGTGCTGGAAGACACCGCCGACGGTGTCCGCTGGCGGGTGGGCACATGACGGGAAAGCCGCGCGCAGGCATCGCCAAGGGGGGCCAGGGCGGCCGGGCGGGCAAGGACGGCTCGCACCGCAAGGGTGCGGCCGTCGGCTCGGGCGGCCAGGGCAAGCGGCGCCTGGAGGGCCGCGGTCCGACCCCGGCCGCCGTGGAGCGCCCGCACCACCCCGCCGCCAGGAAGGCCGTTGCCGCGGCCAAGCGGGCACCGTCGTCGCCTGCAGCCGGCCGGCCGGCCGGCGCAGGGCGCGGGCCGCGGCGCACCGGCGACGACTCTGCCGAGACAGTCGTCGGCCGCAACCCGGTCGTCGAGGCGCTACGCGCCCACGTTCCGGCCACCGCGCTCTACGTCGCCCTCGGCACCTCCACCGACGAGCGGATGACCGAGGCGATTGCCCTGGCCGGCCGGGCTGGCGTGGCGCTGCTGGAGATGACCCGGCCGCAGATGGACAAGATGACTGGTGGGGCGCTGCATCAGGGCATCGCGCTGCAGGTGCCGGCCTACACCTATCTGCACCCCGACGACCTGCTGGCCAGGGCGCTGTCCCACCCCGCGCCGCTGCTGGTTGCGCTCGACGGCGTCACCGACCCGCGCAACCTCGGCGCCGTCGTTCGCTCGGCTGCCGCCTTCGGAGCACAGGGCGTGCTCGTGCCGGAACGGCGGGCCGCGGGGATGACCGCATCGGCATGGCGGACGTCCGCCGGAGCCGCTGCACGGCTGCCGGTGGCGCGCTGTACCAACCTTTCGCGCACCCTGAAGGAGTACCGCGAGGCCGGGCTGTTCGTCACGGGCCTGGCTGCCGACGGCGACACGGCCCTGGACGACTGGGAGCTGGCCACGGCTCCGCTGGTTCTGGTGGTGGGCAGTGAGGGCGCCGGTCTGGGCCGGCTGGTTGCCGCGTCGTGCGACATGAGGGTGTCCATCCCGATGGCCGCGGGCAGCGAGTCGCTCAACGCCGGCATCGCTGCCGCTGTGGCACTCGCCGAGGTTGCCCGGCGTCGTCGTACCGCCTGATCCCAGGGTCGCCATATGGGCAGAGATCGTCGGGGACGTCCGCACCGATTGAACCGAGCCGGCGGCCATCCGCGTCACCTCTGCGTAGCCGGGTTCAGGCACCACGGCGGGCTCTGGTGAGCTCCGCGGAATGCATCCGGGCGCTATACGCGCCACCTGCGGGATCACGCTGTCGCCGACGCGGGCTGCGACTTCAGTGGCGCCGACGGCCCTGCCGCAGGGGGGGTTGGGCAGAGCCGCCAGCAAGGCTCGCCCTACCCATCGGCAGCAGGTCCACCCGCTTCGCCACACTAGGCTTGCCCCGTACGTCCGGCCGGCGTGGCGCAGCCCGGTAGCGCAACCGACTTGTAATCGGTAGGCCGTCGGTTCGAATCCGACCGCCGGCCCCAAAAGATCCCCAGGGCAGAGTGTTTTCGGCGCCGTCAGAGCCTGAGCTGGTCAGGCTCGGCCCAGCGTCGGCCGTTCCTCCGGTTTGCATGTCGGCCCCGCCGAGCGGCCTATCACGTAGCGGTCGTCGCCGAGCGCGTCACTCCACGTTGGACATGATCCCGTTGCGCAGCGAAAGAGCGCCGCCGATGAGTCCGAGGACGACGCCGGCCCCGAAGCACCACAGCGCGATCGGACGGTGCTGGCCGAGGAGGACAACGCCGAACCCGACGATGACAACACCGAGACACATCAGGCTGACTGCGGTCCACAGGACTGTCGGGGTCCGTGTGCTGCTCCGCTCACCACCCGTCTCCTGGTGGCTGGTGCGTCCGACAGCCTGATCAAGCGGTGCTGGTTCTGCGGCCATGCGTGTGCCACCTGTCGGTTACTGGCCGGGCACGCTGTTGCGTACCTCGGAGGTGGTGGGCAGTTTGACACGGGCGTCATCGATGTATGTCTGGATGCCGTCAAGCTGGCTCCTGTTGTGGACGATGGCCGCGACACCGCCGGGGACGACACCTCCCTGGATGGTCCCCAGCAGTGCCGGCACCAGGCCGATGATGCCAAGCCCGATCGCTGGCCGCCACAGCCAACCGTCTGGGACTGCCACAGCCGGCCACGGGGTTCGGGTCAGGGCGCGAGGTGCTGGACAAACCAGTCGCGGGCGGCGGCCTGGGAGATCGCCGCGCCCTTCACATACGCGTCGAAGTGACCGCCGGGCAGGATCACCAGCTTCTTGGGCTCGTGGGCACGATCGAAGGCCGCGATGGCGAGCTCCGACGGCGTCAGGTGGTCACCGAGCGCCGGCAGCATGAGCAGCGGGGTCGGGCTGATGTAGGGCAGGTAGGTGACCGGCTCGTACTCGGTGAACATCTCCACGCTGCGCAGCGTGCACTCGTTCTTCCACGACGGGGCGCGGTTCTTGCCGGTCTCGGTGAACCACTGCCAGGAGTCGGCCGTCGGCAGCGCTGCCGCCGCGAGCGGATCCTCGGCGACGACGGGGACCATCGCCGGCGGCTCGCCGTTGAAGCGGGCCAGCCGGTCGGCGTCGAACATCTCGCGAAAACCGGCGATGAAGTCGGCGCGGACCAGCGCCCGCAGGTTGTCGTGTCCGCTCACCAGCGGGACCTGGCTGACGACGGCCTTGACCCGGCGGTCCACCGCGGCGACGACGAGGACGTGACCGCCGGAGTAGCTGCTGCCCCACACGCCGATGCGCTGCGCGTCCACCTCGGGCAGGGTGCTCGCGTAGGTGATGGCGTGCCGGTAGTCCCGGACCTGCGCCCACGGGTCGATCTCCTGGCGGGGCTGGCCGTCGCTGGCCCCGAAGTTACGGTTGTCGTAGACGAGCGCGTTCAGGCCCGCCGCGGCGAAGACCTCGGCGTAGTCGTCGAGGTACATCTCCTTGACCGCCGAGTAGCCGTGTGCCATGACGACGGTCGGAGCCGTCGTACCCGGCCCGTCGGCGGCGTAGAACCAGCCTCGCAGGGTGACGCCCTCGGCGTCGAACTCGATGTCTCGGCGAGCCATGCGTCCTCCTAGAGTTAACGGCCGGGCCTGCCCGCGCCGAAGACCTGAGTCTTGCGCCCCGACGGCACCTCGCGTCAACTGCCAGGCCCCGGCGTTCGCTATCTGAAGGGTCCGGGCGCGGGGCTGGGGCGGACTGCTGGACTGTGGTGTGGGCACCGGGCGGCAGCGGGTAGGGCAGGCCTGGGTCGACCGTGAGGCCGGCCCGTTCGCACGTCGATGAGGGGTGGTCGCATGCCGAAGGTCTTCCGGTTCAGCGCGTACGGCGGTCCAGAGACCCAGGAGCTGGTCGAGCTGCCGATCCCGCAGCCCGGCCCCAGCGAGCTGCTCGTCAAGGTACGGGCGGCCGGGGTCAACCCGGTGGATGTCAAGATCCGGCAGGGGCTCATGCAGGCGTTCGCGCCCCGCGACCTGCCGTCGGAGTTCGGCAGCGAGGTCTCCGGAGTGGTCCAGGAGGTCGGCCAGGACGTGACCGGATTCGCTGTCGGCGACGAGGTTTTCGGCTTGCCGGCGCCGGGTCACGGGGCGTTCTCGGAGTACACCGTCACCACGGCGCTCTCGACCGCGAAGAAGCCCCCGCAGCTCAGCTTTGAGGATGCGGCCACCCTCGTCGTCGCGGCAGCGACGGCCTGGGACGGCATCGTCCAGCTCGGCTTGACGCAGGGACAGACGCTGCTGATCAACGGCGTCGGCGGCGGCGTCGGGGTCGCGGCGGCGCAGATCGCGCGCGACGCCGGAATCACCGTCATCGGGACCGCCAGCGAGGGCAAGCGGGCGCTGGTGGAGTCACTCGGGGCGATGCTGGTCCCGTACGGCGAGGGCGTCGAGCAGCGGGTCCGCGATCTGCTGCCCGACGGTGTGGACGGCATCCTGGACCTGGTGGGTGGTGCGGCCCTGCGCTCGGTCGCCGGGTTGCTCACGGACCCCGCGAAGCTGGTGACCGCCGGGGACCCGGCGACCGCTGCCGAGCTCGGAGGAGCAATGGTCAACCGGGACGGGACGGCTCGGGTGCTGCACGAGGTGGCCCGGCTGGTCGCCGACGGCAAGCTCGACCCACACGTCAACGACGTCCTGGACCTCGAGGACGCCGCCCAGGCGCTCGCGTCCGTCGAGTCCGGACACGCCCTGGGCAAGGTGGTCATCCGGATCAGCTGACAACGCGTCGGCCGGCTCGCGAGGGCCAGGCGCCGGTGGGTACGGTCGGGGCATGGCCCTCATCAGCAGCTCGGGTTTCGCCCACGTACGGCTGACCGTCACCGACATCGTGCGCTCCAAAGCCTTCTACGACCAGGTCTTCGGCTGGCCCACGGCGATCGATAAATCCGCATCGGTGGACGAGCCCGGCGTCAGGGACTCGCCTCAGCACTTCTACGGAGGCACCGTCTACCAGACACCGCAGGGCACGTTGTTCGGCCTGCGTCCGTGCGGCAGCACCGGCTTCGACGCCCAGCACACCGGGCTCGACCACATCAGCTTCGCGGTGGCCTCGCGCGCGGAGCTCGAGAGCGCCGCCACGGGGCTGTCGCAGGCCGGGATCGTGCACGGCGACATCATCGACCTGACCGCCGCCGGGATCGCGATCCTGTCGTTCCAGGACCCGGACGACATCAACATCGAGCTGACGGCTCCGCTGAGCTAGTCCGGATGCGGATCGTCGGCGGCAGGTCCGACGCGTCCAGGCGCAGCTGCGTCAGCAGCGTGGCGTGGTCCCACAGGGTGCGCAGAGCGGTGATCCGCGACCGGCGTACGGAGACCACCGAGATCGCCAGCACCTCCGCCCGGCGTTGCGTTGCTGGCACTCGCGGCAGTAGCCATGGCAGCTCCCGGTCGTGTGTGAACGCGATGCTGGTCTCGTCGACAACCCGCCACCTGTCCACCGTTCGCGACACCCGGCAAAAACTCAGGTCTGCGGGCAGGTGCGGCAGCAGGTCCTCATCGAGGTAGCGGCGCAGCCCGTCGATGCCGGTTGCCCCCGTGCCGACCGGCAGCTGCACGAGCGTGCAGTCAGCCGCGACGGTCGCCATGGCGGCCTGGAGATCAGCGGCCTGGAAGACGGCCTGCTGGAAAGCGTCCCTGACGCGTTCGACCTCCAGCATCAGGTGCTGGACGCCGATCGTCATGCCAGCAGAGGCTAGCTGGCTGCAGCCAGCCCGTCGGCGACGCGACGGCTGCTGGACGACCGGACCCGGCTCGACCACGACCTGTACGCCGGGGCGGACGGCTGCTCGGTCGTGAGGCCGCCGTGGCTGCTCGGGGCGCCGTTGACGTGCGGGTCGGCGTCACCACCGTCGGAGAACGCGGCCTTGCGCGGGCGGGGGGCGCCCTCCGGCCGGGAGTCGTGCGGATAGTGCCCCGTCGGCCGGTTCGAGACACCGCCCGCCCGGGCGGATGCCCGCTACCGGTGCAGTGCGGCCGGGGAGCGGAACTCCAGCGCCGTGTCGTCGGCGGATGCGACGAACAGCGCCGAGTCCCGGCCGTAGTGCTGCTGCAGCCGCCACGGCGCACGGTCGCCCTGCAGCGGCAGCAGGTCGCGTGACCGCTCGAAGTAGCCGGAGGTCATCTCGATGAACGGCCCGGTGGCCATCGGCTCCGCCGGTAGCCGGGCAGTCACGACCGTGTCGCCGCGCTCCCGCATCCGGCGCAGTAGCCGGGCGACCCAGGCGGACACCAGATCGACCTTGAGCGTCCAGGAGGCGTTGGTGTAGCCCAGCGCGAAGGCCAGGTTGGGAACACCGTCCAGCATCATCCCCTTGTACGCCACGTGCTCCGGCACCACGACCGGCTCGCCGTCGACGGTCAGCGCGATCCCGCCCAGCGGCAGCAGGTTCAGCCCGGTCGCGGTGACGACGACGTCGGCCTCGAGCACCGCGCCGGAGCGCAGCGTCAGCCCGCCGGAGGTGAAGCCCTCGATGTCGTCGGTGACGACGTCGGCCTTGCCCGAGCGCACCGCGCTGAAGAAGTCGCCGTCCGGTACCAGGCACATCCGCTGGTCCCACGGCTCGTACGACGGGCTGAAGTGCGCGTCGACGTCGAACCCGGCGGGCAGCCGGTTGACGGCGAGCCTGCGCAGCAGCGCCCGCGCCCGGGCCGGCCGCTTGCGGCACAGGCCGTAGATGGCCGTGCCCAGCTTGACGTTCTTCCAGCGAACGGCCCGATAGGCCCGGTCCGCCGGCAGCACCTTGCGCAGCAGGTCGGCCAGGGGGTCGGCCGCTGGGAAGGGCATCAGGTAGGACGGCGACCGTTGCAGCATCGTCACCTTGGCCGCGGTCCGGGCCAGCGCCGGGACGAGGGTGACGGCGGTTGCGCCGCTGCCGATCACGACGACCCGCTTGCCGGTGACGTCCAGATCCGCCGGCCAGTGCTGCGGATGCACCAGCCGGCCGCCGAAGTCTGGCTGGCCCGGCCAGGTCGGCGAGTAGCCCTCGTCGTAGCGGTAGTAGCCCGCGCACAGGTACAGAAAGCCGCAGGTCCGGCTGCTGATGTGGCCCGACCCGGCGTCCTGCACGGTCACCGTCCAGCGCGCGTCGCCGCCCGACCAGTCCGCCCGCAGCACCCGGGTCCCGTAGCAGATCTGCCGGTCGACGCCGTACGCCGCCGCGGTCTCACGCAGGTAGTCCAGGATCTGTTCGCCGCCGACGATCGACTTCGCGCCGGTCCACGGCCGGAAGCTGTAGCCCAGCGTGAACATGTCGGAGTCCGACCGGACACCGGGGTAGCGGAACAGGTCCCAGGTACCGCCGCTGCTGGCACGCCCCTCGACGATCGCGTACGACGTGCCCGGCGCGCCCGTCTCGAGATGACAGGCCGCGCCGATGCCGGACAGGCCGGCGCCGACGATCAGCACGTCAACGTGCGCGGTGTCGGTGGCGTCCTGAGCAGGGGCGGTGGCGGTCACGGGGCTCCGGTCGACAGCTGGGTCGGGCTGGCCTGACGACACTTGCACCGGTTGTTGGTGGGGGCAACGGGTGGTCGCGTCGCCTCCCGGTGCGGGCCGCTCGCAGTCACGCTACGTGTGCGGTGCTTGACGCTTGGCGACGGGGGCGTCCAGAGAGTGCGGACACCTGTCCGGTTCCTGTGGAGCCCCGCTTGCCGATGTAGCTGCCCCGAGACGCGGACCGGCCGGTGCCCCGCATGGCAGGGTGATTGCGGCTGCCGCTCGACGGCCACCTGACGGGAGCGTCCCTCGTGCCACGCATGTCCGCGCTCGACAGCGCGCTGCACCAGCTGGCCGGCGCCGCCCGGGTGCTCGGCCTGGACGAGGGCATGCACGCCTTACTGGCCACGCCCCGGCGCTCCCTGACCGTCGCCGTGCCACTGCGGCGTGACGACGGCTCGCTGCAGGTGTTGCAGGGCTTCCGGGTGCAGCACAACCTCTCGCGCGGTCCCGCCAAGGGCGGGGTGCGCTTCCACCCGGACACCGACCTCGGCGAGGTCACCGCACTGGCGATGTGGATGACCTGGAAGTGCGCCCTGATGGGGATTCCGTACGGCGGCGCCAAGGGCGGGGTCGCTGTCGACCCCCGGCAGCTGTCCAGGAACGAGCTCGAGCGGGTCACCCGCCGCTACACCGGTGAGATCATGCCGTTCATCGGGCCGGACAAGGACATCCCGGCGCCCGACGTCGGCACCGACGAGCAGACCATGGCGTGGATGATGGACACCTACTCCGCGCACACCGGTTACACCGTCACCGGGGTCGTGACCGGTAAGCCGGTCAGCATCGGCGGCTCGCTCGGACGGGGCGGGGCGACCTCTCAGGGGGTCATGCACGCCACCTTCAGCGCGCTCGAGCAGGACGGCGTCGACCCACGGGGCGCAACCGTCGCGGTGCAGGGCTTCGGCAAGGTCGGCGGGCTCGCCGCGCAGTACCTGCACGACGCCGGCTGCAACGTCGTGGCCGTCTCCGACGTGCAGGGTGGGGTGCACCTGGGCCGCGGGCTCGACCCCGCCGCCTTGATCGCGCACCTGCGCGAGGGCGCGGAGTCGATCGTCGGCGCCCCCGGCACGGACGCCATCAGCAACGATGAGCTGCTCGGGCTCGACGTCGATGTGCTGGTACCGGCCGCCCTCGAAGGGGTCCTGCACGAGGGCAACGCCGCTGGCGTACGCGCCCGCTATGTCGTGGAGGGCGCGAACGGGCCGACCACCCCCGATGCCGACGCTGTGCTGGCGGACAACGGGGTGGTCGTCGTACCCGACATCCTGGCGAACGCCGGCGGTGTCGCGGTCTCCTACTTCGAGTGGGTGCAGGACCTGCAGGCCTACTTCTGGTCCGAGGACGAGGTGGGCGACCGCCTCGAGCAGCTCATGCGCCGGACGTACGCGGAGGTGTCGACGGTCGCGCGCGAGCGAGGCATGTCGCTGCGGGCGGCCGCCCACCTGATCGCCGTGGGAAGGGTCGCCGACGCGCACCGTACGCGCGGGCTGTATCCCTGAGCCGTGGTTGCATGTACGAACCACACGATTGTCATTCGTCGTGGTTCGCCCGGAGGAGGACATGTGCCCGCAACGCCTGTCGAGGTAAGAGCTGCCGACGTCGCGGACGGCCTGTCCGACCGGGACCGTGAGGTGTTGGCGTTCGAACGGCAGTGGTGGAAGTACGCCGGCGCCAAGGAGCAGGCGGTGCGCGACCTGTTCGACATGAGCGCGACCCGCTACTACCAGGTGCTGAACTCCCTGATCGACCGCCCCGAGGCCCTGGTTGCCGACCCGATGCTGGTCAAGCGGCTGCGCCGACTGCGCGCCAGCCGCCAGCGGACCCGTTCGGCCCGCCGGCTGGGGATGGACGCCTGACCGCTTCGGGCCCCCCGGGCTCCGCCGACCGGACCGTCCCCCTTGTCCGGGCGTGGGCCGCCGCTGGTGGCGCTGCCGCGGCGCTGTCCCTGGTGGCGCTCGGCATCGGGGCCCTCGTGCTGGTGCGGGGCGCCGACCCAGCCGGTGTGCAGGCGGCTGCCGACCGGTCCCGCACGGCCCTCTCGCGAGCGGCAGCCGACACCGCCCCGCCGGCGCTGCGGCCGCCCCCCGAGGAGCTCACGCCGGTCCCGCCCCCGCCGCCGGCCCCGACCCCGCCGGCCGCCCCGGTGCAACCTGCTCTGACGGTGCTCAACAACTCGCGGATCCCGACGCTGGCCCAGA
>ENA-OFCD01000576-OFCD01000576.1-metagenomes-genome-assembly--contig:-NODE-576-length-22466-cov-3.860560_pt1 | contig 22466 bp, 19 predicted proteins | sample MGYA00153392_OFCD01 | MGnify analysis MGYA00153392
AATTGCGCGATCCCTTGCGCTTGGGCTTGGCGTGCGACTCTGCATCGTGTTCGGCCGCGGCTTGGCGTGGCACGATCCGCGGCCTCCACTTGCTGGCCGCCGCGAGCACTCCTGCATAGCGCACGGTGTGGAATCTCGGCGCGGGGACTGCCGCACATAACCGCATGAGCAGCGAGAGTGGGTCCATGTCGACAGCCAGTGTGCCGTCGGAGAACCTCTTGTTGAGCACGATGCGCACGAGGCCATCGGGCCCTGCGACGACTCGCTCTTGGGCAATCGGCGGTCGCAGAACATAACGAAGTAGCGCCTCCCGACCCGCGTCATCCGCGGCGCCTGCGCGCGTGGCCGCGTGCAGATCGTAGCCCTCGAGTCGGGCGCATAGCTCATGGCTCGAGAAGGATGCCCCGATTGGGAGCCCCGCAACGGCGGTGTTCGCGATGGCGAGACCGCTGACGGCACGGCCGCGCATGACGCCAGCGTGCCGGACGGATCGGATGGCGGGACGGAGGCGCCGAAGACGCTCTGCATCGGCGGGCAGCTTTACACGCTCACCTCACACGACGAGTTCAACAAGGATTCGAAGTTGAGTGTGACCGATGACGTCGCAAGAGGGGCAATCCACGAATGTGGTCGAACGGTTTCACCTACGGCCGCCAGCAAAATACGGGGACCGACGACTCGTACTACCCGTCGATGGCGACACTTGCCGCCTGGGGCGCTCCGCCGGTGGTCGAGTTGGTGCCGGGGATCGGGGTGAAGTTGAGCGCGTATCCAGTCCCGCCTACGCACGCCAATGACAAAGACACCGTCTGCGTCGATGGCACCTGTCGGCACTATGTCGCTGGCTTGCTCACGAGGGGAGAGGCCTATCCGTTTGGGTATTGGGAATACAAAGCGCAGGTTCCGGTCACCAAAGGGTGGTGGCCAGCACTAGGGGAGCTCTCCGGGGGAAACGGCATCTACAACGAGGTCGACAACCTCGAGGTCTTCTCCGAAGTGACCGGATTGAACGTGATGCAGCAGACGATGCAAGGCTCCAAGAGCATGCCGAGCTACGCACGACTCACCGTGCCGACCGCGTCGACCGCGATGCACTCCTACGCCGCGATCGTGACCCCGAGCTATACCGGGTTCTACATCGACAACGTCGCCACCTCGGGGAAGATTCTCCCATCGGGCTCGACCGCACCAATGCTCCCGATCATGAACTTGCATACTTTTGCCGATGGCAGTTGGGGGGCGCCTAGCGCTGGGAATTCCACCGCCTCGATCCTCGTCGAGCACTATCGCTATTACGCTCCCCCCGAGCCGGCTACCCCGTGTGCCACGAGCGACGTTCCACAAATCAAATAGTTTACGCCCGACTAAAACTATGAGTTGTCTCAGCGCGGCTCGGGATCTGCGATGCCGTCGAGCTTGCGATAAATCGTGCGCGTCGAGATGCCCAGGAGCTGAGCTGCGAGCACTTTGTCGCCCTTCGCGTGGCGGAGCGTCTCTTTGATCACGCGCAGCTCGATGTCGTCGAGCGTGGTGCCGACCTCGAACGTGAGCGCGCCCTTTGACTGAGGCGCTGCTTGGACGATCGCGTCCGGGAGGTCTTGCTCGGTGAGCGCGTCGCCACGTGAGAGCACGACCGCGCGCTCGATGACGTTCTCGAGCTCGCGAACGTTGCCGGGCCATACGTAGTCGAGCAAGCGCTCCATCGCGCCGCGAGTCGGAGTCATGCGCGGCTTCTGGTTCTTCGCGGCGTACATCCCGAGGAAGTGATCGACCAACAAGGGGATGTCCTCTCGGCGCGACCGAAGCGGCGGGGCGACGATCTGGATGACGTTGAGGCGATAGTAGAGGTCCTCGCGGAAGCGGCCTGCTTGCACCTCCGCGAGCAAATCGCGATTGGTCGCCGCGACGACACGCACGTCCGCGCGAACGGTGTTGCCGCCCACGGGCTCGAACTCGCCCTCTTGCAGCACACGCAGCAGCTTCACCTGCACGGCCTGCGAGAGCTCGCCGATCTCGTCCAAGAACAGCGTCCCGCCGGAGGCCTTCGCGAAGCGACCCTCTCGCTTGGCGACCGCGCCCGTGAACGAGCCGCGCTCGTGGCCGAAGAGCTCGCTCTCGAGGATGCTCTCGGGGATCGCCGCGCAGTTCACCGCCACGAACGCGCCGCGCGCACGGGCACTCCGCTCGTGGATGTATCTCGCGAGGAGCTCCTTGCCGGTGCCGCTCTCCCCGAGTACGAGCACCGTCGCGGTGCTAGGCGCGGCCTGCGTGGCGACGTCGACGACGCGCCGCCATGCCGAAGAGCTCCCGATGATCTCGCGCGTCGTCAGCAGCTTGAGCTCTTGTTTGAGCGACTGGTTCTCGGCGACGAGCTTCTGCCGCTCGGCGGCCTTGCGCACGCTCTTCGTGATGGTGAGTCGCTTGAGCGGCTTCTCGACGAAGTCGTATGCGCCCTCGCGCATCGCGCTGACGGCGGTCTCCACGGTGCCGTACGCGGTCATCAGCACCACCTCGACCTCCGGCGCGAGTTCCTTGATGGCGCGTAGCAGCTCGAGTCCGGTCGTGCCTGGCATCATCAGGTCGGTCAACACGACGTGCACGCGATGCTGCCTGAGCACCTCGAGCGCCTGCTTCGCGCCGGGCGCCGTCAGCACGCGCATGTTCTCTTTGGCGAAGATCTTCTCGAGCGACTCGAGGTTACTGCGTTCGTCATCGACGACGAGCACGGTAATGGCCTCGAGCGCACTCACGGCGGCTGACGTTGTGTCCATTGGACGGACAGATTGGCACGTTTCGCCAATTCGTCCAATGGACGGTAAAAATGGCGCTAAAGCGTGAGCCGAGGCCTGAACGAGCGAACGAATCGGCCTAGATCGCTGCGGAGATCGAAGCGGACGGTCGCGCGCCCGATCTCCTTGCCCGAAGCGTCGTAGAGGCTCGCGGGCAGCGTGCTCATGGAGTCGGCGAGTGCCATCAACATCACGTCCTTCTGCCCTCGAAAGCGGTACGTCGCGCCGTCGTCACCGGTGAACGTGAAGTCGTAAGGCAGCCTCCGCTCGCTCGCGAGCTTCAAGCCGAGCGTGCCCCTGAGAGCCGCTTCGGCGGCGAGACCCTCGGCGCGCACGACGCCCTCGATGCTCGCCATCTGGTCGGCCGCGAACTTTCGGATGCCGTTCACGCTCACTTGGAGAGTGAACTCGATCGCGCGCTCGTCGGTGGGATCGTCGAGGCGATAGTAACTTCCGCGCATGGTCTCGGCGAAGCCAAACCCGATCATCGCTTGTCTCCCCTGTGCACCACGAGCCGCTCGACGACCTCACCCTTGCTCGTTGCGAGCACGATCTCTTCCACGTCTGCTTCGGTGACTCCGCCGTAAGCGACGTGATCCGGCTCCACTACGATCGTCGCGCCGATCTCGCACAAATCCAGGCACGACGACGTGCACGAGCGCAGGCGCTTTTGTAGACCGTGGTCCACCAGCGACTTCTTCAACGCCGCGGCAATCGCCTCGGAGCCCTTCGCCGCACAAGACCCCTTGGGGTTACTCTCGTCGCGGCGATTGGTGCAGACGAACAAATAGCGCTCGCGGTGCGGCATCGTTCTAACCCTTCAAATGGGGCACGTGGACGCCGCGCGTGTTCGCGCAGTCGATCGCCTCTTGATAGCCGGCATCCGCGTGACGAATGACGCCCATGCCCGGATCGCTCGTGAGCACGCGCTCGAGCCTTCGTCGCGCGGCGTCAGTGCCGTCAGCGACGACGACCATCCCCGCGTGCAGCGACATGCCCATGCCGACGCCGCCGCCGTGGTGAAAGCTCACCCAAGTCGCGCCCGATGCAGTGTTCACGAGGGCGTTCAAGATCGCCCAATCGCCGATCGCGTCCGAGCCGTCTTTCATCGCCTCCGTCTCGCGATTCGGTGACGCCACGGATCCGCAGTCGAGGTGGTCACGTCCGATCACGATCGGGGCTTTGACCTTGCCGTTCTTCACGAGGTCGTTGAACGCGAGGCCGACCTTGGCGCGATCGCCGTAGCCGAGCCAGCAGATGCGCGCCGGCAGCCCTTGGAAGTGCACGCGCTCTTTGGCCAGCTGCATCCAGTGGCGAAGATCCGCGTCTTGCGAGACGACGTCGAGGACGGTCTGGTCGGTCACCGCGATGTCCGCGGGATCACCCGAGAGCGCGACCCAGCGGAACGGGCCTTTGCCTTCGCAGAAGAGCGGGCGAATGTAGAGCGGCACGAAACCAACGATGTCGAACGCGTTCTTGCAGCCGCCGGAGACGGCGCCCGCGCGGATGTTGTTGCCGTAGTCGAAGACCTCGGCGCCCTTCTTTTGAAAAGCCAACATCGCGTCGAGCTCCTCGGCCATGCTGCCGTGCGCGCGCTCGACGTAGCCTTGCGGATCCTCGGCGCGCAGCTCGGCGGCCTCAAGGAGCGTGAGGCCGATGGGGACGTAGCCGTTGAGCGGATCGTGCGCGCTCGTCTGCTCGGTCACGAGATCCGGGACAACGCCGCGCGAGACGAGCTCCGGATAGATCTCCGCGGCATTTCCGCAGAGGCCTATGGAAACAGGCTTATCCATCCTCGCCGCGCCCTCGAGGCGAGAGAGCGCAAGGTCCAGATCGTCGATGCGCTCGTCCACGTACCCGCTGTCGATGCGCTTTTGGATGCGCGTCGGATCGATCTCGATCGCGAGGCAGCTCATGCCCGCCATGGTCGCGGCGAGCGGCTGTGCTCCGCCCATGCCGCCGAGTCCGGCGGTGAGCACCCACAGCTGCTTGTTTCGTTTCGAGAGAGCTTCGACCTTCTTGCGGGCGGCGACGAACGTCTCGTACGTGCCCTGCAGGATGCCCTGCGAGCCGATGTAGATCCACGAGCCCGCGGTCATCTGGCCGTACATCGTGAGCCCGAGCGCCTCGAGGCGGCGGAACTCGTCCCACGTCGCCCATTTGGGGACGAGGTTGCTGTTGGCGATGAGCACGCGCGGAGCGTCCTCGTGCGTGCGGAAGCGTCCCACGGCCTTGCCGGACTGGACGAGCAGGGTCTCGTCGTTGCCGAGGTCGCGCAGCTCGCGCGCGATGACGTCGAACGCCTCCCACGAGCGCGCGGCCTTGCCGGTGCCTCCGTAGACGACGAGATCGTCGGGGCGCTCGGCCACTGCGGGATCGAGGTTGTTGTGCAGCATGCGCAGCGCGGCCTCTTGACCCCAGCCTTTGCAGCTGAGCGTCGGACCCGTCGGCGCATGCACGACGCGGGGAGAAGACATGAACGAGTTCGTAGCATGATATGTCCGCTGCATGCTCCGCATCAGTCGTTGTCCGTGGCTCTTGTTCCTCGGCTGCGGAGGCCCTACCGCCCCATTGGCGCCCCGTCCGGTCGCCGTCCAGGATGCCGGTGCGGTTGCCGCGGCCGACTACTCCAAATGCCCCGACAAGGTGGACGCCACCGACGTCTTGTCGCGGAACGCCAAGGCGTTCGGTGATCAGTCATCCATTGCGGCGGCGCTGCCGCTGACGCTGACGTACGCCGTCGCGGAGGCTGGGAAAACAGGCTCGGAGAGCGTGACGATGGACCTGGCGCGCTGGAGGAGCACGACGCGCGTGGCCGGAATCGTGGACAGCTACGGCGTTGACGAGCGCGGGCCGTGGACGGTGCGGAGCAACATCGGGTTGCTGGTGCGACCGCGAGGAGAGGAGGAGGCGGTAGGAGTCGCGTACAAGGACTGGATGCTGCGGCGTCGTTATCTCGTGTCGTCGCCGTCGAGTGCGACGTGCGCGATGGACACCACGCGCCCGGTGGTCACGCTCACGTGGGACACCAAACAGATCGGCTCGCCCTCGCTCGTGTTCGATCTCGCGTCGGCTTCGCTCGTTCGGACGAGTCGCGTTGGCGGGACCGGCCGCCGTCACACCTACGACGTGGGCGAGTGGTCCGCGCCGGACGCGCGCGGAGTGCGCTGGCCCAGTATGGTCGCGCAGACGCACGAGGGGAGCGACCCCAGCGCGAGCACGTTGCGCGCGCTGGCGCCCGGGCTCCAGTGCGTCCACGCCGAAGACGCGCCCGTATCGAGCTGCATCACGCCTCCTTCACCGCCGCTCTCGATCGTCTGGCCGCAGGGCGCGAAGGTGATGCTGCCGTTCAAGCTCGTCGCGGATTTCGTTTTGATAGAGGTGCTGGTGGACGGCCGCAAGGTGTGGGCGAGCCCCGACTCGGGCGCCGGTATCACGGTCGTCGATGGAGAGATGCCTGCGGCGAAGACGTTCATTCCCGCGCTCACCATGACGGGCACGACTGCGTCGCAGAGCCTAAAATTCCGCCTCGGAGAGCTCCCGCGCTTGGAGGTGGGGCCCATTGTGATGACCCACATGCCTGTCGCGAGCGTGCCGATCCCGGCCCTCGCGTCGCTCGGCGCGTCGCGCCCCGAGATCATCTTGGGCTACTCGCTGTTCGTCGGCGCGGCGATTCGCATCGACTACGCGCACCAGAAGATCGAGTTCGCGCGCGCGGCGGACTCACTCGTGACCGACAAGATGATCGCCGTGCCCGTGAGCGACCTCGAGGGCACGCTCATCGCCAAGGCTTCCGTCGAGGGTCACGACGCGCCGATGGAGATCGACACGGGCAACAGCTCCGGCTTCGCGCTCTTCAAGAGCTGGACCGATCCCAACAACATCACCGACGGTCACAAGACCCTCGATGTCACCCTGCGCAGCGACACGGGTACTATGGAAACGAAGGAGACCGAGGTTCGCATCAAGACCGCGACGCTCGGTCCAATCCACTTCGACGATCGCGTCGCCAACATCAGCGATCCGCACGGGATGGGCATCATCGCTGGCCTGGCGGGCAATCCGGTGCTCTCACGCTGCGCGTCGGTCGTCTTCGATCACACGCACCGAACGCTTTGGCTCGAAGGCCCGTGCGATCGTCCGATGACGCCCGAGCGGATGACAGGCATGCGCATGAGGCGACGTGAAGACCCGAGCGCAAAGGCGAAGGGCCTCCCATGGGTCGTCGAAGCGGTCGAGCCGGGCGGCCCAGCGGACGCGGTGGGAGTGGTCGTCGGAGACCGCCTCGCGTCCGTCGATGGCAAACCCGCAGGCGGAGATGTCGAGCAGATGCACGCCGCGTTCGATCACCCCGAGGGTCACAAGGTGACGATCGAGCTTCTGCGCGGAGCTGCCTTCGAAAAGAAGAAGCTCACGCTCACGCTCATGCCTGCTTTGAAATAGAGGCGACCGCGCTCGAGCGATCATCGCCCATCACGCGCCGCTGTACAGCTCGATCCGCGTCACTTCTGCGGGCGCACCCACGCGCATCGGCGGTCCCCAATATCCGGTGCCGCGGCTCGTGTAGATCTGCGTGTTCGACCCTTCGTGAGTCGCGAGTCCCTGTACGTGCGGTTGGTCGAGCTTCACGGCGTAGCCCCACGGCCAGATCTGTCCGCCGTGGGTGTGCCCCGAAAGCTGCAAGTCCACGCCGTGCTTCACTGCGTCGAAGATCGCCTTGGGTTGGTGTGCCAACAAAACCACCGCGCGTGCCGGATCTCGATCGCGCATTGCGCGAGCCACGTCTTGTCCGTGGCCGTTGCCGAAGCTCTTGCTGCTCGTGTCGTCCACGCCCGCGAGATCGAACGCTCCGTCGCGAATCGCGACGCGTTCGTTGCGTAATACACGGATTCCGAGGCTGGTTAAATGGGCGATCCACGCGTCTGCGCCCGAGTAGTACTCGTGGTTGCCCGTGATGAAGTACACGCCGTCTTTGGCTCGGAGATTCTTGAGCGGCTCGACGAAAGCGCCGAGCGACGCGACGCTGCCGTCGACGAGGTCGCCCGTGATCACGATCATGTCGGGGCTCTCCGCGTTCGCCGTCGCGACGAGCTGCTCGATGAAGTCGAGGCCGATCGTGGGGCCGACGTGGATGTCGCTCATCTGCACGATCGTGTAGCCGTCCAGCGCCTTCGGTAGCTTGGCTAGCGTGACGCGCACCTTCTCCACGCCGACGCGCGAGAACACGCTCGCCATCCCCCATGCGGAGAGCCCGAGACCGATGAAGCCCGCCGCGCCGGCCATCGCGCGTGAGAGGAAGAGTCGCCGATCGGCGTCCGGACCGATGCTCACTCGGCCCACGAGCCTCACGACTTCCATCGGCACGAGCGTGAAGAACCAGAGCGCGAGCAGCCCCATCCACGTGTAAGCGACCCAGGCGATCGGAGTGCCGAGGGTGCGCGGCGTAAAGCGTGTGAGGGGGAACGACAAAGACATGAACACGCCGAGCACGATGATCCCGATCGTGAGCCCGCGATGCAGACCGGGAGGCAGCGCCGCGTCTCGCACCAAGCGCACCCAGACGAAGTAGTGAAGGCCGAACGACACCGCGGAGGTGACCACGAGAAACAGCAAGATGCGGCCAATCGACATGCGAGTTGGATGCTAGTGGACCCCGCGGTGTCGCGTTAAGAAGCGTGAACCGGCTTCTTGCGCTTTCCTGCGGAGGCGAGCATCTGCTCGAGGGTCGTCTCTTCGTTCGCGTCCACCTGCGGCGACTCTTCGGGAGACTCCTCTTCGATCGCGATCTCGGGCACCTCGGCGGCGAGGTCCCACTTGGTCTCGAGCTCTCGTGCGACGCGCGCGATCAAGGCGCGCGTGGACTCGCGCTCCGTTGCCGTCACGAGCACCGCGTCCGGTTCGCGACGCCCGAGCAGCCTGCGCGCGCTCGGCTCGAGCAAGTCGACTTTATTGAACACCATGACGCGAGGGATGCGATCGAGCGCGAGCTCCGTGAGCACCTCCTCGGTCGTCGCGATGTGATCGTCTTTGGCCGGGTCGTTCGCGTCCACGACATGAAGGATCAAGTCCGCGTCCGCCGCCTCTTCGAACGTTGCGCGAAATGCCGCGAACAAATCCTTCGGCAACTCCCGGATGAAACCGACCGTGTCCGTGACGACCACCTCGCGGCCGCCATAGCCGGCCCAGCCGACGTTGAGCGTGCGTGAGCGTGTGTCGAGCGTGGCGAAGAGCTTGTCTGCGGTGAGGACCTCCGACCCGGTCATCGTGTTGGTGAGAGTGCTCTTGCCGGCGTTGGTGTAACCGACGATCGCGACGGTGGGCACGTTGCCGCGCTTTCGCTTGCGACGTCGCTGCGTCCGCTGTTTAGCGAGCTGCTTGAGCTGATCCTCGAGGTGCGTGACGCGCTCCTTCGCGCGGCGCTTGCCGATCTCGAGCTTGGTCTCGCCAGGACCCCGACCTCCAATGCCGCCCGTCAGACGCGAGAGCGAGTCGTCCTTCTGCTGTAGGCGAGGCATGTTGTATTTGAGCTGTGCGAGCTCGACTTGGAGCTTGCCATCACGGCTCTCCGCGCGCTGCGCGAAGATGTCCAAGATGAGCTGAGTACGATCAATCACCTTTAGATCGCTGGTTTTAGCGATCGCCGCGGCCTGCGCAGGACTCAGGTTCCGATCGAAGATGAGCGTCTCCGCGTCGAGCTCGGCGGCGCGCAGGATGATCTCCTTCAGCTTGCCCTCGCCCATGACGAACTTCGCATCCAGCCGATCGCGGAGTTGGATGAGTGCGTCGGCGACCTCGACACCCGCGCTGCGCGCGAGCTCACGCAGTTCACGGACGCTCTCGCTCGCCTTCGCCGCGGCATCGCGCTCCGACTTGTCGCCCACGTGTAGCAAGATCGCGCGCCCGTCCTTCGCCTTCACCTCGCGCGACCTCGAGAGGCGCTGGAACTCTGCCTCGAGGTCGCCCATCAGCTTGCCGACGTCGACCTGCGCGTGCGCGATCGGCACCGGGCCCGTCACTTGATACGGCGGTTGCCCCGGCACGTTGTGGGCGTACATGATGGTGCGCGCCTCGCCGTCTGGAGAGACCTGGATCGCCGCGACCATGTCGAGTCGCAAGCGCACGAGGTCGACGAGATCATCCATCGAGAGCGGCTCGTTGCGCACGTGCGTGTGAATCAATCGGAGGCCACGAAACCGGCCTTCCGCGGCGCGGAGACGGCCGATGTCTGGAAGCATCAGCGTACCTGCATCGCCGACGATGACGTAGTCCACCTGACCGGAGCGGTGCACGAGCGCGCCGACCTGCCGACCCGTCTCCATCGACGCCTCGACGAGAGAGCGCGTGAGCTCGGGCGTGGTCAACTGCTCCTTGCCGACCTTCCGCCGGTAGATGCGCTCGAGCGTCTTCTGCGCGCTCGGAGACAGTCCGGTTTTGTTGCCGTAGAGCTCGATGGTGTCCTCGACTGCCGACTTACTTCGTCACGCCGCAGCTCGCCTGTACTGAAGGCTGAGCCCACGTCACGAAGTTGCGCTTGGGATAGTACATCGCGAAACCGAAGCACATCTCCTGCTCGGTATTTTCGCCGAAGCTCACGGGGAGGTTCGTCTGATTGTTCCAAACGCAGCGCGTGCGGATGACGTCACCGGCCGTGAACGTGTTGGTCATCGGCACCCACTGCTGCCCGTTGAAGTCGAACTTCGGCACGTCGATGAGTATGCTCGGCGTCCCCATGAAGGGGATCTGAGTCGTCGTGATCGTGGTGCCGAGCTTGTGCATGTGACCCCACGTCGCGATGAGGTGCGTGTTCGCCAGCATCGAGTTCACCGAGTAGTCGCACGTCCAATCCATCGTCCCGTGCGCAGGGATGTCCGGGAACTGGTACGCGCCGAACGCGATGACGTCAGCCTCGTTGGCGCGTGGCGTCGGCGTCGTGCAGAGGTCTACCCCGCTCGTGTCCGTCTGCCCCACGAGCCCGTTGATGTTGTTGTAGTGGATTTGCACGACGTAGTGCGTGCTCGCATCCAGCTTGATCGAGGCCTCCGGAGGCAGCGTCAGCGCGGTGCCCCCGGGGGCCCAGCCGTACTGGATCGACCAGCCGACGTCGCCGAACGCCGGACACTTCGTCGCCGTCGTGCCGTACTTGCTGCCGTTCGGTGCCTTGAAGAGCAGCACGTGATGAACGATCTTCGGGTTGTCGATGCGCGGCGCGATCTCGATCGCGTAGCGCTGGTCGCCCGTGACATCGAAGCCGTAGCAAGCGTAGAGGTCCGGCGCGTTCGTCGGCATCGTGAAGGGCGCGGTCGCGGCGATGTGCGTGTCGTGGTTGCACGACGGAACGACGGGGACGTCTGGCCCAGCGTCGGCTGGCGCACACGTTCTGCCGTCGTCAGCGGGCGCACCGGCGGCGATCCAGGCGTCGAGCGTGGCGCTCTCGGTCGTGCCGAGTCGTGCGTTCGGCCGCTGGGGCATCGGCTGCGCGTCGTCGTGAATCCGTTGACCTATCAACGACAACACCTTTCGGGTCGGGTCACTCTTGGCGGCGGCCTGCACGTCTTCCCACGTCGTGAGCGGCATCGGCGCGCCGAACAATGGCGGGCTCTGGTGGCACGTGCGGCAGCTCTTCTGAAAGACGGCATCGACGTCGCACGGCAGCGGCGTCCGGGTCACGGGAGCGATTTGCCCCGAAGAACACGAGAACAGCGCTCCAACGACGAACGCCGCGATGATGAGTTGCCGCACCGAAATCATGAGAGCCGTCGATCCGGCCCCAGTCAACTGGCGAGAGCTATTTGTTGACGCGCTCGAGGTAGCCGCCGTTCGACGTATCGACCTTGACCCACTCGCCCTCTTTGATGAAGAGCGGGACGTTGACGACAGCGCCGGTCGATAGAGTCGCGGGCTTGGTCGCGCCAGACGCGGTATCGCCCTTGATTCCCGGCTCGCTCGTGGTGACCTGCAGCACGACGGTCGGCGGCACATCGATGCCGATGGCGTTGCCGTTGTAGAGCGTGACGTCGATGTCCATGCCCTCGGCGAGCCACTTCGCGTCCTCGCCGATCTTGGGCTTCTCGACGTGGATCTGATCGCCTGTGGAGGAGTCCATGAAGACGTACGTGTCGTCTTCGGCCCACGAGTACGTCATGCGGCGGTCTTCGACGTCCGCGAGATCCACGGACTCGCCAGACTTCCACGTGCGCTCGAGCACGTTGCCGTTGGTGAGGTTGCGGATCTTGGCGCGCGTGAACGCCTGGCCTTTGCCGGGTTTGACGAACGTGTGCTCGATGACGTGGTACGGGACGCCTTCGAGTTCGATGCGCAGACCCTTGCGAATGTCTGTAGTGCTTGCCATGGCTCGCGAGCGGAGTAGCACGACGCCCAGCGCGCTGGGAAGCCTGCTCTCCCTAGTTTCGGCGCTTGCGGCAACCATCAGCTGATTTGCTCCAAGAAGCGAGGCGTATGAGGCGGATCGCAGCCGCATCCGATCTCCGACTCCGAATCCGAATCTGCTAATGCAGAGTACATGCACGAGGTCGACGACGAGCTGCGCGACATCAAGCGTGAAATCGTGGAGTCGCGCGGGCTCGTCATCAAGACCAACAACCTGACGAACGCGCTCAGCGCGGACATCAAGTCGATCGCGAAGCGCCAGCGCACCTACGAGCGCCGCATCTCCTGGAACAGCGCTGTCGCGTACATCGTGTTCGTGCTCGTCGCGTTCACCGCGCTGAAATTCGCCTGGGACGCGCGCGTCGAGTCGATCAAGGGCGAGACCGAGCAGAAGACGCAAGAGAACGAGCGCCTCCACAAAGAGGTCCAGAAGGACGAAGAGGACAAGAAGGACCGCGACCGCGCCGAGGCGAAATCCGCTCAGTTTTACGAGCTGATCCGACAAGGCAAGAAGGTCGAAGTGGTCGACGGCTACGAGGCGATCAAAAAGGAGCCGCTCAGCCGCGCGGAGCAGGCCGTATTCGCGGACGCGATGGGGAAGGCGCGCAACGATCTCGCCGCGCAGATGTACGAGCAGGGCTTGGACAAAGCGCGCGTGCAGCGCTGGCAGGAAGCGGCGAGCGCATACGAGGAGTCGCTCAAGTACAAGGACAACTCCGCGATCGCCTCGAACGTGAAGCTCGGCCTCGCGCAGGCGTACCGCAAGCTCGCGCGGCCTCGCGAGGCGATCCCGCTCCTCAATCAGATCTCCGAGGGCGCGACGGACAAGGAGCTGCAAGACGACGCGCTGTACGAGCTCGCCAAGTCCCAAGAGGACATCCAGACCTGGAACGAGGCGAAGAACACGTGGAGGACGCTGATCCGCAGGTTTCCCGATTCGCACTTCACGCCAGAGGCGAAGCTATACCTGGCGCAGCTGCAGGCGATGCACTGACATCACGCCACGAGCGTCTGATAGGCGGCAGTGACCTGCGCGAGCTGCGACTCCAGGGCGCGGCGCTCTTCGTCGCTCGCGTGGGGATGCGCGTCCGGGTGGAGCTTCCGCGCGACCTGGCGGAATGCGCGGCGAATCTCCGCGGGCTCTGCGCGCTCGTCCACGCCCAGTAGTCGGTACGCGCTCGCGGAAGGCCTTGTTTCTGCCGGTCTTGGCGTCTGCGAAGGATTGCGATCACGCGCGCGTTTGCGGCCCGCGAGGAACTCCCTCGGGTCCAGGGCGTCCATGGAGAGCGCCTCCTTGGGGGGCCGCACGGTCACGCGAAAGGAGATGCGAGCGTCGGCGATGGAATCCAATGCGCCAAGCCGGAGCACCAGCTGTTTGCGTACTGCGCGATCGATGACCTCGGTCGGTACCGCGAAGTCGCGCACGAGCACCTCGCCCAAGAGCCGCCGTGAAGTCATCGCGCGGAGCACCGAGCGAGACGCGACGCGTTCGTCGATCTCACCCTGATCTCTGAGCACCTCGGCAAGCCGGCGAGACGCGCCGTCGAGCTCGACCGCCGTGACGAGACCGCGCGACAGGTGCACGCGATGCGTACGGCCGCGCGACTCCTCGAGTAGCTCGATCGTGCCCGTCGCGTGCGCGCGGTGCGCTTGACCGAGGAGGTCACCGAGCGTCGTCGTGCGCAATCGGCCGGGAAAGAGCATCAGACCTCTGCGATACGCCCGACGCGATTCGCGGGCCAAATTCCTCGCGCTAGTCGCCGGCCGAGACGATCGTTGACACATCACGTGTTACGGACGCGCAGGCGTCACCGCGACAAATCACTGCGCGGACGCGAGCCTTCAGCTCCCCCTTGCCGTGAGCCTTGGCGACCACGGCGAACGCCCACCGCCAAGACGCGTCGCGCGACTCGGTAGCATCGGACGGCGCGAGCCTCCCCTTGAGAGGCGTCACGCTCGGCGGAGCCTCGAGGATCACCACGTCTGCCCAGGTCAGCCTCGCATCAGCGGGCGCGCGAACCTCGGCGTCGCAGCGCACTCGGCCAGGACCGGCGGCTGGCGTGCAGATCATCGCTGCGTCGAGCGGGACAGGATCCGCCGACGCCTCGAACGAGGTCGCAGTCACCGTGAGAAACAGCCACGCAAGCGCTCGCACGGTTCGGAGTATCCTACGTGCACCATGCGCCGCCTAGCCCTCATCCTCTCTGCGATCCTCCTCGGGTGCGAAGAGAAGCCCTCCGCGAAGGTCGACGAGACCGCCGACACGGCGGCGAGCGCAGTCGCGTCTGCGAAGCCGAAGCCTGCATGGGACGCGGCGTCGATGCCACAGCGACCGGTCCCCAAGGGCACAGCCACCGTGAGTTACACGATGCCCCAAGACGTGCAGATGCTCGCGAACGGCTACATGAACGCGATGGCGACACCGCACCCCGACGATGCGCTCATCGACGCGCCCTTCGTCGCGCAGCTACAAGTCCAGCTGAAAGCGGCCGCCGAGGCGCTAGACAAAGGTAGCAAGGCGGAACGGTCGAAGCTCGCCGTGCTCGTGCAAACGACCGGCGCAGGACGCCGCATCGACGTGCTGATGGTCGCCGGCTGCGACGCGGACATGCCGAAGCGACTCGCGCTCAAGGCGGGCTATACGCTCGAGACACTGCTCATTCACGGTGTGCTCGTCGTTCGTTGCAACGACCGGTCTGCGCAGTGCTTTCAGAGTACGCGTGACTCGGACGACGTGCTCTGCACGACGGCGCCGCGTCACCAATGATGGCAGAGCCCTGAGCTCACCACTGCCCGACGAACGCGTGACCTGCGCGCACGCACGCCACGCGCGTACCGTCGTCGCTGACCGCACAGTCGCGAAGCTCTGCGTACGCACCGTCGAGTTCGCTCGCGCGGAGCGTGCGAGACTTGGCCGCACGGACGACGATGCCGAGCGAGGTGGGCGTGACGAGAGTCTTGCCGTCTGGTGAGCGAGGCGCGCCGGGAGACACTGCTTGATTCATCAACGATTGGAGCACGGAGGCTCTTCCTTGAGGCGAAACGAGGATCAAAGACCCGTCGACGATCGCCTCGAGTCCAGCAGCGCCCCACGCGATCGGAGTCGCGGTCACGGGCTCGCCCTTGCTCGTTGCGCAGTGAGAGCCGAGCGCGGGCACGATGGGAAGCTCCACATCGGTCATGTCGCCGTTGGCGGTAGGCGCGAGCGTCGCGTGCAGCACCAACCCATCGCACGCGTTGTAGGCCTCGATGAAGCGCGAGCCTCCGTCGGGTGAGATGACGGCCATGGACCACGGGCTGACGTCACGCGCGTCGAGTTCGTCACCTGTCTCGGGATCCATGCGAACGACGCCGTTTGCAGTGCGCACGAGCAGCTTGCCGCTCGCCTCGAACGCGAGCGCACCCCACGCAGGCTGACGACCCCGCTCGATCAGCGGCACCGCCGCGACCTGTCGCACGCTCGTCGCGCTTACCGCGGGAGAGGCACCGAGGATCCAACTCTCCGCATCCTTGCCGCGATTGGGGCTCTTGGTCGCGGGGGCGAGCTGCGCGCGTGATAGGGCCGTCGTCGCCATCAGCGCATCGCCCATCGTCGCGTACGCACGCACCTCCGCAAGGCCGGCCTCCTCCAATGCGCGACTGCTGCCGCACGAGAGAGGCGCGTCGCCGAGCACCTTCAACAGTCGAGGCGCTCCTCCCTCGTTGCATAGCGCCGAGAACAAGCCCCGGATCGCTCGTACGCGCGGAGGCACGCCTGCGGCCTCCTTCGGCTTCGCGGCGAGCGCCTGCGCCGTCGCGGAAAGGAGCCTCAGCGAGCCGTCGGGATCGTCTCCGTCGCGCGACATGCCTGCAGGGCGATCGAACCAGCCGAGCGTCGCGGTCGTACGAGAGAGAGGCTCGAGCGGGCCGCCGCCTCCTTCGATCGAGACGCGCACCGACACGTCGTCGATCGTGTCGCCGTCGCGATCCGAGGCGTCGACGTTGAAGAAGAGCGCCGGGGCGTTGGGAGGATCGACGACGCTCGCGGAGAAGTGCGTGCGCGCCAACGGAGTGAACGCGAGTACGGCGACCCACCGCGAGGGATCGCGTGTGGGCTGCGGCGTGCACTTCTGACCGAGCTCGACGAGCACACTGCGCTTGCCGACCTGCGCGAGTCGGCGTGTCGCCGTGCACTGCCCCATCTTCGGCAGCGAGCCCGTCGCGATCGGCGAGCTCTGCGTCATGCCTTGAGGCGTGGACTTGTAAAATACAAGCGTCCCCGGATCACCCGCGTTCGCGGCAAGGCGGGTGATCGCGACGACGTCGGTCGCGCCGTCGCCATCCAGGTCTCTCGCGAGGCCCAGCTCGAAGACTGAACCCGCAGGCGCTCGAACGCTCACGCCGCCGAGCGCCCACTCGGTCGTGTTCGCGGGTGCCTTTTCGGCGGGCTGCTCCTGGAACGCACCGCCGTCGTCGCCCGCGACCGTCAGCGTCGGCTTGTCGCCCACACCTTCCGCGCCGCCATCTCCGCCGATCGAGTACGGCACGTAAGGATGCTCGTTCTTGCAGCCCTTGCACCCGACGAGCGCGAACACCGACGCGAACGCGAGCGAGCGAATCGGCGCCATTAGCGCCATCGAGTACACCAGTTCGGACATAGACGCACGTCGACCTGTACAACGCTCGGCGCGCGTGAAATCTTCGCGGTGTGAGAGCGCGGGCGGCGGCGATGGTGTTGTGCGTCGCCATTTCGGCGGGCCGAGCGGCGTCCGCGGCACCAGCAGACGACGTGCGCGCGGGGCTCGCGGCGAGAGCGAGGTCGGAACAAGAGGCGCGCGCGAGCTTCGAGCTTGCGGCCAAGGGCGATGACGACCTCGCCGCCGCGGAGGCCTTGTACGAGCTCGCGGACATGGACGAAGATGACCTCGCGTTCGCCCCCGCGCTCGATCACTATCGCGCCTCGCTCGCGCGTGCGCCTCAGTCCCGATACGCACCGCGCGCAGAGACCCGCATCGACTACTTGCGGCGCCACGCGGAGGGCAATTTCCAGCCACTGGTTCGCGTCGAGCGCGTCCGTCGTGATGCGCACTTCGCCGACGCGCAGACGATCGACGCGCTCGCCAAAGATGCAGACGCCTTTCCGCAAGGGCGAGTGCGCGTCGAGGCGTGGCTCGTCGTGGGCGATGCCTACCAGCGCCGGCTCGATCGCCCAGACGACGCGCTCACTGCCTACCGGAACATCCTCGCTGACCCAGAGAGCGACCCCCTCGCGCGCCAGCAAGCCGCGCATGACGCCGCCGACATCCTCTCGGCGCGCGGCGACTACGACGACGCACTCGCTGCGGCGCAAGTCGTCGAGGCCTATGACACCGCGCTCGTCGCGCACGTCCGGCGCTTGGCTCGTCGCGCGCGAATCCGCGTCGGCGCGGAGTGCGCGATCGCGCTCCTAGGAGTCGCTGCAGCAATCTCGATCGCGCTTGGCCTGCGCTCTCGGCCCAAGGACGCAGCGGCGAAGCTCGGAGGCTTCTCACGCGTCGCGCTAGCGTTCGCGCTGTACGTGAGTGTTGCGGGCGCGCTCTTGGCGAGCAGCTACGAAGGAGGCTCCGTTCGACCGTTCCTCGCGCTCGGCGGCGGAATCTTCTTGATCGCCGTGATCGCGCGGGCCTGGTCCGTGTTGGGCTCGCAGACACCAATCGCCCGTGTTTTTCGTGCGATCGTGTGCGGTGTCGCCGTCGCTGCGGTGGCCTTCTTGCTGCTCGCTCACATCGATCCCGCGTATTTGGATAGCTTCGGGTTATGACGATAGGGCACGACGACGAAGGCGATGGCGTGATTCGCGTACGCGAAGGCCACGGTGCGAACTGCTCGAGCGTGGGGAGCGTCGTCGACACCGTGTTCCTCGGCGCGGTCGCGGGCGGAGTCATCCTCGCGATGGTGGCAGCTGCGCTGCGGAAGGAACCGATCACGATCGTGGGCTCGCAGATCGATGACGAGCCGCGCGCCGGAGACGACGATGCGACTTAGGCTCGAGCCTTGGGGCGCTTGGGCCAGGCTCGAATCGATGCCCGCGCTGATCGCTCTGGATCGCGACGGCGTTCGCGCGCTCGGTGTCGACGGTGAGAGCGCCTGGCAGGCGAAGCCTAGTGTGAGCATGCCGCTCGAGGTGCATCTCGCCGTCACATCGAAGTGCGCGGCGGGCTGCGAGGGCTGCTATCTCGACGCACGCGCGGACGGTGAGCACGTGCCGTTCGATCGCCTCGAGACCACGATGCGCGAGATCGCGGCGGCCGGAGTGTTCACCGTCGCGTTCGGCGGCGGCGAACCGACCACGCGTGAGGACATCGGAGAGCTCGGTGAGCTCGCGCGCTCGCTCGGTCTCGTGCCCGTGCTCACGACGAGCGGCCTTGGGCTCTCGGCTGCGAAGGTCGAGCGCCTGCGCGCGTTCGCACAAGTGAACGTGAGCTACGACGGCGCTGCCGCAGAGTACGAGCGCGTGCGCGGCTTCGACGGCGCCGGGCAGGCAGAGCGATCGATCGAGGCGCTCGCCGCGGCAGGGATCCCGGTCGGCGTGAACGTCGTGCTCACGCGAGACACGTTCGATGCGCTCGGCGCGACCCTCCTACGCGCGCGATCACTGGGCGCAGGCGAAGCGCAGCTCTTGAGGTACAAGCCGCAAGGCCGCGCACGCTCGCTCGACTATCTCGCGCGTCGGCTCACGCGGGAGCAGCGGCTCGCCTTCCCATCGGTGCTCCGTCACGCGAGCGAAGCCCTGCGACCGCTAGAGTTTCGGATCCGAATCGACTGCGCGCTCGTGCCGTTTTTGTCGACCGATCCGGAGATCTACGCGCACCCCGAGCTGCTCGCGAAGTTCGGAGTCCTCGGGTGCGAGGCTGGTGGCGCGCTCACGGCGGTGCGTGTCGACGGCAAGCTCGCACCGTGCAGCTTCGCGGACGCCGCGAAGGCAGACGGCGATTCGTTGCGCGCGGAGTATGGGCGTGACGCGGACCTTGCGCGCTTCCGAGACTTCTCCGCGACGGCGCCCGAGCCGTGCGCGTCTTGCGCGATACGTACGGTATGCAAGGGCGGCTGCAAGATCGTGTCGCAGTACGCGGGCAGCTTCGGGGCCGATCCCGAGTGTCCGCGCGTGGAGCTCAGTCGAGCCGACAACCGACCATCTGAGGCTCTACTTCCAGCGTGACTCCGAACGCCGCGCGCACGCCGTCGCGAATCTCTCGCGCAAGAGCGAGCAGCTCGTGCGTCGTTCCTCCACCACGGTTGACGAGGGCGAGCGCGTGCTTGTTCGAGATGCGGACTCGGCCCGTGCCATGACCCTTCTTGAAGCCCGCGCGCTCGATGAGCCAAGCAGCGGCGACCTTCGTCTTGCCACGATCGCTCGGAAATCGCGGGGCGCGCACGCCTTCTCCGAGATGGGTCGACACACGCGCGTCCAGCGCGGCGAGCGCCTCTGCGTCTAGTGTGGGGTTCATGAAGAACGAGCCTGCGCTCACGGAGTCTGGGTCCGATGGGTCGCTTACCATGCCCTTGCTGCGACGAAGCGCGATGACTGTGTCACGCACGAGCGCGAGCGGCGCGCGATGTCCCTCCTCGATGGAGAGAGCACGCGCGAGCTCGGCGTAGCGAATCGGCGCGCTCTCCGGGTTTCGCTCGAGCCTGAATCGCACATCGATCACGACGTATCTCGGCGCCGCGTCCTTGAGCGCGCTCGTCCGATAGGAGAACGCGCACTCCGTGTTGCTGAGCATGCGAAGGCGGCGCTCCTGTCGATCGTAGACGGTCACCGACGCGATCGTCCCCTGCACTTCCTGTCCGTACGCTCCGACGTTCTGCAGCGGCGTCGCGCCGACGAGACCGGGGATCCCCGACAAGCACTCGACGCCACTCAACCCGCGCGAGACGCACTCGGCCACCAGCGCGTCCCACGGCTCGCCGGCCTCCACGCGCAGCTCGGCCGCATGCACGCCGTCGTCGGCCTCGATGCCGCGTGTCTGCACGAGCACCACGCGCCCGTCGAAGCCCTCGTCCCCGACGACGAGGTTCGAGCCGCCACCCAACACCAGCACCGGCGTGCCGGCCGCGTCCGCGCTCGTGACAGCATCGACGAGCTGCTCGCGGGTCGTTGCGACGACGACCTCTCGCGCGTCTCCGCCGAGCCGTAGTGTCGTGTGATCACCGAGCCTCATAGATAGCCGATCGTAGTGGCTCGGCGCGTCCGTGATAAGAGCCTCATCGTTGCAACTGCCCATCGAAGAGATCCTGCCGGCGATTCGAGAGGCGATGTCTCGGACGAACGCGCTCGTTGTCGAAGCGCCACCTGGTGCGGGCAAGACGACGCGTGTTCCTCGGGCGCTGCTCGACCTACCTGAGGTGCGCGGTGAGATCGTCGTGCTGGAGCCGCGCAGGCTCGCCGCGAAGATGGCCGCTCGGCGCGTGGCCGAAGAGATGGGAGAGCGCGTCGGTGAGACCGTCGGTTTCGCCGTGCGCTTCGAGGAGGCGTCGAGCGCTCGAACGCGCATTCGCTTCGTCACCGAGGGCGTGCTCCTGCGGCGTGCGCAGCAAGACCCGACGCTCTCCAACGTAGGCGCGGTCATCCTCGACGAGTTCCACGAGCGGCACGTGCACGCCGACGTAGCCCTCGCGCTTGTGCGTCACCTTCAACGCACCACGCGCCCTGATTTACGAGTGATCGTGATGTCTGCGACGCTCGACGCGGAGCCCGTGAGCGCGTTCTTGGGCTGCGCTCGGCTGCGCTCGGAGGGTCGCAGCTACGCGGTGACGATCGAGCACCAAGACAAGGAGGACGACCGCCCGCTCTCGACGCAGGTCGCCGCCGCCGTCCGCAGGGCGACCCGAGACTCCGCCGGAGACGTGCTCGTATTTTTGCCCGGGGCGTTCGAGATCAAGGCGACGATCGAGGCCTGCGCCAGTGTCGCGCGCGATCACGATCTTTCGTTGCTTCCGCTCTACGGCGAGCTCTCTCCCGAGGAGCAAGAGCGCGCAATCAAGCGCTCGGACCGTCGCAAGGTGGTGGTGTCCACCAACGTGGCGGAGTCCAGCCTGACGATCGACGGCGTCACCACTGTGATCGACAGCGGGCTCGTCAAACGCGCCGGCTTCGCGCCGTGGAGCGGACTGCCTACGCTGCGGGTGGAGAAGGCGAGCCGCGCCTCGCTCGCGCAGCGCACCGGACGCGCCGGAAGAACGCGCGACGGTCATTGCGTGCGCCTCTTCACGAAGGCAGACGAGGCCGTTCGTGCGGCTCACGAGACGCCCGAGTTACTTCGTGTGGATCTTACACAAACGCTGCTCGAGCTCGCGTCCTCGGGCCTGCAGCACTTAGAATGGTTGGACGCGCCGCTGCCCGCGTCGGTGGCGCGCGCGAACGAGCTGCTCTTCAGGCTGGGTGGGCTCGACGCCAGCGGAGCTGTCACTGCCCTAGGCCGTGAGATGGCGCGTTTGCCGGTGCACCCGCGACTTGGGCGCATCGCGATCGAGGCCGCGACGCGAGGCGTGGCGGACGACGGTACCCTCGCCGCCGCGATCCTCGGAGAGAGGGACTTCTTCGGCGGTAAGCAGGGCTTCGAGCGCTCCGGGAGAGCGGCGACGCAGCGCTCGGACGTGATGGCGCGCATCGACGTGTATCGAGGTGTGGAGGCGTCGCGCTTCTCTTCCGGTTCCATGCGCGCGTCCGAGCTCGACGCGGGCGCCGTGTTGGCGGTGCAGCGAGCACACAGGCAGCTGAGAGGGCTCGTGCGAGACCGCGGCGCGGAGTCGCACGAGCCGGAGGTTGACGTGATGATCTCCGTGCTCGCGGGATTCGTCGATCGCGTCGCGCGCCGCGTCCGAGACCGCGCGCTCGCGCTCGGGGGAGGCGGCAGCGCAGAGCTCTCGCCGCAGAGCTCCGTACGCGAGGCGCCGTTGATGGTCGCTGTCCTCGCAGAGCAACGACCCGGCACTGCGCTCGTGCGCATCGCAAGCGCGATCGAGCCGGAGTGGCTCATCGACGTTTGCCCCGATCGGATCGAAGAGCGGAAGCGTTGTGTCGTGTCGTCGACCTCCGAGCGCGTGATGCAGATCTCTCAGCTGGTCTATGACGGGCTCGTCCTCGAAGAGTCGACCACACCGATGGCGGCGGGACCGCTAGCGACCGACGCGCTCGTGGTCGCGGCGCTCGCGAAGGGGGCTCGCTCGTTCGCGCCGCCCGACGAGCTCGACGCTCTCTTGTCACGCGCTCGCTTCGCGCGGGAGGTAGACGGTTCGATGCCCGAGCTTGGCGACGACGCAGTGAGAGCC
>ENA-OFCD01000577-OFCD01000577.1-metagenomes-genome-assembly--contig:-NODE-577-length-22454-cov-3.811018_pt1 | contig 22454 bp, 15 predicted proteins | sample MGYA00153392_OFCD01 | MGnify analysis MGYA00153392
TGAAGTGGTTTTTGACCGCGTTCCAGTCGAGCGGCAAGCTCTCGCTCAACCTGCTCGCCAAGAGCGCATCGGTCGTACTCAAAGGCATCGGCAAGATCACGGGTGGAGGCTTCCTGGAGGCCATGGCGGAGTTCATCACCGAGCTCAACGACCTCTTCGGCGGATTCAAAGAGCGCGCGCGCATCGTGCAAAAGACACTCCGGAGCGACGACGTCGCGTTCGTGCTCGTGACGAGCCCGGCGCCGATGAGCATTCGCGAGGTCCTCTATTTCGCCGAGCGCCTCCACGAGAGCGGCATGCGCGCGGGGAGCATCGTCGTCAACCGCATGCGCGTGGCGCCAGATGGCGGTGCCCCGGTCACCGTCGCCGAGGCGAAGGCAGCGATCCTCGAGGGCAAGCTGGTGCTCGACGAGGACGCCTCGGAGCGGGTCGCGCAAGCCCACGCAGACGCCTTCAAGCTCGCGTCGCTCGACGCGTCGCACTTGCGGCTGCTGGAGGGAATGGCGGGGAACACCCCCATCATCCGCATCGCGGAACGCCCGATCGACGTCAACGACGTGTCCATGCTGCTCACCCTCGGCGAGCTGATGCTGGCCGGCGGCGAGTAGTCGTCAGTCCTCGCCGGGGCGCTTCGTTCGGCCGTCCGGAGTTCGGTTGGTGCTCTCGGGATCCCGCACATCGCTGCGGCGGCGCTTCATCTTATAAAATACTCGTACGGGCGTGCTCTCGAAGCCGAAGCGCTTGCGCAGCTGGTTGACGACGAAGCGCCGGTACGAAAAGTGGATCGCGTCTGGGGCGTTGGTCATGCAGACGAACGTCGGCGGGGCGGTCTCCGCCTGCACGCAGAAGTACAAGCGCGGTGACTTGCCGCCGCTCGTGGGCGGCGGATGTGTCTCGAGCACCTGCTCGAAGAAGCGATTGAGCTCGCCCGTGCCGATGCGCTTCGTGTACTCGGCGCGCGCTCGCTCGATGGTCTCGAGGAGCTCTCCAATGCCCCGCCCGGTCTTGGCAGAGATCTCGACGACAGGAGCGAATGGCGCGAACGCGAGCTTCTCTCGAGCGCGCTCCTCGGCCTTCTTTCGTGCGGTTTTATCCGTGAGAAGATCGCTTTTGTTGAGCGCGATGATCATCGCCTTGTGCCGATCGTTCGCCAACCCGAGGATCTTCGCGTCTTGTTCGGCGACGCCCTCGGCAGCGTCACACATCACGACGACCACCTGCGCACGCTCGATCGCGCGGATCGCGTGAAGCACGCTGACCGCCTCGACCGTGCTCTCGGCGTCTCTGACCTTCGCTTTTCGCCGGATTCCGGCGGTGTCGATGAAGACGTACTTCTTGCCGTCCTTCTCCACGAGCGCGTCGATCGCGTCGCGCGTCGTGCCAGGGCGCGCGTCGACGAGCTGCCGCTCCTCGCCCAAGAGTCGATTCATCAGGCTCGACTTGCCCGCGTTTGGCTTGCCGACGATCGCGACACGCGCGATGTCGCCGTCGACTTCCTCCACGGCGATAGGTTCGGGAAGCGCTGCAACGAGATCGGCCTCGAGTTCACCCATGCCGCGTCCGTGGAGCGCGCTGACGGGGTAGATCTTCTTGACGCCGAGGCGATACAGATCGACTCCACCCTCGGCGTCCCGCTGCGGGCCGTCGGCTTTGTTCGCAGTGAAGAATACGGGCTTTTTGCTGCGACGAAGGAGCTGCACGGCGGCGCGGTCTGCGCTCGTCAGCTCCGTGGTCGCGTCCGTCACGAAGATGATCGCGTCCGCCTCGCTGATCGCGGCCTTCACATGGTGCGCGATGCCCGCCTTCATCGGGTCCTCGTCCTCGGGGTCGAAGCCGCCGGTGTCGACGAGCACGTAGTCCGTGCCGAACGCAGTCGTCTCCGCGTAGTGACGATCGCGTGTGACGCCGGACTCGTCGTGGACGATCGCGATCCTCTTCCGCGCGAGCCGGTTGAACAAGGTGCTCTTGCCGACGTTGGGCCTGCCGACGATCGCGACGAGCGGGAGCCCTGCGTTTCTCGCCGGTAGCGGGTTCTCTTCGTTGTGCTTGAAGTGCTTCGTCATCGCTTGCTCGGTTCCAGGTTTCGGTCCGTCGTCGCGCCGTAGCCGAGCTCGCGCAGCCTGTCGTCGCGGTCGAACCACTCGGGCGTCACGCGCACGTGGGTCTTCAACAGCACCGGGCCTCCGAGCAGCTCTTCGATCCGTGCCCGCGCGCTCGTGCCGATCTCCTTGATCAGCGAACCCGCGCGCCCGACGACGATCTTCTTGTGCGTGTCTTTGGCGACGTGAATCGCGACCGAGATCTCGGTCATCTTCTTTTTGCCCGTGGGCTCGGCGAAGGTCTCGACCACGCACGCGACTCCGTGCGGAACCTCCTCACGCGTCTTCTGCAAGACCGCCTCGCGTACGAGCTCCGCCGCGAAGAAGCGAACCGGGCGATCCGTGAGCGTGTCCGCCTCATAGAGCGCGTCGCCCTCGGGCAACAGGCCAACGAGCACCTCGAGCAGACGCTCGACGCCGTCCTTGGTCTTCGCGCTCATGGGTATGATCGCCGCAAAATCACGGGCCGCGCCGTACGCCTCGAGCGCCGGCAAGAGCAGCTCCTTCGGCCTCACACGGTCGGTCTTGTTCACGACCAGCACGACCGTCGCATTCTCGGGGAGCTGTCTGAATACGGCGGCGTCGCGCGGATCGACGTCCGGTCGCGGCTCACGGCCCACGTCGACGACACAGACGACCACGTCCGCGCCCTCAGCGACGTCCTTCGCCTCGGCGTTCATGCGCGCACCGAGCTTGTTCTTCGCGGCGTGCAAGCCGGGAGTGTCCACGAGGGCGATCTGCGCATCCGCACGATGAATCACTCCCAAGATGCGATCGCGCGTCGTCTGCGGGTGATGGCTCGTGATCGCGATGCGCTCGCCGAGCAGTGCGTTCAAGAGCGTGCTCTTGCCGACGTTGGGTCTGCCGATGAGCGCGACTGTGCCCGTGCGGAGGGGGGGGCTACTGGTTTTGGTCGGTTTCGGCAGCATCGAGGTTTCCGGGCGGCTCAATACCACGACGCGCACTCCAAGTCCGTCGTACCCCGATATTTTGAGGTTGGGCTTTACGTTGGAGCACGGTAGCCTCCGCGCCGCTTCAGGACGCCGGAGCTCGAGCGCAGCCGCGAGTACGGACCGAACGTGTGACCGCCATGCCCAAAGACGAAGACACCCAAGACGAATCGAAGGACGCACTCGTGCGTACTGGTTCGACCGAAGATTCCACCAGCGACCCCGCCGAAACAGCTGCGAAGGCTGAGGCGCCCGAAGAGGACGACGGCAAGGAAGAGGCAGCCGCCACGAGCGTGCCCGAGCCGAAGAGCCTCGGCCCGAAGCCGAAGGCCAAGAAATTGGAGCCCACGCCATCGGATGCCTCGCCGAAAGAGCGCTCGTGGCTCCCTGTCGCGATCGCCACGGTCGTACCCGCGCTCGTGTTGTTCGCGCTCCCGCCGCTGACCAAGAGCGGTCTGTGGGATCCGTACGAGCTCAACGTCGCCGACCTCGCGCGTCGTATTGCGGCCAACCTCTTCGGCGTCGGCTCGTTGGTGCTCGAGGGCGCAGACAACTCGATGCCGCACCTCAACGATCTCGGCCGTCCCGAGCTTCCATTCACGTCCATCGCCTACGGCTTCAAGACGTTCGGCTTGCACGAGTGGGCGGGGCGCTTGCCCCTCGCGCTCTGGGGCTTCGTCGGCGTGCTGGCGACCTACGCGTGGGTGTCGCGTCTGATCGACAAGCGCGCTGGCGTTTACGCGGCGATCGCGCTGTCCACGATGCCGCTCTACTTCGTGCAATCGCGCACCATGCTCGGTGACATCGTCACGATGAGCGCTCTCGCGATCTCGTTCGGAGGCTTCGCGGTCGCGGCCTTCGATCGCCGCGCAGGCGGTGGTTTCGTCGGTCGCGCGATTTGGTTGGTGGTTGGCTGCATGGGACTCGCCGCGGGTTACTACTCGCGCGGGATCATCCTCGGCGTCGCCGTTCCGCTGCTCGGCGTTGGTTTGGCTTGGGGAGTCGTTTGGCTCGCCGGTGCTGGGCGCACCCGTGAGGTGCTGGGCGACGCGGTGGGCGGCCTTGCCCTCATCGCAGGTGGATACGCGCTCTGGTACGGCGTGCGCGCCATCGGACACGCGAACACGACGGACCTCACGGTCGCCGTCGGCTTCATGATCAAGACCCCCGCGAAGTACCCGACGTTCGACTACGTGATTGGCGAGCTCGGCCCTGCGCTCGCGCCGTGGAGCGCGTTCGTCCCGTTCGCGATGGGTCGAATGATGATGACGCCGTTCGGCGTCGAGGGCCCCGCGCGTGAGCGTGAGTCCTCTATCCGTCTCGCGCTTCTCGTCGGCGCCGCGGTCGCGTTCGCGGCTCACGCGTACGTCGCCGCAAAGAACGACACCGTTCCGTTCGCGGGCCCCGCGCTGCTCGCCGCCGCATGCGCCGCGTCGTTGCGTGACTACGAGCGAGGCGCGCAGCCGTCGCTCGCGGTGGGAGTCGGGACGGCGATGTTCCTCGGCGTGTTCCACCACGACTTCCACGAGCTACCTGAAAAGGCGTATCAAGCGTTCGCCGTCAGCGGCGCCGCGTTCCCCGAGAGCTTCAAGGATCACTCGCTGCAGCTCTGGACCGTCGCGCTCATCGGGTTCGCGATCTTCGCAATGCTCACGTGGGTCGAGCGCGACGCCGCGCGAAAGCCGTTCGACCCGAAGGCGTACCTCGGGGTCATCACGAAGCTCCGCGAGGCGTGGGACGGAATGCTCGCGCTCGCCTACTTCGCGATGATCGCGGGCGCGGCGATCGCGGGCCTCATCATCTTCCTCGGCGTCAAGCTCAAGTGGACTTGGGTGCCCACCATCTCGCTCCAAGTCCGCGACGGCGTGCTCAACGCGTGGTGGCTCATCGCCGTCGTGCCGATGGCGGTGATCTTCGGGACCTACTTCGCGTGCGACGTCTGGCTCTGGGCGTTCCACCGCGGCGGACGCTTCACCAGTAGCTCGATCACGCGCGGCTTCGAGCCCATCGAGAATCTCTTCGCGCAGCTGCGGCGCGTAAACTCCGACAGCAAAGCGCCCCTATATCGCGACCCCGAGTGGCTCGTCACTCTCCTCCTCTTGATGCCGTTGATGCTCCTCGCGCTACCGGGCGCCGTCTTTTACGAACTCTACACTCACGGCGTTCGCGCCTCCATCGCCGCGGCTCTCGGCATCCCATCCGAGGTCGCCGTGTTCCTTGTGCTCGGCGCGCTCGGAGACGCGTTCCACAAGCGCGGAGATCGCGTCGCGGCGTTCGGTGTCTTCTCTTCGGGTATCGGCGTGGTGCTCTGCTTGCTTTATTACCCGGCGCTCGCCAACCAGCTCTCTCCCAAAGAGGTCTTCGAGAGCTACGAGCGCGCGCACAAGCCGGGCGAACCGCTCGCGCTCTTCGGAGTGGGCGGTCGCACCGCAGCCTATTACGCAGGCGGGCAGCCGACCATGCTGCCGGACACCGCGCACGCTTACGAGTGGCTGATGGCCGGCGAAGGCAACCACCAGCGCCGCTATCTCGCGGTGCGCTCCGACGAGCTCTCGCGTCTCAACCAGATGTACCGAGATCGCGGGCCGAAGCCGGCGATGAACCTCCCGATCCTGGATGCGCGATCGAGCCAGATCTTGCTCGTGGCGTCGTCTCTGAATCCAAGCGACAAGAATCAGAACCCGCTCGACAAGATCTTGTTGTCTGCGTTGCCGCCGATTCAACACCCGCTCAACGTGAACATGGAGGACAAGCTGATGGTCCTCGGGTACGACCTCGTCGACGCGAACGGCAAGCAGGTCGACTCGCTCGCGCCCGGCCGCAAGGTCCACATGCGCACGTATTACAAAGTGCTCGGGCCCGTCACGACCGAGTGGGAAGCGTTCATCCACATCGACGGCTATCGACGCAGGCACAACGGAGATCACAAGCCGTTGGACGGCAAGTATCCGTTCTCGCTCTGGCTGAAGGACGATCTCATCGTCGACGACTATGAGTTCTCGCTCGAGCCCAACTTCTCTCCGGGCGCGTACACGATGTACTTCGGCCTGTTCGTCGGGGAAACTCGCCTCAAGGTGACGAGCGGTCCCAGCGACGGCGAGCACCGGATCAACGGCGGAAACATCCGCGTTCAGTAGACCGCGCTCATACCGGGCTTGCGCCGAGGGATCGGTAGGGCTGGCAACGGATCGGGGCGAGTGTGCATCGAGCAGGAGGAGCCATGACGGAGCGCAAGAGCACGATCCCTCCGGGGAGCAGCGAGCGCAGGAGTCACGATCGATTTCCCGTTGCCTGGAGCGTGGACTGCTCGACGGATGACACGTTCCTCTTCGCGTCGATCACCAACATCAGCGAGATGGGGATCTTCATTCAGACGAAGGAGCCCGTCGCGCTCGGCACCGAGATGCTGCTGTCGTTCTCGCCGCCAGGTCACCCGCCGTTCAAGCTGCGTGGCACCGTTACGTGGATCAACGCGTACCGAGAGAACGGCGACAATCCGAACCCTGGCATGGGCGTTCGCTTCCTCGAACTCGGCGCAGAAGAGCGCGAGCGCATCGTCGAGGTGACCCACACGATCGCTTACGTGCGCGACCCGGAGTAGCTCGCGAGCGTTACTTCGGCAGCGGGAAGCGTCGCGCCCAGATGCCGGGCGAGTCGTCTTGCCAACCGATCACGAGGAAGTTGCTGGCCTCGTTCACCGCGATCGCCGGGTTCGCCCGCTGGCGACCGTCCACCTGCGAGACTTGAAAGTCGTCGTTTTGCGCGCTGACGCTGTTGAACTGGAAGCCGCTGCTGCCGTCGAGCAAGCGTGAGCGCACATGACCTGTCGTGTCGTCCACCCACGCGGCGACGAAGAAGCCGCCGGCCGCCGAGCCAGCGCCCATCGCCGTGTTCGACTGAGGGCCCGTGCTCGTGTTGATGCGAAGCGCCTGGTCCTTCGTGTTGGCCGGCGCGCCCGCAGGCGTGAAGCGCTGAACGAACACTCCTGCGCCGCCTTGCGCGCCGCCATCGATCCAATCCACGGCAAAGCGACCGTCGGCGAGCGACGCGATGCCCGGGTGACTCTGCGAGCCCGAGTGCGTGCCGTCGTTGACCTTGACCTCGCCTTTGCCCGCGCCGCTCGCACCCACCAGCTGGACCTTCACATCGCTGGCACTCTCGTACGCGACGACCCAACCCGTCGGCATGCCGGCGACCACGACGTTGACGCCCGCGCCGAGCGTCTGCTGCGGACCGAGCGCGAGCGTGTTGACGTCGACCGTTCGCCCGAGGATCGATTTCGTGTCCGTCTCCCACGCGACGAAGATCTTGCCATCACCGCTGGCCGCGATGGACGGCTTCGTCATGATCGCGCCGGGGTCGCTCACCGTCACGGGCGCTCCAGGACCTTGCGTGGACTGGCTCGGCGATGTGAGCGTTCGCAGCGTGATCGCGTTGGGGCCCGCGGCATTGTTCTCGAACGCGACGAAGTATTTGCCGTTGAGGAAGGCCGCCGTCGGATTGAACTGCGAGCCCGCTTCTCCCGCCGGAGGAAATGGAGCGCCTGAGGGATTGTTGGGTAAGAAGTAGCTCTGGCCCGCGACGCCGATTCCCTGCGCCACGTCACCGCCGAATTCGGCGGTGGGGTGGAGGTCGACGCCGAGCAAGCGCATCGAAACTTGGGTTCGCGTCGCCGGCGACTTGTCTCCGAAGAACGCGGCGAAGTAGCTGCCGGAGCGCCACACGAACGAAGGTCGCGTCTTGACGGCCTTGCTGCTGGTGCTCCCCGAGTTTCCATCGCCGGCCGACAAGAAGATCTCTTTCGTTTGGCACGTCGGATCGCACACCGTGTCGGTGGCGTCGCCCGGAGGGTCACACTGCACGGCGGGCAACTTCGAAGGTTGTCCGTTGCACGTCGCGGGTGGAACGAACCGCAGCATCTTGATCTGCACCTGCAGCGTGCTCTGGTTCACGGTCGCTTTGGTGCACCCACTGGCCACCGCAGTCGTGTTGCCCGAAGCGAACGCTTGCGCGAGGAAGATGCGTGGCGTGTCGCTCGTTTCTACTTGCACGTCGCCGCAGAATTTAGCCGTCGCGGGGCATCCGGCGGCGGCGAGGTCCTTGCTCGCGATCGGAGTGCCGGCGCCCTTGAGCGAGCCCGTCTGCCCGTTGCAGTCCACGGCGCCGGAGTCGAACACTTGGAGCGAGAGCTTGCTGACGCTGTCGAGAAGGCCAGCGGGGAACACGATGGTCGGCGTGACGCCGACGTGCACACCCGTGTCCGACGAAGAACAAGCCCCGAACACGGCGAAGGCGAGGGGAAGCGCGACGACGGCTTTCGTGGTCCTCATGAAAGATCATCGTACCCCAGACGGCGTGCTCGAGGCTATCGCGACGCTTCGAGCTCGATGCCCACTGTCGCGACCGCTTCCTCTAGGGCTAGGCGCGCCGCCTCGGAGCCAGACACGGTCACGCGCTTCACCTTCGCGCGTACGAGCCACGCGGCCACTCGATCGGCCCACGCAGACAGCGCGTCCGGTGCGTCGTTCGGAAAGCCGGCGGCGATCGATGCGCGACCCTCCCCCAACGCGACGATGCACGCGGGTGGATCCCAACACGCGTCGCGCGCGGCGACGCTCTCCTCCGCCATCGCCTGCGCATAGCCCTCGAAGAGGGCCGCGCGCAGTGTCGCGAGCTCGTCTGCCGAGGTCGATGAAGCGAGTGTGTCGAGCTCACTCGAGACGAAGCTCGCCGAGCCCCCGCGCGAAGCGATCAATCGCCCGAGGAGCGCGGCTGCGTTGTGACCGTCGCGCCCGCCCGCGTGCTCGATCACGCATGCACGAGCGGTCTCGAGCGCCGAACCCAAGCGCCGATCAGCGTCGCTGACGGCACGACGCGCGTCTGTCGCCGCCCACGCGACGAGGCGCGGATCAGAAACTGGTGTCAGCGGCAGCCTTCGTTGTCGCAGTGGGAGAGGGCATCGCTCGGGGAGAGGCAGCGGCCTTCTTCGATTGGGGAGCCATGCCGTCGAGTATCTCTTGAGCGCGCTCCGCATAAGTCGGCACACCCAGCAGATAAGTGACCGTGGAGCGGGCGAGTGCGTAGTTTCCGAGCTCTCGTTGACAACCAGCTTCGTCGAGCGTGGCCTCGTATCCGATGTTCGTTCCTGCGACGGCGGTGTGAACTTGAGTGAATCGCGAAACCGCGACGCTGCATCCACGCGCCTCACGCAGCGAGCGCGCGGCCCAGAGCGCAGAGGAGCTATCCTTCGTGTCTGCCAATGCGAGCGCGTCGAAGCCCTTCGCTGCTTCCTCGAAGCGTCGCGCGCGGTAGGCGTTCATGGCCGTGTTGAAGTCGATCGGGTTGGCATTGATTGGCTTGCCATTTGCGGCGCCTCCGGACACTTGTGCCACCATCGCGGGAGCCGCGTTCGGTGGTGGGGGAGCGCCCGCTGGGGCCGCGGCGTTGCTCATCGGTCGCGTCTCGTCCAGGTTCTGGGCGTACGCGTTCTTGTCTTTCGCCAACGCAGAGTTGCCTAAGCCGTCCGCGAAGACGTCATCGCTCGTTGGCGCTTTCGCTGGCGTGTCCGAGACGCCCTGCACGACCTCCCGCTTCAGCTGATCAGCCTTCTCTTCGGTGCCATGCGCGCCGAACGCGCTCTTCGTATCGAACGCGCTGGTTGGCGTGGCGTTCGCGGAGGCAAGCGCGACGGGAGCTCCCTCGGCTTTCACCGTCACCGACGCGGGCGCGTGCGCGCTCCTGCGCATGAACACGAAGCTCGAGCCGATGGCGAGCAAGAACACGGCGGCCATCGCGGTCTGCGGGCGCATCGCCCAATTGCCGGCGCGAGACATCACCCGCTGCAAGCGCGACTTGAGCGGAACGACCTTCTGCGCCTCGCGCGCGGCGCTCAAGATTCGCTCTTCGAGCTCCGGCGGGGGAACCACCATCGGGAGAAGCGCGAGCTTTCGCGTCGCGCGCAGACCCGCGAGCAAGCCACCACACCGCGAGCAGCCAGAGGCGTGACGCTTCGCCTCCGCGCTCGTCAAATCGTCGAGCTCATCATAGAGCTCGTCGATCAAGGTGCTCTCGAACTTCTCGCAGTCCACGGTGACTTCCTTCTTTCCTTCTCTTCTATCGTTTGGCTGAAACAGGCAGCGCGCAACTATTTGTCGTTTAGCGAACGGGTTACTTGAGCGCGCGTGAGTACTCCTCGAATTCGCTCAGCGCCGCTTGCAGACGCTCGAGCGCGTAGCGCATCCGACTCTTCACGGTGTTCTCGGGCACGCCGGTGATTTCGGCGATCTCCTTGAACGGAAGATTCGAAACCTCTCTCATCAAGAACACCTCTCGCTGATCGTCTGGCAACGTCTCCACGGCTTGTGTGATCCGCTCGCGCAGCTCCGTTCCGGTCGCCTCGCGCTCCACGTTGGCCTTGGTGTCGGCGGTCTGCTCGCCGAGCGTCGGGCCTTCTCCCTCGGAGCTCTGCCGTCCCTCGTCGAGAGACGGATGCTTGCGCAGTGCACGCTTTCTCATCTGGTCGATGCACAAGTTCCGCGTGATCGTGTAGACCCACGTCGTGAAGCGGGCTTCGTGCTTGAAGTCCTGCGCGTTCTGAACCACGCGCATGAAGGCCTCTTGCACGACGTCCTGGGCGACCTCCGGTGTACGAAGCTGGCGCAACGCGAAATTGTAGAGCGACGTCTGATGTCTTCGAACGAGCGTGGCGAATGCGCTGCGATCGCCGCGTTGGTAGCGAATCATCAACGCCTCGTCCGTCGCTTGCGGGTCGCTCATGCGCGTGTCGCCCGCGAAAGTAAGGACGCAGACCGACGGAGAGAGCGATGAAGCGCGACACTTTGTTCGTCCTTTCCTTGGGAGATTGGACGCGCGACGCGGCGCAAGGATCTACCCCTCACCGTCCCGGACGTAGTTCGCTGGCTCAACGGCGCGCTCATCGGCTTCGGGTTGTATGTCGCGCAAGGGGAGGGGCTCAACATCCATCTCGTTTCCCAATGGGGGCGAATGCCCCAGGCTGGGTCTAAACGGAGGGTTGCAAGGCGGTATGCCAGCAAACTACACTGTCCGCGCGCAGTGGTGCATTTACGCGGCGCGTGGTGATTGATCCTAGGCCCTGAAGTCCACGACGGACTTGCGACAATTCCCGTTTGGGCAACGGTGTAGATAGAAGGAAGAGAACTCGATGCGTCAGAACCTCCGCCCCTCACGCTCGCTCATCGTGGCTGCGTTCACGACCGTCATTCCGTTCGTGATCAGCTTCTCGGGTGATGCGATCGGGCAGGGAAAAGCCGACGCCGGCACGAAGACCTCTGCCGTCGATGCAGGAGCGCCCAGCTCGACCGCTGCGAGCACCGGCGACGCTGGCCCGAGCACTCCGAGCACTCCGAGCACTGCCCCCATCGCGACCGCACCAGACTCAGGGATGGATGGCGCGACCTACACCGTTCGCCTGCGCGATCTCGAGGCGCGCGTGGACGAGCTGAAGGATCAGATCCGTCGCAGCCACAACCGCCTCGCGATGTTGAGCGACACTATCCTGTCGGGTGGACTCTCGGGCTCACGAGCAGAGATCAACTTTACCAACGAGATGTCGAGCGCGTTCCGCCTCATCAAGGCGATCTTCATCGTCGACGGCGCTCCGCAATACAGTCGCGCAGACGACACCGGCGCACTCGCCGAGCAGCACGACATCCCCGTCTACACGGGCTCGGTGCCGCCCGGCGACCACACGATTCAAGCGGTGCTCACGTTCCAAGGCAACGGCTACGGCGTCTTCACCTACTTGCGCGGCTACCGCTTCGAGTCGAAGTCGGCGCACTCGTTCACGTCGGTCGAAGGCAAGACGCTCACCATTACCGCAGTCGCGTACGAGAAGGGCGGCGTGACCACCGCGCTGCAAGACCGACCCAACATCGAATGGAAAGAGAAGGTCCAAGCGATCAGCGCGAGCAGCATTGCTGAACCCGCGCCTGCGGCGACCGGTTCTGGCGGAGGCAGCAAGTGACATTTGCGGCGGCGACAATTCGACGAGGCAGCGTCTCGGCGCTGCTGCTCGTTCTCTCGGTCGCGGGCGTTGCCCACGCCGGACCGGACGAGCAGATCAGCTCGGCACAGCATGAGGTGTCCGCCGTCACGGCGGAGTCCCAAAACGTGCAGGGCGTGATCGAGAAGGCGAAGGCCGACCAGATTACGGTGGAGCAGCGCATCGCCAACGGCGAGCTCCTCTATCGAACGAAAGACTACGATCGCGCCGAGGTCGTCCTCAGCGAAGTCGTCGACAACTACCCGAACACTCCAGCGTACGTCGACGCTCTCTGGCTGCGCGGCGAGACGTTCTACGCCTCAAAGCAGTACCTCTCCGCGCGCCGCGACTACCGCGCGATCGTCAAGCGCGGCAGCGAGCCGCGCTTTCAGCCCTACGTGGGCAAGGCGATCGCTCGCTTGGTGGACGTGAGCGTGCGTGTGAACGACGTCGCTTCGCTGGACGAGGTGTTCCAGAACCTCGGCCTCGTCCCGCCATCACAGGTGGATGCCGCGCTCCTCTACGCAGAGGGCAAGGCCTACTACCTCAAGCAGGACTACGCGACGGCAGGCAGCAAGTTCGCAGGTGTTCAACCGGGCACGCTCTACGTGCACCAGGCGCGCTACTACCAAGGCCTCATCGCGATGAAGGCCGCGCGGCAGAACGCGCCCACCGCCCCGCCGGATCCGAATGCTCCCGTGGGCACGCTCCCGCCGAGCGCGAACTACAAGCTCGCGATCGAAGCATTCAAACAGGTGACCCTCCTCTCGCCGGACACGGACGAGCACAAGCACGTCATCGATCTCGCGTGGATGGCCGTTGGCCGATTGCTCTACGAGATGGAGCAGTTCGATCAGGCAAAAGACGCGTACTCGAAGGTAGGCCGAGAATCGCCCGAGTTCGACACGATGCTCTACGAGCTCGCGTGGGTGTACGTCCGCTTGGGCGACGTCCAGCGCGCCGAGCGCGCCCTCGAAGTGCTCGCGATCGCAGACCCGGACTCGCAGTACCTCGGCGACGGGACACTTCTGCGCGCGGACTTGCTCTTGCGCGCGGGCGCCTTCGACAAAGCGCTCACGCTCTATCAATCCGTGCGCGAGCAGTACGACCCGCAGAAGGTCAAGGTCGAGGCTTTTCTCTCGTCGACCAACGACGTCAGCGTCTACTACGACAAGCTCTCTGAGCAAGAGTTCGACGCGCTCGACCAGACGCAGGCGCTGCCCGCGATCGCGATCAAGTGGGCGCGCGAAGCCGAAGATGGTCCGCTCGCGTTCTCCATCATCGACGACGTGGGTCGTTGCAAGAAGCTGATCAAGGACTCCGAGATCTTGATCGAGAAGCTCAACGCGCTCACCAAGGCGAGCAACCGCGTGCGCGCGTTCCCTGAGCTGTTGGCGGGCGAGCAGCTCGCGCTCGGGCTCATCAACCGACTCTCACGCGCGCGGCTCGACCTGGCGCGCGGGCTCGACTCCGAAGAGGGCAGCACGGAGCTCACCGGCGACATCGGCAGCTGGCAGAAGCAGCGCCGTGGGCAGATGGAAGCGATGGCCGCACTCCCGACGAACTCCGCGGAGTTCTCGGAACGCGACGAGTCGGGCATCAAGCAGTGGAACACGGTCTCGCAGTCGCTCTCGCGTGATGGGCTCGAGATCGACCAGCTCAACGCGGTCGTCAACGGGCTGCGCCGTATGCTCCGTGAGGACGCGCAGCATGGCGTCGCGCGATCGCCGGCCGACATGAAGCGCTTCAACGACGAGATCGACGACAACGAGCGCCTCCTCAAGGAGTCTCGCGAGCGGGTCGTCGTACTCCGTCGTCAAATCGAGGTCGGCCGAGCGCAGATTGGCCTCGGAGACAAACGCTATCAAGACGACGCGCAGTTTCGTACGTCGTTCAAGGACGCGCTCGATCACGAGGTCACGGACGCGATCGCGGGCCAAGGCGGCGCCGATGCGCAACGCTACGCGCAGCGTATCCAAGGCGTGCTCGCGCAGATCACGGCCCAGGAAGAGTCGCTCGCGCGTCAGTTCATGATCCTGGAGGGTCAGGTCGGCGCGAAAACTACGGTCTTGCAAGCCCAGGTCGACGATGAGGCCGGCAAGATTGCTGGCTACAAGGTGACACTCGCTTCGTACGACAACGAGGCGAAGGACCTCGTCGGGCACGTCGCACAGCGCAACTTCACGATCGTCCGCGACAAGCTGCGCAGCATTGTACTGCGCGCCGACGTCGGCGTGACCGCGCAAGCGTGGGAGGTCCGCGAAGAGGAGCTCGACCGCGTGCGCAACCTGCAAACCGAGCGCTCGCGCGAAGAGCGTCTGCTCGACGAAGAACTCAAGGAAGTGCTCGACGACTCGGCAGACCCGGGCGGCGACAAGAACGCGCCCAAGAAGTGACTGCGTTCGTGCATCTACGAAACGCGCAACGGAGCCTACGACTCAAATGAGAGAGCGCACCTCGAAGTGGATCGTCCTCGCCGGATCGCTTGCGATCGGCCTTGGACTGTCGGTGTCAGTGTCCGCCCAGCCAACGACGAACGCGTCGGACGCGGGCGCCCCCAAGCCGCAAGACGCGTCGGCGGACGGCTCGTCGGCTGCGAACACGACACCGTCGGACGCCTCCACGAGCTTTACTGCGCCGATGACCACGGGCGACGACGGCGGAGTCGCGCCACCCACGCCGACCTTCAAGAAGCCTCCGCCGCCGCCTCCTCCTCCGACGCCAGCGCAGGTCGCCGCGCTCGAGACGTTGCAGAAGGAAGCGGACGCTTTCGATCAAGGCGCGCGGGACTACCGAGACACCGTCACCACGATCATCAAGCTGCACTACGAAGAGAAGAAGAAGAACATCCTCTCGGGTCTCGATCGAGAGATCGCGATTGAGCGCGAAGAGCTCTGCAAGGCGCGTGAGACCGCGATCTCCCGGCTCGAGGAGTTCACCTGTCAATACGCCGGCGCGGACCCAGGCTCTTCGCCTCCGCCCGAACCGCTCGCGTGCAAGAAGGCCGATGGCACCATAGCGCCTGCGCCGGCGCCTCATTTGGCGTGCACCAATCCGTACCGAACGGACGCACCCGATCCCGAGACGCCCGACGCGATGTATCGCTTGGCGGCGCTGTATGAAGAGCGCGCGCGCTCTGACGACGCGAAGGACGACGTCTCCGTCGCGCTGAAGCCCGCGATCGCGCTCTACAAGCGCGTGATCAAGCAGTTCCCGAGCTACAAAGAGCTCGCGGCCATCTACTACTACCTCGGCCACGCCTACAACGACTCGGGGCGCATGGAAGAGGGTCAGCAAGTGTGGCGCTCGCTCGTGTGCCACAACAAATACCCATATCCGACCAAGCCTGACGCGAAGAACCCAGACGTGGACTCCATCATGGCGATGGAACAGGACCACCCCACCTCGTACTGGAACGACTGGCGCAATCGCTACTCTCGCCCCGGGATGGATCCCAAGAAGCTCGTCCACAACGACGAGACCATCTACAAAGACCCCTACGGCGACGACTGCAAGATTTTGCCGCAGCCGAACCTGCGAACGGGCGAAGATCCCAAGTACGTCGCCGAGGTCTGGTGGCAGGTCGGCAACTGGGAGTTCGACCAGCTCGACTCGCGCGCCGGCGTGACGGACGACGAGCCCGTGGGCGTGTGGGACTTGAACCGCGCCGCGAGCGCGTACACCAAGGCGCTCAAGTTCAAGCGGCCGCCGCTCTACTCGGTGTCGCTCTACAAGTACGCGTGGACGGTGTTCAAACAGCAGCGCTACGACGCAGCGACGCGCCAGTTCGTCGCGTTGCTCTTGCACACGGACGATCTCGAAAAGCAGCGCGGCGACGCGAACGTGAGCGACTTCAGAAGCGAGGCGTACACGTACATCGCGGGCTCGCTGACCAACGTCGATTTCTTGGGCCCGTCGCCCGAGGAGCCGTATATCCAGCGGCCCGACGTCGTGGACTCGATCCCCGATCCGGTCCTCGCGGAGAAGGCTCTACACGTCGCAATCGATCGCCTGAGGGACCCGACGCTCATCCCGCAAGACAAGCCGTGGACCATCGAGATCTACAAGGCGCTCGCGGCGGAGTTTCGCAGCCTCAACCAGTTCAACAACGCGATTGAGGTCTACACCCTCATGCTCCAGAAGTGGCCGATGGACCCGACCGCGCCGGAGGTCCAGTACGAGATCGCTCTGACCTACGACCAGATGGGCATGACCGGCAAGCACTCGCCAGCCGAGCGTGACGCGCTCGCGGCCAAGGCGCTCGACGCCCGTACCAACCTCGCGAACTACGTCGGCACCACGCCGTGGGTCGACGCGAACAAGGACAACCCCGAGGCGATCCACAACGCGGAGCGCCTCGCGCACGGCGGGTTGCGATCAGCCGCGGCCTCCCATACCAACAACGGCAAGCAGCTGCTCGTGCTCGCGACCCAAGCGGGAAGCGAGAAAGAGGCCCTCGAGGACCTGAGCCGATCACTTGCAGAGTACAAGCTCGCGGCGATTGGCTGGTCTGGCTACTTGTCGCAGCCGGAGACGCAGTCCTCTCCGGACGCGTACGAGAGCCGCTTCTGGTTGGCAGACGCGCTCAACAAACAAGTCAAAGTGCAGACGCTTCTGCACTCGCGGAAGCGTGAGCAGTTTCCCGAGCCGACGTTCAAAGAGATCGACATGGCGAAGACCGCCGCGATCGACGTGCGCGACTCGAATGAAGACGACAAGTACCTCACGGCCGCAGCACAGTTCGTGGTCGAAGAGTCCGACGTGCTCGTCGATCAAGACAACGCGCACTACGCGGACTCGAAGGGCTCCTTCGGCTATCCCAAGCGAACCGAGCTCGAGACCGAAGGCACCGGTGACAACGTCAAGGTGAAGCAGGTCGCCATTCCCGCGAACCTGCTCCTATCCATGAAGGCTCGCGACGAGTACGTCGCGCACGTGCCGCCCGAGAAGGACAGCCCGGACAAGACCGGCGTGCTCAACTCGACCGTCTTCGCGTACGACGTGGCAGATATCTTCTTCGTCTATGGCGACTTCACGAACGCCAAGGCGCGCTTCGAGCCGATCTACCGCGACCACTGCGGCAAGGACGAGTACGGCCAGAAGGCGTGGATCAAGCTCATCTCGATGGCCGCAAAGCAGAACGACGCCGCACGCGCTCGCCAGCTCGCAGAGGCCGACAAGGCGCACTCGTGTGCGGTCGGCGGTCGTAAGGGTTGCACCAAGAAGGCCGACTGCGGCACGGACGAGGACTGCACCGAGAACCAGTGTCGCAGCACGCTGTCGACCGACATCTTCCAAGCGGCCGGCTACCAAGACGCCGACAAGAAGTTCATCGAGGCTTGCGGACGGGACCTCACGGAGAAGAACCCGAACGACAAGTGCGATCCGGTGACCGACGCGAACAAGCCCGCGTGGAAGGACACCGCAAAGCTCTACAACGACGCGCTCCAAGCCGCGCCGGGTCGGCGTGAAGCTCCCCGCGCAGCGATGCGCGCCGCCTATGCGTTCAAGCAGCTCGGCGACTACAACAGTGCGATCAAGGCTTACGAGCAGTTCATTGCCGAGTACGGCAAAGAGGAAAAACTCAAGGAGCTGAACGGCGAGAAGAAGGGCGTCCCGAGCGACGAGAAGCAATACAAGGAGCGCCTCGCGTTCTTGAATATCGCCTACGACGAGCTCGGCACCACGTTCTATTCGTTCTTCAACTACACCAAGGCCGCCGAGACGTACGAGCGCATCGCGCAGCTCCAACGCTTCACCGAAGACAAGCGCAAGACCGCGGCGAAGAACGCGATGATCTTGTTCAACGCGATCGGCGACCGCCCTCGCATGTTGAACATGTACAAGATCGTCGTCGCGCTCCACCCCACCGCGGACGAGAAGGCGAACTACGACTACCTAGTTTCCAGCTTCGACTACGAGCAGTGGAACCCGGTCGGCGATCAGCAGGCGGGCGCCAACCGAAACGTTCGGCAGAACGCGGAGCTCGCGATGGCGGGCTTTTACGGCTCGAACAAGAGCAACTCGGCCGCGGCCAAGTACTCGCTCGAGGCCGCGTGGCGCGTCGCCAAGATGAAGAAGAGCGGCGGCGATGTTGGCTACCACCAGTGGTTCACCAACACGATCGCCGCTTGGCAGTTCCTCAACGCGCACGCGACGACGAACAAAGACGGAAAAGAGAGCGATCAGCAGCCCTACACCGACTACGGCGCAGAGGCCGAGTACACGCTGCTCGACGAAGAGATCCACGACAAGTACGACGGCAAGCACAACTACTCGTCGATGAACTCCGAGCAGATCCTCGGAAAGATCGACCAGAAGACGGGCCAGTTCGTCAGCACGGGCGCGTTCAAAGCGGACGTAGCCACGGCCGACTCCTACGACGTCAAACTCAAGCACATCGTCGAGACCTATCACTCGCTCGAGTTCAACCCCGCGTCGCTCGCACGCAGCGGCACCCTGTACGACTCGCTTCGCACGGGCCTCTATGCGTGCGCGGGTAAGGCGTTCAACGACCACCTCATCCCGCCTCAGTTCAAGACCATCCTCGAGCAGATGCGCAAGAGCGGCCACGACGACCTCGTCGACAAAGCCGATCAGCTCACGGACATGGTCAAGGACGGTTGGAAGAACAAACGCGGTCGCGAAATGGAAGCCATCGACGAGGTCATGGTGCGCAACTACGCGAAGGCGATCCAGCTGGCGCGTACCTACAACACCAAGAACCCGACGGTGACGAACGCGATCGCACGTCTCGCTTTCTTCACCGACTCGTCTACCGAGCTCGGTGAAGGTCCGAAGGCGTGCATTCCGCCGCCCAAGGGGGCAACGGCAGATCCGCCAGGGCAGGGCACGGGTCCGGGCCACATGTGTGGATTGGCGGCCTACGTCAACAACACGGGCGATCCGACGGACTCTGCCAAGCCGCCGACGCGCAAGCTGTCCTACGCGCCGCAGATGTACTTGCAGATGCGTCCCGGCCTGCCGGCTGTAATGCCGGAGAACGGCGCCGCGTTGCCCCTTCCAGTGGGTGTCCAATGAGAACGTTTGCACACGCAACCATCGTCGCCGTGACGCTCGCCCTCGTGGCGTGCGGCGGCGACGACAAGAAGGTCACGTACCCGACGACGACGGACGCAGGCGCTCCGACGACGAGCGACGACAATGCGGTCAAGACGGGTGACGGCGCGCAAGTCGGTGTCACCGACGGGCAAGAGCTCGGGGACGCGAAGGGCCTCTACCAAGAGGGCTTCGCCGCGTGGACGAACGGCGACCTGCTCACGGCGAAGGCGAAGTTCACCGAGGCGACGAAGAAGGATCCGAAAGGGCCGACCGCGTTCTACTCGCTCGGCTGTGTACTCGAGCGCTTGGGCGACAACGCGGGCGCACAGGCCGCCTACAAAGGCGCGTTCACCGCGAAGCCCGACTACGAGCTCGCGATCGGCGCGTACGCGATCAGCGTCGCGAAGTCCGGCAACGTGAGCGATGCCACGAACTTCCTCAATACGCAGAAGAGCAAGCTCCCGAACTCTCCTCGCATCATGAATTACCTGGCCGAGGTGAGGTCGATCGCCAAAGATAGCGCCGGCGCTCAGCAAGCGGCGCAAGACGCGCTGCGCTTGGACTCGAACTACAAAGACGCCATGGTCACTATCGCGCGTGACTTTCATCGCAACGGCAAGGACGAGCTCGCGAAGTACGCGCTCACCGCGATCCTCGTCGGGTTCGGTCAGGCCACCCCCGCGCGCGATCCCGAGAATCCCGAGGCGCACCTCCTCCGCGGGCTCATCGAGCGCTCGAACAACCAGCGCATCGCCGCGATGAAGGACTTCGAAGCCGCGCGCAGCAAGCGTCCTGATCTCGTCGAGGCGACGATTCAGATCGGCGCGATGAAGCTCGAGGCGGGAGATGCCGCGGGCGCGCAGCCGCTGCTCGAGACGGCCGTGAAGTACGCACCGAATCAGCCGATCGGGCACCTGAACCTCGGCGACTGCTATCGACTCGCAGGACGGCTCGCGGACGCGAAGAAGGAGCTCGACACGGCGCTCGCGCAGGACTCGACGCTCATGGCGGCGCACTACGCGTTCGGGCTCATGTACCTCAACGCTCCGTCGTTCCCGGGGTTGAGCGCAAACGATCAGGTGGGCGCGGCGATCCGCGAGCTCAATCTGTACAAGACGATGCGCGGTCCGAAGCCGCTCCCCGGGGTCACCGACGACATCGACGAGCTGATCACGAAGGCGAACAAGAAGAAGGAAGACGCCGCGAACGCGACCGCCATTGCCGCAGCGACTCCCGCCGCACCTGCACCCCCAACCCCTGCTCCGGCTCCGGCCGCGGTTGACGCCGGCAAGCCGCGTGGCAGCCTAGACAGGACCTTCTGATGAATCACGCCACGAGCCTTTTTGATCGGACCGCCAAAATGAAGACTGTCGCGTCTATCAGCCTTACGACACTGATGATCCTCGGGTTGCTCGCGCTTTCAGGCCGTGCCTCCGCACAGGAGAAGGGCGGGCGAACGATCACGCTGACCGAGGTGACGATCGTGGGGCGCGTCCAGCTCCCGATAGCGTCCGTGGACGTGAACAAGATTCAACCGAAGCTCACGCTCGCCGAGCTGAAGCAGCCGTTCTTGGATCGCATCGAGCTCGCGACCAAGAGCGAGCCGTTCTGATCGTCTCTTCGCGCTCGCCCACGACCGAGATGATTCGATGTGGATCCTCATAGGGATCTCGCTCGGCGTCACGTTGACGTGCGGGTGGGCCAGCTTCCGTAGGCTGCAGTTCGCGATCGCGCCAGTGAACCTCGACCCCGCGACGCTCCTCAAGGCGCTTCGCAAGGAGGGCCGTGAAGCACTCGTTCACGCGCTCGCGTCGCAGGGCCCGGACTCGTGGGAGCACGAGCTGTTGGTCGCCGTGCAGTCGCCGCATCGCGAGCGAGCGGTGAACGTCAACGAGGTACTCGCCGAGCTCGATCAACGCGCGCAGCGATGGGCGCGAGTTCCGCGCGTGTGTGCGAGCATCGCGTCGACCACCTCGATGATGCTTGCGTCGGTGGCGATGCGAATCGGTCTTACATCCGCGATGGCTTCTGCGGACGAGGACCTTGGCCCCGCCCTCAACTCGACGGTAGTCGGGGCGATGAACGTCGTCGCCATCGGCATCGCCGGCGCGCTGTTCTGTGTGTCGGTGCAGATGCGCGCGCGACGCGTGGTGAAGGACCGCCTCGAGGCGATCGACAAGCTCGTTGACCGACTGGAATCAGCCGCATAGCGCTTGGCCAGCAAGTTGCGGGAACTATCCCGTGGCCGTGCCCTCTAACTGACGAGTTGGGTCAGATTCCCCGCTGCAGAGCGGAGGAGAGAGAAGGCACGTCGATGTCCACGCATTCGTCAGCTTCGCCGCAACGACAAGCTCACCGCTCGGGTCGCATGACCGCCCTCATGCGCACGGTGAGCATGAAAACGGACGGACCGCGCTTGCTCCGCATCGCCCTCGTTCAATCAGGTCGTGTGGTCGAGGAGCGCATCGTCAAGCAGCGCACGAGCGTTTCGATCGGACAGAGCGAGCGAGCGACCTTCGTCCTGCCTGGCGCGCCGGACCGCGACCTGTTCGAGAAGACGATCTCCGGCTACGCGCTGAACTTCACTGATGCGATGAATGGGCGAGTCGTGTGCGAGGACGGCATCAAGGATCTCCCAACGCTCCGAGAGCGGAGCGAGCGCGTCGGTGGCGGCTACCGATTCGATCTCGGCTCTGAAGCGCGAGGCAAGGTGGCCGTCGGTGACTCCACCTTCTTGTTCCAGTTCGTCGAGCCTCCGCCGCCGACTGCGCGCCCGCAGCTACCCCTCGCGGTGAAGGCCACGCTCGGTGGCCAGGTCGACTGGGCGCTCACGATGGTGGCAGCGTTCAGCTTCATGCTGCATTTCGGCTTCATCGGCGCGATGTACTCCGACTGGTCCGACCGAGTCGTGAACGAGGACGTGACCGTGCAAGGCCTCGCCGATTTGTTGAACAGCGTGCCCGCGCCGCTCGCGGAGGATCACTCAGAGGATCAGCCGTCAACGACTACGCCGACCCATACGACGCCCACCCCATCGCGTACGATCAGCAACAACGCGGCTGCGAACAACGCGCAGCCTATGTACATGACCGACCACGCCGCGCTCGCGCTCAGCAACCGCGCGGAGGCGATGATGGTCGACATCCTCGGAGCGACGAACTCGCCGACCGCGACGCCGGTCGTTACCGCCACGCCGACGGCAGCACCGAACACAACGCCAAGCCGGTATCGGTGTCGCGCACCAGCAGATCACGAATGAAGCTGAGCACGTCCGCTCCCGTCGCCGAGTGGTGACCGTCGCCACGCGAACCGCCCGAGGTC
>ENA-OFCD01000578-OFCD01000578.1-metagenomes-genome-assembly--contig:-NODE-578-length-22451-cov-3.149089_pt1 | contig 22451 bp, 13 predicted proteins | sample MGYA00153392_OFCD01 | MGnify analysis MGYA00153392
ATTTATTTCATCATTAATCGGGCTGATAGCGCGCTACGCAAATCGCCTGTTCAGCCACATAGCATCGTCGCCGCATCTATCGGGGACGGGCGATGAAAATTGATCGCACTCGCGCCATCTGGATCGGTGTTGCCGGCCTATTGTTGGCGGGCGCGCTGTATGCAGCGCTCAACTGGTTTGAGATAGTGGATCACCAGGAGTGGACGGATGTACAGGGCCCGGCGCGCACCAATCCTTACCTGGCCATGCAACGCATGCTGGCGGACATGGGGGCAAAAACAATCCTGCTAAAACAGCAGTCAGATATTGACACCCTGCCTGAAAAATCCACCCTGATATTGGGTGATCGCCGCTTGGCCCGAATGACACCCAAACGTGTTGCTCGACTGGTTCAGTGGGTACGCGCCGGGGGCCATTTGATTGTAGAGGCCGAGCAACCCAAACTGGATGACCCGGTGCTGGCTGCATTTGGGCTCGGCCATATCGGACTCCGCTGGACGCCAGTCGGCTACAAAGAAAAATCCGATAAAAAGCAGAAGCTTTCCGCAAAAAGTAAAACAGACAGTGGTGCTGAAAATGCGAATGACACAGAAAACGCAGATGACGCAGATAGTCCCGAAGGGTTTGGTGTTGATGCTGAAAACCTGCCGGTTGACCCGTTGCCTGAAGATAAATCTCGCCGGAAAGTTGCACCCAACACAGCGAGTACGGCGATCGCACCGATGTTCCGCACGAGCGGTATCAGCGAAATTGTTTATGCTAATGGCGCTACCTTCAAGGTGGCGTTTGCGCCCTATCAAAATCTGCGTGTGAATGCTGGCGCCTCTGCCGACGTTGCTGCTGCCGCGCATGCTGCTGATAACCCTATTTTGATGGTCAGCGATAAAATCGGTTTGCGTATGGTGCAGTTCGCAGAAGGCCAGGGCCGGGTAACGGCCATTTCCAATTTTGATTTTATGGCGAGACGGCAGTTATCCAAGCATGATCATGCGGAGTTTTTATGGCATCTTGTAGCGAATTCACAATGGAAGAATCTCGCTCAACAGAGTCTTATCCAAAGCGGGGAAAAAAGTTTGCCCGTCGTGGCGCTGGCGCTGCGTTTTGAGGAGGGCGGATTATGGAAATGGCTGGGCCAACATGCGTGGATGGTACTGGTTGCATTTTTTAGTCTGCTGCTGATGTGGATTCTACGAATGGTTTCACGCTTTGGGCCATTGCCTGATAATGCGCCAGCGATACGCCTGAGTCTGGGTGAGCATCTTAATGCGATGGGCCGCTATGTGGGGCGTCATCAAGGCTGGAATGCATTATTGCGTCCCGCGCGCGAACGGATTCTGGCCCAGCTGCATCGTCAACATACCGGTTTGTTAAAGCTTGACCGTACCGCACAAATTGTAATCCTCGAACAGGCCACGGGTCTCAACCGAGCCCGCATTGAGCGCGCTTTGTTTGGCGATGTGAACGACCGCCGCACCTTTACAGAAGTGATCCGCAACCTGAAAGTGCTTGAGCATAGCGCTAAGCCCGTGCCTCGCGCAGGTCAGCTAAATCCAGTCAAAAAATCGACTCAATCAACGCAAACTATTTTTTAACTTCAATTTTCTATTGCATCGTTTGCTATAAATACCCAACCATATTACTAACTTTTATTTTCAGGAATTCTCATGACGGATCACGATCATCCCATTACTGAGCCTTTGCCATTACCTTCGCCTACAACTGCCGCTTCAGCCTCGGCTTCCCGAGCCTCGCAGCCGCCCGCCATCGACCACGAAAAACTCCAGCAAGCGGTGCGTATTCTGTCTGCCTTGCGTGCTGAAATCGGTAAGGCGCTGGTTGGGCAGGGGGCCATCATTGATCAAACGCTGGTCGCACTGTTGGCAGGCGGACATGTGCTGATTGAAGGTGTTCCGGGGCTCGGTAAAACCTTGCTGGTCAAGGCGTTGGCAAAAACTTTCGACGGGTCGTTTTCACGCATCCAGTTCACACCCGATCTAATGCCATCAGATGTGACAGGCCATACCTTGTTCGATCCTAAAACGGGTGAATTTACAACCCGACGTGGCCCGGTGTTTGCGCATTTGCTGCTCGCAGATGAAATCAACCGCGCCCCGGCTAAAACCCAGGCGGCGCTATTGGAGGTGATGCAGGAATCGCAAGTGACGATCGAAGCGACAGCGCATTTTTTGCCGATGCCTTTCATGGTGCTGGCCACGCAAAATCCGATTGAGCAGGAAGGTACGTATCCGTTGCCCGAAGCGCAGCTGGATCGTTTTTTATTGAAGATTCGTATTGACTATCCGACACTAGCGGAAGAAGCAGCCCTGGTTCGGAGTGTCACAGCCAATAATGTGGGCGACAAGCTGAATGTTGAATCGGTGTCTACCATGGTAAAGCCGGAAACCATTCTCGCACTGCAACGCATGGCCGCGAGTTTGATAGTGGATGACAACGTGCTCGATTACGCCGTGCGTCTGGCTCGCGCTACCCGGGATTTTTCGGGCTTTGCATCGGGTGCAGGCCCGCGCGGCGGTATCGCCATAGTGCGGGCAGCGCGCGCACAGGCACTGCTCGCGGGACGCGGGTTCGTTACCCCGGATGATGTGAAGCAGGTTGCGCTGCCGGTACTGCGCCATCGGATTACACCATCACCTGAAATGGAAATCGAAGGACGTGATATTGATGAGTTGTTGCGTGATTTGTTTGAGCAGGTTGAAGCGCCGCGTGCGTAACAAAATGCAGGCCGACACCATGAGCATGTTCAAACGGTCAAACGATTATTTCGACATGCAATTTCCATGATTCCATCAAAACGTTTGTTATGGCTGCTGAGCGTCTGGCTGGTTTTTTCAGTGGTAGCGTCAATATTGCCCAACCTTGTTGATGCGTGGCTGATTACGAGCGCGGCCATTGCACTTATCGCTTTGGCTGATGCGCTTGCAGGTCGATTCAGAACGGATTTACCTACGGTTGAGCGCAAAGTGGCGGCCACTTTGCCGGTGGGTGTGTGGCGCGATGTCACGCTCCGATTTGCACACCATGGTCGCGGTGCATGGCAATTTCAGGCATTCGACAACTATCCAGGTGGCTGCAATATTGAGCATTTGCCGATGCGTATTAGGTTGACGCGGGGTGGTTTTGTTAGCGCAACATATCGTCTTCGAGCTGAAGTTCGTGGCGACCTCCGTTTTGGCCGCGTGGCGTTGCGTTTGGAATCACCGTTCGGTCTATGGGAAATTGCGCGTGAAGTCGGTGAAGAAACTGCGGTGCGCTGCTTCCCCAATTTTGCTGAAATCACCCGCTATGCGCTTATGGCGGTGGATAACCGTTTATCGCAGATTGGCGTGCTGCGCAAACGTCGTCGCGGCGAAGGGATGGATTTTTTGCAATTGCGTGAATATCGCCAAGGCGACTCGATGCGCCAGATCGACTGGAAAACCACGGCCCGTATGCGCAAACTTATTTCGCGGGAATACCAGGACGAGCGCGATCAGCAGATTATGTTTTTAATTGATTGTGGTCGGCGTATGTCGGCCAAAGATGGTGAACTTTCGCATTTTGATCACACCCTCAATGCGGTGCTGCTGCTGGCCTATGTTGCCCTGCGCGAAGGCGACAGTGCGGGGTTGATGACCTTTGCCACACAGGAAAAACGCTTTGTCGCACCACGCAAGTCAGGTGAAACAGTCAACCGTTTTTTATCGGCGCTGTATGGTTTGCAGCCGACTTTGCAGACCCCGGATTACTATCAAGCTGCGGTTGATTTATCGTTGCGGTTAAAAAAACGTTCGCTCATTATTATGGTGTCGAATCTACGTGATGAAGATGCTGAAGGTTTGTTGCCGGCGCTAACGCTATTGCGGCGGCGTCATCTGGTGCTGTTTGCAAATCTGCGGGAAGGTGTGATCGAGCAGACGCTCAATCAGCCTGTGAATGATATTAACGACGCGCTGACTTATGCAGTGGCGGCCAGCTATCGGAATGATCGTGACTTACTGACCAGACGCATGCAGGCGCAGGGTGTAAAGCTCGTTGATGTCGAGCCGCCACAATTGCCGGTGACGCTGGTAAACCGTTACCTCGATTTGAAGCAGGCAGGCCGATTATAGTTAAGGCTATGGTTTGACTGGGCCCGTTTTGGCGTAAGCCGATAGTGGGCGATAATAATGTTTAATAGTGATGATTTTTTTAGTCAGGCGATAAACATGAGCAGAAAATATTTTGGTACTGATGGGGTACGCGGTAAAGTTGGCGCAATGCCGATTACCCCCGATTTTGTGTTGCGCCTCGGCAACGCGGCAGGACGGGTACTGGCCAGCCATCGACCGGCCGATGGCACTCACCCGGCAGTACTGATCGGCAAGGACACGCGTATTTCCGGCTATATGCTGGAGAGTGCGCTTCAGGCTGGCTTGGCCGCGGCCGGGGTTGATGTGCTGCTCGTAGGCCCCATGCCCACGCCCGCCGTAGCCTATCTCACACGCGCGCTAAGGTTATCTGCGGGCATCATGATCTCCGCGTCGCATAATCCCTATGACGATAATGGTATCAAGTTTTTTTCGGGCGACGGTCAAAAGCTACCCGATCAGGTTGAGCGTGAAATTGAGGCTGAACTTGATAAGCCATTGCAATCCATGCCATCAGCTTCGCTCGGTAAAGCGCGACGCGTTGAAGATGCTGCCGGACGGTATATCGAGTTTTGCAAAAGCAAATTTCCGGTGGAGTTCGACCTAAAAGGCTACAAAATTGTGCTTGATTGCGCAGAAGGTGCGGCGTACGACGTTGCACCCAAAGTATTCCGTGAATTAGGGGCTGAGGTGATTGCGATCGCGAATCATCCAAACGGTATAAATATCAACGACCAATGCGGTGCTACCCATCCGCAGACCATGGTAGATGCCGTGCGCGAGCATCGGGCGCACTTCGGGCTGGCACTTGATGGCGATGCTGATCGCCTCATGATGTGCGACGCGGACGGCACTCTGTTTGACGGTGATCAGCTTATGTTCGCAGTCGTTAAAGATCGCCAAAAACGTGGCGTTCTGAAAGGCGGCGCAGTCGGCACGCTGATGACCAATTTCGCATTGGAGAAATGTTTCGCCGACATGCAAATTCCGTTCGCGCGGGCGAACGTGGGTGATCGCTATGTGTTCGAGATGTTGCGAGAAAAAGGCTGGGAAGTGGGCGGTGAAAACTCGGGCCATTTACTGTGCCTCGACAAACACACCACAGGCGATGGCATTATCTCGGCGTTGCAGGTGCTGGCGGCATTGAGGACCCCTTCGACTTCACTGGCTAACTACACTGAAGAATTAAAACTATATCCGCAGATACTCGTCAATGTTCGTACTGCAGTCAAGCTCGATTTTGCGGGTAACGCGGATATTCAACGTGCCGTGTCTGACGCAGAGCTTGATTTGGCAGGGAAGGGTCGGGTGCTGTTGCGCGCATCTGGAACGGAGCCGCTCATCCGCGTAATGGTCGAAGGCGAAAAACGCGCCCAGGTAGAGGCGCTGGCCAACAAGGTAGCAGAGGCAGTTCGGGCGGCCGCTTTATTATCAGTGTCAATGTCAATGTCAACTTCAACGACGGCTTCAAGCGCACCTGAATAAGCCGCAATGTCACGATAAGTCATGACAGCCGTTTGCCCAGTCGGCGCTGCTGATAGGCCTTCAAATGTGTAAAGGCCATCGCGATTAAATAATCGTCAATATGGTGTTCGCGTGCTTTGTTCAGCATGTAGCCAACGATATGATCAGCTTCCACTTCATGGCCATTTTCAAGATCGCGCAGCATTGAGGCCGTGAGTGTGGAGTGCTGTGAAGCCAGTATTTTCTCGAATCGTTCCACCACATGAGCGCGCGGCGGATAGCCTTCCGCCGCTGCGATGGCCATGCTTGTTTGAACATAACGAGTCATGATGTTTTTACCGTCGGGCGTGGCGAGAATTTCACCAACATTGGCGCGCATCAGGCAGGTCATAGCTGCCAAGGTCGACAGGAAGGCGATCTTTTCCCACATATCGAGCATGATGTGATCAGAAACTTTCCACGCGACGGTGGTGTTTGCGAAGGCCACACCCAGCGCTTCAGCGATTTTTTGTTGCTGCGGTTTATGCAATCCTTCACGAGCACCCCATGTGATGGAGTGTGTGTCAGCCATGGATTTGACGACGCCATCTGGAGTAAGCGTCGCGGCAATCTGGCAGGTGCCGCCCATCACGCGTGCGGAGCCAAATGCGGCGTCAAGCGAGTCAAGGTGAGCGATGCCGTTCAGTAGTGGCACGATAACCGTACCGGTGCGGGTGTCGATGCTGGCGCCCATCGCGGGCTTGGTGTCAGCGCCCATCGCGGGCTTGGTGTCAGCGCCCATCGCGGGCTTGATCGCTGCGATGCTCGATTCAAGATCATAGGCTTTACAGGCCAAAATGATGATGTCAAATTCTGGCTTCAAGTTTGCTGCCAACACCGTCCTGACCGGTAGCGTGATGTTGCCAGTGGGGCTCTCAATTTGTAAGCCGCGTTGAGCAAGCTGCTGCGCGCGACGCTCGCGAACCAAAAAGGTGACATCGGCCCCGGCTTCTGCCAGACGTCCACCAAAATAGCCGCCGGTACCGCCTGCGCCAAGGACTAAAATTTTCATCGTCAATATTTCCTTGGATACGCCTTTTTATGGGTACGCTGTTTGTTATTTTATGTTCGCTGTCGGCGTCGATGGTGAGATCGCATCCGATGTTGCAATGTTCGCCCGTTTTTCGTCAGTTGGTTTTTTATTTCTTAAAAAAGTTTCAGCCGTTTCCAGTACCCGATCGCGATTCAGCACATAGTCATCGCGTGTGAGCTGCACGGTAACATCTGGCATCACGCCGTTGGCCTCAACACGCTTACCATTTTTTGAAACGAAGCCAATTTCGCTGTATGCCAGCCAGCCCCCCCCGGGCACATCGGCATAGCCCAGATAGGCCAGCAGGCAACCACAACTACGCTCGCCAATGATCGTCGCGCGGCCTAAGTCCTGCAGCATGCCGGCCGTCATTTCGGAAGCCGATGCGCTGGCTTCATTGGTCAGAATAACCAGTGGTTTGGTGTAAGCCTTTTGTTTGTCACCTTTGAGTTCAGGCTCGAGCTCCATCGTTTTGATAAAAAACAGTGTGATCGGTTTGCCGGTGCGGGTAAGCAGGCGTCCCGGCTTTTGGGTGTCGCTTAAAAATTTAGTAATCAATGCCTGCGACATGGCAGCAGAGCCGCCGCCATTGCCGCGCAAATCGACGATGAGCCCGGGCGTGTCTTTGAAGCTGTCAATCGCCTCAATAACTTCGCCGCGCAATGATTCTACAAAACCGGAAAAACGGATATAGCCAAAGCCGGACGGCAGCACGCGTTTGGTAAAACTCGGCGGGGTTTTAAATTTGCGGCGCTTCATGGTGGTGGTAATTTCGCCGTCCGCATGCGTATCAGCCCTCACAAATGTCATGCTGACGCTGGTGTCAATATCGCCCGCATTGATTTTGCGTACCGCGCCGCGAACGCGTGCCCAAGGAGTGGATGAGTCGCGCGTCTCAAAGGCAAGACGCCGGTAAAGCGCCAGTGCGGGCTCGCCATTGATGGTCTTGATCGTCATCCCGATGCGTGCGCCTGCCCAGTACGCGTCGGATTCCGGATGAACATTGGTCAGCACCAGCGTATTAGCCATTTCCGCAAAGCCGAGGCCGAGTGAGTGAGATTCATTATTACGCTGCTGCTCAACCTGTTTGGGCGAATGCACGCGGGTGTGTGAATCTTTTAACTCACCGGTCATTTTGTCGAGCAGCTCCCAGTATTCATCGTCGCTGTTGGCGGCTTGTAACAAGGGCTCATATTTAATGCGCACCGCACGCCAGTCCACCCCGTTAAATTTCGGATCGTAGTATTTTTCATTAACCGTATTCCACACATAGTCAAGCGCCTCTTTTTTCCAGGCATCCGTAGCCACCAGCGGCACCGGTGTATCCGGGATCACCACGGCAGTACGTTGGCGGCTTAACATATTGTGCGGATCGACTATGGCGCAGCCAGGCATTAGCATGGGTGTCAACAACAGTGGCAGCAGAGCCAGGAACCTGGCAAAAAATGGAGGCATGGCGCTCTTCTTTAGGTGAACGATTGAGGAAGATGAAATGGATGAAAAGGATGGAAAGAATGGAAAGGACGGAACAAAGTGAAGTGAGATGAAATGAAAACAATTTTTATCAACGCCATTTAATTTTACAGATTTAAGTGCTGACTGCTACCCCGTTCATCACACCTATATGCATTTCGTCGCATGATTGGTTGTGCCATTCCCAAATGCCTGCAATACTTCGCCATCTTTAATTCCTGAAAAAATCAGACCATGGAACTCATCATTCGCGGCCTCTCCAAGACCTATCCTAACGGTGTTCAAGCGCTCAAAAACGTGACCCTGACCATCCCCAGCGGCATGTTCGGCTTGCTGGGACCTAACGGTGCGGGTAAGTCCAGCTTGATGCGCACCCTCGCGACGCTGCAGGATGCTGATAGCGGTTCAGCGCAAATGGGTACGCTGGATGTGTTGAATGATAAAGACGGCGTGCGGCGCCAGTTGGGTTATTTGCCGCAGGATTTCGGGGTCTATCCCAAGGTTTCGGCGCTGGATTTATTGACGCATTTTGCGGAGTTAAAAGGGCTCAATAACAAGACCGAGCGCCAGGAAATCGTAATGGGTTTATTGCGACAGACCAACTTGTTTAATGTGCGCTTCAAAGCGCTAGGCGGCTTTTCCGGCGGCATGCGCCAACGCTTCGGTATTGCCCAGGCCCTGCTGGGCAATCCCAAGCTGATCATCGTTGATGAGCCTACCGCAGGACTGGATCCAGAAGAACGGGTTCGCTTCCATAATCTGCTGGCCGATATTGGTGAAGAGGTCGTGGTTATTTTATCCACGCATATCGTCTCCGATGTAAGTGACTTGTGCCCGAATATGGCGATTATCAACAAAGGCGAAGTGTTGTTAACCGGGCAGCCCGATGAACTCACGCACCGACTGAAAGACCGCATCTGGGCGGCCTCCGTGGCGCGGCATGAAATTGACGACGCCAAGAAAAAATATCCGGTTATATCAACGCGTCTGATGTCAGGAAAAACCCGCATTCATGTGATCAGCCAGGGCTCGCCAGGTTCGATGTTTGAGGCGGTTGAGCCGACTCTGGAAGATACTTATTTTGCAGCGATTGGCGGACACTTGAATGCTGTGAATCAGGGTGATGCGTATAGCGGTGTTGCCTCAGCCACGGCTGACGCCGTCGTTTCAAACTGAGGGGAATGACGTGCGCACATCTGCATTCAAGACTACCCGGTCTATCGCTCGCTTCGAGCTAAAAACCCGCCTCTCACGCATTTCCACTTGGGTGTATTTTGGTGTCTTTTTCACCATCGCATTATTGTGGATTGCGGCGGCGGGTGGCATCTTCAAAGAAGCCAATATTTCTTTTGGTTCCGGCAAAGTGTTTATCAATTCACCATTCGCGCTCTCGCAGACGGTGTCAATTTTGGGCATGTTCGGCCTCATCATCATGGCGACTGTGATGGGCCGCTCGGTGCAGCAGGATTTTGAATATCGCTCACACCATTTTTTCTTTACTTCTCCGATCAATAAATTCCAATACCTGAGCGGTCGTTTTTTGGGCGCATTTGTGGTGGTGCTGCTGATCTTCAGCAGTATCGGATTGGGCGCATTTCTTGCCACCTTGCTACCAGGGCTGGATGCGGAGCGGGTCGGGCCGAATCGGCTACTCGCCTATGTGTGGCCTTATTTGATGATCCTGCTGCCGAATGCATTGCTGATCGGCAGCCTGTTTTTTGTCATTGCCACATTGACCCGCAAAATGTTGCCGGTGTATATCGGCAGTGTGCTGTTGATGCTGGGCTACCTGATCGCGTTGCAACTCACGCGCGATATGGATAATAAAACAATCGCTGCATTGATTGATCCATTTGGCAGCTCGGCGATGGCGCGCATTACCGAATACTGGACGGTGGCCGAACGCAATACCCGCTTGGTGCCGCTTGAAGGCGTGCTGCTATGGAATCGTCTGCTATGGCTGGGCGTTGCGGTTAGCGCAACCGTGTTCTGTTTTTGGCGTTTTTCATTTGCACAATTTTCGGCTGAACGTGCTGTCAAGAAGCCCAAAAAATCCAAAAAAGCAAACGAAGATATTTCTGATGAAGCCATCGCGAATCTTGCCGCGAGCCAGGTAATTGCCCGGAAAGCCGCGCCCAGACTGGGGTTTGCGACATCTGAGTCAAGCGGATTGTCGATGCTGCCGCGCCTGACCTGGCTTAACTTTATTGAAACGGTCAAGAATATTTATTTTGGTGTACTGGTGTTTGCAGGACTGCTTTTTTTGATTTTCGCGGCCACTACACTGGGTGATGCGTATGGCACCAGCACTTGGCCCGTGACGTATCAAATGATCGGGCTGGTGAATGGCAGCTTCGCATTATTCATGCTCATCATCATCACTTTTTATGCGGGCGAGTTGGTGTGGCGCGAGCGTGATCAACGGCTTGATCAAATCCTTGACGCCATGCCATCACCTACTTGGTTGCCATTGACCGCCAAGCTGCTGGCATTGATGTTGGTGCCGGTTGTACTGCAGTTGATGTTGATGCTTTGCGGGATGGCGATTCAGGCGTCGAAGGGTTACTTCAATTTCGAATTGGGCCATTACGCCATCAACATGCTGGGTATTTCACTGCTTGATTACTGGCTGCTATGCGCGCTGGCGATTGCAATTCATAGCGTCATCAACAATAAGTATCTCGGTCATTTTTTGATGATTGTGTATTACGTGCTGATCTCGTTTGCCGGGCTGATGGGCTTTGAACACAATCTGTATAAATTCGGTTCCGTGCCCTCGGTAACCTATTCAGACATGAATGGTTATGGTCATTTTCTGCCGCGCCTGTTTACATTTCAGGCGTATTGGCTTGCGGCTGCTATTTTGTTACTGATCGTGGGTTATTTATTTTGGACGCGTGGTACGGCCGCTGGCTGGCGCGAGCGCTGGGTGATTGCGCGCAGTCGTGTGACGAGGCCGCTGCTTGCAACCAGTGCTGTATTTGGTTTGGTGTTTGTTGGTTTGGGCAGCTTTATTTTTTACAACACCAATGTGTTGAATCATTATCAGACGTCAAATGAGGGCCAGAAGCAGCAGGTCGAATATGAAAAGCTTTACAAAGCCAATGCTCAAGACCCGCAGTTACGCATCACGGCGGTGAAAGTTAAAACTGATTTGTTCCCGCGTCAGCAGCGGGTGCGCATGGTCGGCACCTACCAGCTTAAAAACAAGAACGAGCAGCCAGTTGAAAAAATTCAATTGGGTTTTGCCAAAGCCCTAACGCTCATTTATCACCAGCTTGAATTCAGCGTGCCGACGGAGCTAATCGAGAATAATGAAAAATTGGGCACGCGGATTTACAAACTCAAAACGCCGCTGGCTGCAGGTGCCGAAACCACGCTGACTTTTGACATTGAACAACCGACTAACGGGTTTGAAAATTCGGGCTCCAATACCGAAGTGGTTTATAACGGCACCTTTATTAATGCGGCTAGCATCTTGCCCTTTATTGGCTATCAGGATGGCAACGAAGTGGGGCGTGATCAGGATCGCAAAAAATTCGGGCTCGCCGCTAAAGAGCGCATGCCGGATCGTGATGATGTCAAAGGTCTGCAGCGTAATTACATTTCCAATGATTCAGACTGGATTGATTTTGAAGCCACCGTTGGTACGGAAAGCGATCAAATCGCCATTGCCCCTGGCTATCTGCAGCGTGAATGGCAGGAAAACGGCCGCCGGTATTTCACCTACAAAATGGATGTGCCGATTTTGAAGTTTTTTGCTTTTCAATCAGCGCGCTATGAAGTTAAAAAGGACGTGTGGAAAGGCCCAACCGGCGATGTGCCGATAGAGATTTATTATCAGCCTGGTCATAGCTATAACCTTGAGAGTATGTTTGCTTCGGTGAAAGCATCGCTGGCCTATTACACCGAAGCATTCGGCCCGTATCAGCATAAACAATTCCGGATTATTGAATTCCCGCGCTATGCCAGTTTTGCGCAGGCGTTTCCGAATACGATTCCGTATTCGGAGGCCATCGGTTTTATTGCCCGCGTGCGTAAGGATGATCCGAAAGATTTGGATTACCCGTATTACATTACGGCACACGAGGCGGCGCATCAGTGGTGGGCGCATCAAGTGATTGGCGGCGCTGTTCAGGGCGGCACGATGCTTTCGGAAACGCTGGCACAGTATTCCGCGCTGATGGTGATGAAGCAAAAATATGGCGAAGCCAAGATGCAAAAATTTCTGGCCTATGAACTGGATCGCTACCTGATGGGCCGCGCCTTTGAGCAGAAAAAAGAATTGCCCCTTGGACGCGTTGAAAATCAGGGCTATATCCATTACAACAAAGGCAGCCTGGTGATGTACGCATTGCAGGATTATATTGGTGAAAAAAACGTGAATGCTGCGATTAAAGCGTTCCGCGAAGAGACCGCCTTTAAAGGCCCGCCGTATCCAAATTCAACCATGCTTATCAAACATTTTCGCGCGGTGACCCCGGCTCATTTGCAGTACATCATCGACGATATGTTTGAAAATATTGTGCTCTACGATAACCGCGCGTCCAAAGCAAGTTATAAGGAACTGGCGAACGGTAAATTCGAGGTTACGCTGAGTGTGATTGCCAAAAAGCGCAAAGCCGACAAACTTGGTAAAGAAGAAGACGTGCCGCTGGCAGACTGGATCGATATCGGCGTACTGGATGAAAAAGGTGTGCCCATTTTTATCGAGAAGCGAAAAATCGAAAAAGAAGAAAATGAATACATCCTGACGGTTGATAAAAAGCCCGCAAAAGCCGGTATAGATCCGCTCAACAAGCTCATTGATCGACGTCCAAAAGACAATACCGTAAATGTGGAGAAGGCTTCTTAAGCGTTTGCCGTGATTTGATAGGCTTGGCGTTGATAGTACCGCGTTGCTTTATGCAGATAATGATCTGCTCCTCCCTTTGTAAAAAGGGAGGCTGTGAGCAATTTTCAGCTCGCGTAAAGCGTGCCCTAACTTATCAAGTATCCACTCTGTAACCAGCCTAACGCCTCATAGCTTGCGTGCAGTCTGGCTGCTTTCTGACGAGTCCCGAGTTTTCCGGTACACTTGCGCGCGCTTCTCGACCGGAACACAATTCTGTGTGTCGAGTTTAGCGAGTAGCATGTTGCAAAAGCGCATGCTAAACCTGGGTCTTCCGGGTTACCTATCCCAGAACAAAATTTTGAGGAGTTGTTGATGTCTGCTGTTCCTGTCTCTTCCAATGTGCCCAACTTGCCCGCCAGTTTCGATTCCATTTCGCTTGACGATAAATATTTAATCGAACGTGGCCGCGCCTTTATGACGGGCACCCATGCGCTGGTGCGTCTGCCGATGTTGCAGCGCCAGCGCGATCTGGCCAATGGCCTTAACACCGCCGGCTTTATTTCCGGCTATCGTGGCTCGCCGCTGGGTGGGTACGATCAGGCACTGTGGAAAGCCAAAAAATTTCTTAAAGAAAACCATATTCATTTCACGCCCGGTGTCAATGAAGAGTTGGCCGCTACCGCGGTATGGGGCTCGCAGCAGGTTAATTTATTTCCTGGTGCCAAATATGATGGTGTGTTCGGTATTTGGTACGGTAAAGGGCCGGGCGTGGATCGCTCAGGCGATGTATTTAAGCATGCCAATGCGGCAGGCTCATCCAAACACGGCGGCGTGCTGCTGGTAGCGGGCGATGATCATGCCTGCAAGTCGTCAACCCTGCCGCATCAGTCAGAGCATATTTTTGATGCGGCGATGATTCCGGTTTTGTACCCCACCGGCGTGCAGGAAATTCTCGACCTCGGCATGCATGGCTTTGCCATGTCGCGCTATTCCGGTTTGTATGTAGCGTTCAAGTGTGTATCGGATACCGTCGATGCCTCGGCCTCGGTGCTGATTGACCCGGACCACCCTAAAATTTTATTGCCTGAAGATTTTCCGATGCCTGCCAATGGCCTCTCGCTGCGCTGGCCTGACGCGCCGCTTGAGCAAGAGTTACGCTTGCAGCACGATAAAATTTATGCCGCCTTGGCCTACGCGCGCGTCAACAAACTCAACCGCATCACCATTGATGCGCCCAAGCCACGTCTGGGCATTATTGCGTCCGGTAAAAGCTATCTGGATGTGTTGCAGGCATTGGAAGATTTGGGGATTGATGAACGACATGCCGCCGAGATCGGCATTCGCTTGATGAAGGTGGGTATGCCGTGGCCATTGGAGCCCACCAGTTTGCGTGAATTCGCGATGGGGCTCGATGAAATTCTGGTGGTTGAAGAAAAGCGCCAGCTTATCGAATACCAGATGAAAGAACAGCTTTACAACTGGCGTGATGATGTCAGGCCTCGCGTGATCGGCAAATATGATGAACACGGTGAATGGGAAATGGCGCGCCAGGCATGGTTACTGCCCGCTGCCGGTGAACTCACCCCGGCGATGATTGCGCGCGTGATTGCCAAACGTATCGCCAAGTTCTACACCAGCAAAATCGTGGAAGCACGACTGAAATTTATTGAGGATAAAGAGGCCTCGCTTGAGCGTCCCCGCGCCAAGATGTCACGCATTCCTACGTTCTGTTCAGGCTGTCCACACAACACCTCGACCAAAGTGCCGGCGGGCTCGAAAGCATTGGCGGGCATCGGCTGTCATTACATGGCGACGTGGATTCGTCCCGAAGAAACCATGACCTTCACGCAAATGGGGGGCGAGGGCGTGCCGTGGGTGGGCATTCAGCCTTTTTCCGAAACCAAACATATTTTTGCCAATCTGGGTGACGGCACTTATTACCACTCCGGGCTGCTGGCGATCCGCGCGGCGATTGCGGGCGGCGTCAATATCACCTACAAAATTTTGTTCAACGATGCGGTCGCCATGACCGGTGGTCAGCCGGTTGATGGGCCGATCAGCGTGCCGATGATTACGCATCAAGTCGCATCTGAAGGCGTGAAAAAAGTCGTGGTTGTTACCGATGAGCCTGAAAAATATCTGCTACCGGAAATGCAGGCAGGGCTTGCGCCAGGTGTGACCGTACATCATCGCGATGAGCTGGATGCGATCCAGCGCATGCTGCGCGAGATTGAAGGCACCACGGTCATGATCTATGATCAAACCTGCGCTGCTGAAAAACGCCGGCGCAAACGCGGCAGCTATCCCGATCCAGCCAAGCGTGTCGTCATCAATGAGGCCGTGTGTGAAGGTTGCGGAGATTGCAGCAAAAAATCCAATTGCGTTTCCGTCTCGCCGATTGAAACCGAATTTGGTCGCAAGCGCACCATCGATCAATCGTCCTGCAATAAAGATTTTTCGTGTGTAAAAGGTTTTTGTCCGAGCTTCGTCACCGTTGAAGGTGGCCAGCTTAAAAAGAAAAAACCGGTGCTGCAGGCGGTGTTGTCAGCGATACCTGAGCCAGTGTTGCCCCTGCTGGATTCACCCTATGGCATTCTCGTTACCGGCGTCGGCGGTACCGGCGTGGTCACGATTGGCGCGCTGCTCGGCATGGCCGCGCATCTGGAAGGCAAGGGCGTTGCGGTGCTGGATATGACGGGCCTGGCGCAAAAAGGCGGCAGCGTTTATACCCATGTGCGAATCGCCAAAACATCGGAAGAAATTCACGCAGTGCGCATTGCCGCCGGTGAAGCCAATACCTTGCTTGGCTGCGACATGATTGTCTCCACCAGCGATGAAGCACTGGCTAAAATGCAAAAAGGTAAAACCCGCGGCGTGGTTAATAGCGATGTTGCCACCACCAGTGAATTTATCAAAAATCCTGATCTGCATATACCTGTTGCCGAAATGCAGGAAGTGCTGCGCGACGCGATGACCGAGGTTGATTTTGTTGACGCCAGCGCGCTCACCACGTCACTGCTCGGCGATGCGATTTATACCAATCCGTTTGTAATGGGCTATGCCTGGCAGAAAGGCCAGATTCCGCTATCACTCGCCTCTATCATGCGTGCCATCGAGCTCAATGGTCAGGCCGTTGATAAAAACAAACAGGCTTTCGATTGGGGCCGTCGCGCCGCCGTGGATTTGCGCGCCGTGCAAAAAATCGCCACTCCACCCGAAGCCAAGCCGGAAAGCCAGCGCCTGTCCGCCACGGTTGAGGAAATGATCGAACGGCGCGTGAGCTATTTAACCGCTTACCAAAATGCGGCTTATGCCGAGCGCTATCGCGCCATCGTGGCCAAGGTGCAGAAAATGGAAGCGGAAAAATTCCCCGGGAAAAAAGCGCTCACCGCAGCGGTGGCCCGGTACGCATTTAAAGTCATGGCGTACAAAGATGAATATGAAGTAGCCCGCCTGTACACCCAGACTGATTTCGTCAAACGCATTGCTGATCAATTTGAAGGCGACTACAAACTCACCTTCCATCTGGCACCACCTTTAATGTCGGAAGTCGATCCTGTCAGTGGTGAGCCGCGCAAGAAAACTTTTGGCCCGTGGATGCTGACGGCCTTTGGCGTACTCGCCAAATTCAAAGGCCTTCGTGGCACCGCCTTCGACATTTTTGGCCGCACCGCCGAGCGCAAAATGGAGCGGCAATTGATTGTTGACTATGTGGCCACAATCGATGAGGTGCTATCGAAAATATCCGCTGATAATTACGATACCGCCGTCGATCTCGCCAGCGTGCCGGAGCATATTCGCGGTTATGGCCATGTGAAAGATGCGCATTTTAAAGACGCTAAAAAACTTGAGGCAGAGTTGTTTGCGAAATTCAGAAACCCGGTTGTGGGTGCGAAAGAAATTCGGATCAAGGTCGCAGCATAGTCGGTATGTTGGTGACGTTGTGATTCTTTAGCGACACTACGATTGATGATGTGCGCATAGACGTGTCAGTAAAACCTGCGGTACGTATTGAATAATGATCTGATGAAAAATATTGCCTATCCCGGCAGCGCCGGAAGCCTCAGTATTTCAACGCTGTGCGGTATGGCGGCGATGGCATTCATTATTGCCTGTACAGCACATGAAGCCATCGGCCATGGCCTTGCCTGTTTGGGCAACGGCGGCGGCATTATGCTCTTAACATCCGTTTATTTTCGGTGTCGCCCGGGCGCCGTCGTTGTTGATGCGGCAGGGCCGCTGATGAGTCTTGTGGTGGCAGCCATCGCGGCTATCGTTTTACGTCGTCGTCGCCTAATTTCAACCCAATCGCTAACTCCATATTCAAACAGCACCGTGTTTAGCGCGCTACTGCTTGCCTATAGTGGTTTTTGGGGCGCGGGTTATTTCATCTTCTCGGCTGCAACAAATACCGGCGACTGGGCGTATGTCTTGAGTGGTTTATCGCTGGAGCCTAAGTGGTTGTGGCGTCTGGGCATGGGCATGATCGGCGTTTGGATGTACGTCATGATTTTTCGTATGGTCTCGCCATTTTTATCGAAGGGTAAGCCGCTCGTGGTGGCATATTTCACTGCTGGATTGGTGGCGTGCGCGAGTGTTTTTTTCTATCACGGGCCTGCGCTGCCGGCCTTAAGAGAGGCCGTGCAAGAAGGCATGCTCGCACCGCTTGGCTTGTTGTTGATTGCTCTCAGTCGGCCCACCGCAAAAAATTTCGCGCCGCCGTCATTGCCATTTAGCAGAACCTGGATAGCGGCCAGCATCGTGATTATTATTATTTTTTGGCTTTCTTTAGGTCGAGGTATTTACACCGGCTGATAATTTATTCAGGCCGCTATCCAGCGGGCGGGCGTCTTCAGGAAAAAATGGCTCAAGCACCCCGTCAATGCTGTTGTTTAGAGTTGAAATTTTGAGTGATTTGCTGGACGTAAAAATATGGATGTGGTGTTAATTCATGGCATGGGAAGAACGCCACTTTCCATGCTGCTTCTGCGTTATCGTTTACGCAAAAAGGGACACCACGCGATTCTTTTTGGCTTCTCTCCCACCTTTGAATCTTTGCAGGGTGTAACACAACGGCTGGTGCATTTGCTACAAACAAAAGTGGCTCAAAAAAATTATGCGATCGTAGGCCATTCGCTTGGTAGCGTGACTGCACGAAGTGCGTTGCCCCATCTGGGCACTCAACAACCTGCCATCTGTTTTTTTTCGCGCCACCCATTGTGGCCTGCAAAGCGGCCAAATTTTTTTCGGGCTTTTGGCTATACCGACGCATCACCGGTGAAATGGGCCAGCTGCTCGCGCCAACAGCGGGGCGAATTGCAGACTGACCGCCGATAGCGACAAGACCTTGTCTGCGACATTCAAATAAGGTCGCTGTACGTGACACAAAAACGCCCCGGATTCGGGGCGTTTTTGTTTTGGGGTTAGCACATCAAGCTATTACCTTCTACCGTCGAAAAATTGCAAAGTATCCAGCGGGCGGGCATCTTCAGCATTAAACCCTTGAAGATGCCTGTCGAATATAGCGTTTAATTTTTTGCTTGCGCTTATTTCGCGCAGCTTATTCCCCCGCTTATTTTGCCGCTGATGCCGGCACCAGCGCAGCCATGCTTACTTTAATATTGGCTTCAATCTCGCGCATCTTTGTGGCGCCGAATTTTTCTTTGATCGCGTCTATCATCGCGCGCGTGTAGCCTTTGTTGTAGCCGCCGCTATTGGCTTCATCCGGCGTGCCGAATTGCAGTCCCGCATTTTCAAACTCGCGCTTCAACACTTCCATTTCCGGTGGACTTAAGGTGCGGCTGGGGTAGTTGATGATATATTTTCCGGCTCTCGCGTCAGCTATCGCGGCGTCCATGCCACGTTTGTTTTCAGCGCTGGGCTGGCTTTTTTCATTCGTCTGTTTGAGCATCGCTGCGGTGGGCAACGCGGCGATGTCGGCTGCGCTTAAGCTGATAGCGGCTGCACCGAGGCTGATAGCGGCTACACCAAGTCCGCTATCGGCTTGGTTGGCGCAGTTGGCTTTGGATAGCCGGAACTCGATGCCGGGGCTGCCCACTTCATCGACGCGATCTGCGCCGCCGCGTGGGCCATAGCCTTGCAAGCTGTTGGCGCCACCAAAGGTGTAGGTCATCAATCGGGGCGTGGCTTCGGTCTCATCGTAGAGCGAAATACGCACCAGTTCGGGTACGCTGGATTTGCGCATACGTTTAAGAAAGTCTTCATATTTTTCACGACTGGCCTGCTCAATTTTTACGCCTAGCTTGAAACCATTCGGCAGCACGAGATGGCGAATATTGTCGGTGGTGCCGCTCCATTGATCAATCTGGCGATCACCAAAGGATAAGCGGATTTGCTGGGTTGCATCACAGGGGCTGGCGCTGCCATGGGCCGTGGCGAGCGTGAATGCCAGTGTGGTGGCGGTGGTGAACAGGGTAATGACGGTGCGCATAGCTGGTGAGTGAATGGACATATTTTCTCCTGACAGGTTGGCGGGTGAGGTTGGTAATGCTGGTGAGGTTGACGATATAAAACCCGACTGGTTTTGTTCTGCATGAAAGCCGCATCACGTATTAACAAATATTAAACAGATATTAGCAAATTAAAAAACGTGCCGCTCAGTACCATGCGCCGTGCTTCGGTCGCCGTCATAAATTCCGACATCAATTGCAATTGAAATCCGATGCCAGTGCCCCATCTATTTATTCGATTTACATCATTGAGCACCAAATTTAATTTCACTCCAATCACTAACCCCGAAAGAAACCTCATGCTATTCGATTCATTTTCAGCGCGCTCTTTGCACCTTGGCAACCGTATCGTGATGTCGCCGCTGACGCGCAATCGCGCTGTGGATGCCAACACCCCCAACGCGATGATGGCCGAGTATTATGCTCAGCGCGCGTCAGCGGGTTTGATTATCACTGAGGGCACATCGCCTTCACCCAACGGCCTGGGTTACCCGCGTATTCCTGGTTTGTTTAATCCAGCGCAGGTGCAGGGATGGAAGAGCGTGACCGATGCGGTGCATGCCAAAGGTGGCAAAATTTTTATCCAGCTCATGCATACCGGTCGGGTGTCGAATGTGGTTAGCTTGCCACCGGGCGCCGAGGTGGTGGGCCCAGCGGCAGACATCTGCCCGGGCGAGGTTTATACCGATGTCAACGGCATGCAGCCCTACAGCTTGCCGCGTGCGATGGCCGCATTGGATATTGCAACCGCCGTCGAGGAATATGCACAATCGGCACGCCTTGCCATTGAGGCCGGGTTTGATGGGGTTGAGCTGCATGCTGCAAACGGTTATTTGATTGAACAGTTTTTGAACGCAAACGTGAACACCCGCACTGATGATTTCGGCGGCAGTATCAATGGCCGCAATCGCTTTGCGCTGGAGGTGGTGCGCGCAACGGTGGCCGCCATCGGTGCTGAGCGCGTCGGCATCCGCCTCTCGCCTTATGGTGTGTTTAACAGCACCGGCACCTATCCTGATCAGGAAGCGCAATACTTAGCGCTCACGCATGCGCTTTCAGAAATGAAAATTTTGTATCTGCATGTGCTTGATCATGCGGCGATGGGCGCGCCGCCCGTACCCGCCGCATTCAAAACCAGCTTGCGCAATGCGTTCAAAGGAGTGTTTATTTTGGCGGGCGGATTTGATCTCGCCAGTGCCGAAACCGCCTTGGCTGAAAACCGCGCCGATCTCATCGCCTTCGGCAGGCCGTTTATTTCGAATCCTGATTTAGTCGAGCGCATGCGCACCGGCAAGCCTTTGACCGAGCCAGATCAAACGACTTTTTATGTGCCCGGCGCCAAGGGCTACACCGACTATCCAAGTTTCGCTGCCACCTAGTTTTATGGTTTGCGGTGCTTGACTTCCGCTGCCTCATGCGGCGGAAGTTAAGCTCCTTGAGTATTTTAAAAAGCCTCAGAGCCGTACCTTTGAACCCTTATTGCTCAGATTCTTTATGCACGGCAGCGCAGCTACGTAACACCGCTGCAAAAAAACAACAGCAACACGTAGATGCGAGGTTCAACGTTGGGTAGTTGGGAAATCCATCCAATCCAATCCAACCTGCGCACGCATGGGCACGAGCTGGGATTCGGCGTGAGATTGGTAGTCAGGAAAGCTATAAAACCCGGCAGCCCCAACGTCAGCGCATGTGGCGTTGCGCATGATCAGCGTTTGCTTATGTATCAGAGCGCACATTACCGCTGTTGTTTTACAAGCTTCTGCCGATAAAACGTTTACAATAAGGGTTGTAGGTGTATGACTCACGCCCCCCGCCCCTTAAGAGGCACTTATGAATTCCATTGTTGTTAGCGCTCAGCTCACGGCTATCCACTATCGGTGCGCGGCCAACGCCGCACTGATGCGAAGTGTTGAATGACGACGGTTGCGACTAAACCTGCGCCGCCAGCGTGCATTCAGCCGGATGACGCGTTGCGCGAATCGCAACGCTTTTTGCGCGCCGCGCTGGATGCGCTGCCGGGTCATATTGCGGTACTTGATGACGCCGGGGTTATTCTGGAAATCAACGCGGCGTGGCGCCGGTTTTCGGTTGAAAATAAATTTTCCAGTGTCAATTACGGCGTCGGCAGTAGTTATTTATTGTATTGCGATCAGATTTTTTCACAAGCCATAGATCCTAAAATCTGTCATCAAACCTGTGCTCAAACCTGTGCTGCGGGCATCAGTGCTGTCATCAGCGGCGAGCAGGATTTGTTCGAAATGGAATATCCGTTCCGTTCGCCGACAGAAGAGCGATGGTTTGTGATGCGGGTGACCCGGTTTCAGAGTCCGGGGCCGACCAGGATTGTGATCGTGCATGATGATTGTACCGAACGCAAACGCGCCGAGATCCTCCTGCGCGAAAGCGAGTCGTTTAGCCGCAGCATTATTAATAGCAGCCCGGACTGTATCAACGAGCTCGATCTCGATGGCAATTTACTATCACTGCTAAGCGGACAGGCGCTGCTGGGGATTGAGGACATTCGACCGTTTATAAATAAATCGTGGCTTGATTTTTGGGCAGGTGAAGATCGGGTCGCGGCACAATGTGCAGTCGCATCAGCGGCAGCGGGAATTATTGACAGCACCAATAATTTTGTCGGATTTTTTCGGACGCTTGATGGCACGCCAAAATGGTGGGATGTGGCTGTTACCCCGATTCTCGGTGCGGACGGCAAACCTGCACGTCTGCTTAGTGTTTCCCGCGACGTGACGCCGCGTAAACGTGCTGAAATGAATCTCGCATTTCTGGCCGCTATCAGCCACGATCTAATGCTGTGGACGAATATCGATGAAATGATGCAGATCGTTGGCGCGAAATTGGCGGCGTATTTCAATCTTTCTAGATGCACGTTTGCTGATATTGATGAAACGGCAGAGCAGGTCGTGATCACGCACGATTGGCATCGCGACGATGTGCCGAGCTTGATCGGCACGCATCGGCTCCTCGATTTTGTTGGTGATGAATTTGTC
>ENA-OFCD01000579-OFCD01000579.1-metagenomes-genome-assembly--contig:-NODE-579-length-22446-cov-9.512840_pt1 | contig 22446 bp, 27 predicted proteins | sample MGYA00153392_OFCD01 | MGnify analysis MGYA00153392
CACCGGGGAACGGGATCAGCACGTTGGCCATCGTGACGTTGATCTGCGGCTCTTCCTCCCGTGGGGTCACGAGTACGGCAAAGCCGCCGAGCAGCAAGGCCATCAAGGCCAGCAACGGCGTGATCTGCGCCGTCTGGAAGAAGGCGGCGATGCGGCCGGAGATCCCCAGCGCGGGTGTCATGGCACCGCGCCTGCTGCTTCAGGTGAAGGTGCCGGTGACGACGCGGCTGTCGATCTGTGCCGCGAGATCAGCGCGAGTCCCACGACAGCCACCACGGCCAAGCCGAGGTCCTGTGGAACCGACAGCAAGAAGGCAGCCTGGACACCGACCAGGCTCCACAGGACCGGGACCACGAAGACGCTGCGTGGGTAGGGCGGGACCAGGCATGCGAGCAGCCCCATCGTGAAGATCGTCGTGGGGCACGGAAGGCCGAAGGTGGGCGTTTCCGGGTAGGCCTGCCCGGCGAAGTGAGACCACGCCGGATACACGAGGAGTGAATACACGACGAGCAGCAGACCTGTCACGCCGCGGACGCCGGCCTGCCACCTGAATTCGAGCCGGCGTTGAACGACGCCTTGCCAAAGAAAGACGAGAGCGCCGGCCACGAAGACCGCCGCGAAGGCATAGGCCGGTGGGCTGATGGCCGTGAAGAAGGCGAGGTGATAGGCCAGCCCCATCCAACCCCACAGCAAGGCGAGGATGGCTGACACACCCACGCCCGACCATGAGCGCGGCCACGTGACAAGAACGACGGCCATCCCCGCCAGCGCCAGCAAGAACATCTGAACAGGCCAGAGCGTGGTGTTGTAGGCGCGGAAGACGCCAAAGAACTGCTCCGCGGTGAAGGGAAGCTCCATGGCTCGCGTTTCAGTGCGCGCGGGCGGCGGCTTGAGGGTCGAGCGCGACGCGCTCGCCAGCTGATACGCCACTCAGAATTTCGACGCTGTCGCCTTGGACCGGTCCAAGGCGAACCTGGCGAAGCACCGGCCGACCGTCTGCCCCAACCACGTACAGGCCGGTCATCTCGGCATGCCGCACCACCGCCCGGGCTGGCACGTTCAGGCGCGCCGGTCCGCCCACGGCGCCGGGCAGCCAGGCACGGGCAAACAGGCCCGGTGCGAGCACCGTTGCGGGGTCGCCAGCGGTGCCCGGCGCCGGGGCTGGAATCTCCAGGCGCAATTGCACGCTGTGCGTACCGGGATCGACCGTGGGCAGCACGACCGTGCGCGACGGTGTCACCCATTCACGATCGGCGGGCAGACCGGGCAACTGGATCCTCACTGCTGCATCCTTTTGCAGGCCGAGGGCAGCCGACTGGGGAACCGAGACCGTCACGCGCAAGCTGGTGGGGTCATACATCGACACCAGGGGTCGGCCGGGCATGGCCATGTCACCCAATGCGACAGGCACCTCGGAGACGATGCCGGCATAGGGTGCCTTGACCACGAAAAATCCTGACTGCGTGCGCGTGGCGCCGGCCTGGGCCAATTGCGCTGCCACTTGTGCTTGTGTCGACTTGAATTGCGATTCGGCGCGCTCCAGCGCGCCTTGGCTGATGTAGCTCTTCTGGAAGAGTTGCTTCTGGCGCTCGAGGTCCTTGGTGGCCATGTCCAGCGAGGCGCGAGCGGCCAGCACCTGGGCGTCGCTGGCGGCAGTGTTCTGGTTGGCAGCCCGGGCGTCGATGCGTGCCAGCACTTGACCGGCCCTGATGGCATCGCCGACTTTGACGCCGAGTGCAACCACGGCTCCGGCCACTTGCGCGGCCAGAACGGTTTGGCGCACCGCCTCGACGACACCGTCGAATCCGGTGGCGTGTCCCTGCCCGGCTGCCCCGACCGTTGCGGTCACCAGTGCGGGTGAAGGCGCTGCCGTTGGTTCCGCAGCACTTGCCACTCCGCCTTGCAACAGGCCCGCCCACATCACGAGGTGGCTGATGCGGCGCTTCAACATACGGGCTGTTCCGTCTTGCTGTGAGCCGACACGGGATCGCCCTTTGAATGGGTGGCGCCGAAGCCGCGGGCGAGCAACGCCGCGCTGATTGAAGCCATGTCCATCTCCCCTGGTAAAGAACTACGGAGGGGAGCCGACTGAGCCTCGGCCTCAAGCGCTCACAACATCAACTCCACCCATGCTCCCACCGCACGGCAGGCACGACGATGGTTGCCCATTCCTTGTCGGCCGACTTGATGCGCATTAAGGCAACACTACAAGCACTTGGTGTTCGAGTCTGTGCGTTGGCAGACGCAGGGCTGCCGGCCGCCGAGCACCTTCGGTACATGTTTGAATGGGAACACTGTGCGCCGCTACTGGCCCGTTGCAGCGCTGGCCGGGTCTGCCGCTGCACGAGCCTTGCTCACAGCCATGTCGGCCTTGCGCGTTTCGCCCACCTGGCGCTGCTTCTCAGCCAATGGCGGGAAGGGGCCGTACCGGTGCTGGTCGGCTGTGGCACCTAGCATGTACGGTGGAAACGCGGCGTCGATCGGCTTGTTCCACCGAGCAGGGAAGTCGGCTTCCAGATGGGCCTTGATCGGCCGAGGCTTGGACAGCATGAACGCCGTGACGTCGTAGGCTTCATCATCGTTCAACACCGTGGCCGTGTGGCTGGCGCCGAGCGGCATGTTCTGCCGGATGAAGCGGGTCGTCGTCAGCAGGCGGTTCATACCGGCACCGTTGTTGAAGCTGTCAGGCCCCCACAGCGGCGGGAAGGTGTAGCCCTGGGCGTCCCCCCGCTGGCCAGTGCGCTTGCCCATGCCATCGGCTCCGTGGCACATCGCGCACTTGGCGACATAGACGACGCTGCCTGCTTTGGCGTCCGCACGCCGGTTGGGCACCACGCTTTGCAGGACCGCCGCGCCTTCGATCTGCGCGCCTATTGGCACGCCTTTGGACAGAAAGGCGATGTAGGTCGTGAAGGCTTTCATCTCGGGCGCATCGAGAGGCAGTGGCTTGCCGTTCATGCTGCGTTCCATGCAGCCGTTGATGCGCTCTTCGACGGTGCTGATCTGGTCTTCGCGGCCGCGGTACTGCGGGAAGGTTGCCGTCACGCCAACCCAGGGAATTGCAAATGGCTTGGCGCCACCCGCTTGGTGGCACGACGTGCAAGCCAGGTTGTTGCCGGCGTATCGCTTGCGCGGGTTCTTCACCTCGGGGCCGATGACCGCGAAGGTGCGCGTGCTCAGTTCATAGCCCTGCACGACGAGTGCGCGGTAAGGGCCCTCGGGCAAGCTGTCGATCTCCGGTACCGGGCGCCCCACCAGATTGACCGTCGGCGCCGGCTCGGCGGCCCATGGGGTGCCGGCCAGAATCGCCAAGGCGCCGACGACTGCAGTTTTCAGGACGTTCATGAGGGTCTCCAGTTCAAAGCCCATTCCGCCCTAACGCTGACCCGGCAACATGCGAACCAGCGTGTTGTCGCGGGTGACGAAGTAATGGAACAGCGCCGCAACGGCATGCGCACCGATCAGGAAGTAGCCGACCGTCCCGATCGTCTCGTGAACCTCCTTCAGCTGGCCAGCGAGGTTCTTGTTCTCGGCCAGCAACGCCGGCAGTTGGACGCCGAAGAAGGGGATCGGCTTTCCCGCGGCGCTGAGCGTGAGCCATCCGAGGATGGGCATGATGATCATCAGCACATACAAGGCGACGTGAGTGGCACTGGCCAGCCGGTGTTGCCACAGCGGCAGCGGCGGGACGACCGCAGGGTTGCCGCCGACAAGGCGATTCAACAGGCGCAGCGCGACAAGCACCAGCACCGTCAGGCCAAGCATGAAGTGCCAGTCCTTCAGGGCTTCCCGAGGCGCACTTCCCTTCGCGTAGAGATCGGTCAGGTTGATGCAGGCATAGACACCGATCAAGAGCGCGAGCGTCAACCAGTGCAGGCCGATGGACAACGATCCGTAGCGACCCACCGTGTTCTTCCAGTTCATCCCGGTGTTCCTCGGTTTGTCTTGCAGTCGGTTGCCACAGGCACACCGGGGCACACCGGCACACGGCATAGAGCTTGGCGAGACGAGCCGGCGTCGTCTGTGCGTGACCGAACGCAGCGATGTGTGGCCCCGGTGATGCGCAGTCAGCCGGCAGCGGACTGAATCGACGCTCTGTGGGCTGGGCTTGCAATCAGAGGATTCCGGGCAAAAACCGCCGTGTGCCTGCGCAGTACGCCGCGTAGCCAGGATGCGCACTGAGCATCCAGCGCTCCTCCAGAGTTGCCTTCGTCACGAGCACACCCGCCAATGCGGCTGCGCCGACCCAGCCCGATACAGAATCTCCGGCCCAAGGGAAGCCGAGTGCGCAAGCCATGACGGCGGTGTACATCGGATGGCGGATCCAGCCGTAGGGTCCCCGCTGCACCAACTGCCCGCCACTTCGCGGCGTTGGTCGGATATTGAAGTTGCCTGGTCTGTTGAAGGCCAGGGCCCAAAGACCCAGCAGCCCACCGATGGCCTCGAGCGTCCAGGCTCCTGCAGGTGCTTGGGGCTTGAGGAAGGCTGGCGCCGCACCCAGGGCCAACGCAGCGATCAAGACCAACTGCAAGGTGACCAGGACAGTGCCCAGGTGGCGGCGGGTCGAGTCGGCTGCGGTCATGCGGCGCAGATCGCGTCAACGGCGACGAGCGACCATGCCAATCAGCGCGGAATGCCCGCGGTGGCCGTTGCCTTCTGCAAGTTCTGCCTCGTACTCGCGCAAGATCAGCACCTCGAGGTCGACAAAGGCCTCACGCAGCAAGGTCTCGGTGTACAGGTGGGATGCCAGAGGCGGCCCGCCCGTCCGGTAGTCCAACTGCTTGGGCGTGTAGCCCTGAAGTACCAAGGTTCCGCCGGGTTTCAGGCAGCGAACGATGTTATCGAAGAGACGTTTGCGCATCGCGGGGTCGGCGAACTGCACGAAAATCGCGGCCACGCCGTCGAAAGTGGCCTGAGTCCATGGGTAGGCATCGCAGTCACTGACAGTGAAGTTCACGCTGACACCGTGTGCTGCGGCGAGACGGCGGGCCTTGGCGACGGCGACTTCGGCGATGTCGAACGCATCCACCACCAGCCCGCGGCCCGCGAGCCAGACACTGTTGCGGCCCTCGCCATCGGCGACGCAAAGCACACGGTTGCCGATGGACCAGACCGACGCTTGTTCGCGCAACCATTCGTTCGGCTCATCACCAAACAGGTAGGTGGCGTCAGTGAAGCGACGATTCCAGGTGCCCGCCGGGTCGTCGAACGGTGGTGGAGGTGCTGGATTCATGTCGGGCAGGGTGTGGGAGGATCACCATCGTGCGCTACTGGAGCAGTGCGCCGCCAACGCCAGCCGAGCCGGTGCTCAGAGCGACTTGGTCGAGTAGTACCAGTCGGTCGTCTTGTAACCCTCGCCTGCGCGCTTGTCGGCCGCATCGGCCGTCTTCGGCGGGGGCACGATCACGTCGTTGCCCGGCATCCAGCCCTCGGGTGTAGCCACGCCGTTCTTGTCGCTGGTCTGCATGGCCTGCAGCAGCCGCACGAACTCATTGATCGATCGGCCATTGCTCATCGGGTAGTACACCATGGCGCGCAATACGCTCTTCGGATCGATGAAGAAGGTGGCGCGCACGGCCTGCGTGTCCGCCGCACCCGGATGCACCATGCCGTACGCATGGGCGACTTCCATCTTGATGTCTTCGATGATCGGGAACGGGATCTTGACGCCGAACTTCTCCTGGATGTTGCGCGTCCAGGCCAGGTGCGAGAACAGGCTGTCGATCGACAGGCCCAGCAATTCGCAGTTCATGCTCTTGAAGGTGTCGGCAGCCTTCGCAAATCCGATGAACTCGGTGGTGCAGACCGGCGTGAAGTCGGCCGGGTGCGAGAAGAGGATCAGCCACCTGTCCTTGTAGTCACTCAGCGTGCGGTCCCCGTGCGTCGTCTTGACCGTGAAGTCGGGTGCTGGCTCGTTGAGGCGGGGGAACGTGCTGGTAGCGTCATGCATGAAGGAGCTTTCAAAAGTGGGCGTCACAGGAGAGGCGCGGGACTGACGACCGCAGAGCTTGCGCCTGCCCAAGAAGCGGCGTCGGTGCGTTGACCCACTCAATTCGTTGGTATGTCGGCCACCAAACGGACGTTCATGCTCGCGACGCGCTCCATCCATTCACGCGGCCATTGGCCGTCCGAATCGAGGCCTCCCGCCTCCCGCCTGTCGGTTGCGGTTCCGGCCGGTCCGTTGACGTCGAGGCTCCGCAGAAGGTGCCCCCGAGTCGAAATCGATCGGCTGCAAGGCGGCAGCGAAGACTCGAGCCGACTCAAGTGCTGAAAACGAAGTGCACGGCCAAGGCCAGTGCGACGACGGCCAGCACGAAGTTGAGCCACACGCCGAGGTTGGTCCAGTAGCCGCGCGGTATTTCCATCTCGCCGAGCCCGCGGACGACGGTTCGGAACTGCAACGCCGAGATGACCGCGACGCCCGCGCCGATCAGTAGCAGGCTCACTCCCAACCAGAGCGAGAAGCCGCGTTGCGACGGTGACAGGGGCTGGTTGCCGACCATGCGCAGAAAGAGGCCGAAGCGCTCGACCACGAAGCCGAAGCCCATCAGGGAGATGGCGCTGCGCTGCCAGGCGAGCAAGGTGCGCTCGGCGGCGAGCAGGACACGAGGGTCATCAAGGTACGACAAGGGCAGTTCCGCTTGAAATCAAGGCTCGGATCCTGCGCGCCGGCTGCAGTTGCACGTCAGGCCAGCCGGCGCAGCAGACGCACATGCATCGGGCGGGTGAGCCGTGCGCCGTCGCTGCCGATGTGTGGCTCGAAGGCGGCACGCGCCTCAGCGAGCTTGGCATCGTTGATGCGGTGATCGGCAAAGGTCGGACGCATCATGCGCTGCTCGAAGTCGGCGAAGTTCGTGAAGTGCACTGGCATCGCGAAGCGTCGCTCGGCCGTTTGCTCCCAGGCGCCGGCGTGCAGCGCCGTGTCGAGGGCTGCTTGCGCCGCCGCACGCACCACGCGTTCATCGTTGAACAGGCGGATCACCTCATTCAGCGGGCCACCGTACACCGGTTCAGACACGTAGAGATGTCCTCCCGGCCGCAACACACGTGCTACCTCGCCCAGGGCTTGAGCGAGCAAGGGCAACGGCACGTGGTGGAGCGACTTGAGCATCAGCACCAGATCGAAGCTCGCAGCGGGAAAGGGAATGGCCTGTGCCCCGCCAATGGCGAATTGCAGACCCTGCTGTGGTGCGGCGATGTTCTTGGCATGCTGCAGTTCATCGACTTCCAGGCCCGTGACCCGGCTGCCAGGGTGGCGCTTGAGCAAGGTGCGGGCGAGCTGGGCCGAGCCACAGCCGAGCTCGATGATGTCCAGCCCGGCCGGCGGCACCAGTTCCGACAGAACATCCAACTCTTCGTCGATCAAGGGCACGGTGTCGTCAGCAGCGGTCATGAAGTCTCTCGTGGTGGGCGATGTCTCTGCCGATTCACTGCGCGGCGCGCAAGGTTCGCAGCCTGCTTTCAAGTGCGGCGGCATTGAGCACGCCGAAGTGTGCGTCGACCTGCCGGCCCCCGGCATCGTAGAACAGGGTGGTGGGCAGCCCGCGTGAACCGACCGCCGGTCCGAGCTTGGACCCGGTGTCGAGCAACACCTCGCGCAGCGGCAGGCCTTGATCGGCCAGATACGCCCGCACGGTCGCGTCTGGCTCGCCCTGGTTGACGAAGAGGAAGCCGACCGACGATTCGCGTTGCTGTGCCGCCGCGAGCACTGGCATTTCCTCCCGGCAGGGTCCGCACCAGCTGGCCCACAGGTTGACGACTACCGGGCGGCCGCGCGCTGCCTGGAGCAGGGTGACGGAGATGCCGCGGTCCAATTCGGTGAGTGGCTGCGTGGGCAGCATTTGCGCGCTTCCGCTTGTTGTCACGGATGCGATGAGCCAGAAGGCGGTTCCGGCCAGGACCCCGCCGGCGAGTGGCCAAAGCAGCGCTGGCATGCGCACCCCACGCCACAGCAGCCAGGCTGCGCCGACGACCGCACCGGTCGCTGCGTGCCAGCCGCCATCGCGGATGTCGAAGGCAGACCACGGGGATGCGAGGTACAGGTCGGCATGCAGTCCCAGGTGGGCGAGCCGTGCTGCCAATAGGCCGAGCAGGGCGGCGTTCAACACCGCGTTGCCTGCGGCACCGGCCCGTTGCTTATCGCCGGTCCCGGACGCCAAGTTCGAGGCCAGCCACGACGAGCCCCATACGGCCAGCAACAAAATCAGGGGCGCAACGGGCAATGCCACAGGGCCTATGGAGATCGACAGCATGGCCGCAGGCTACGCCACCGGTTCGCTTGCGGCAGCTGCAGTGCAGGCGGTGCGCAGAAACTCCACCAGCGTCGGCGCGTGCGGTGTCAGTGCCCCGCGCAGGTCGTGGTCGCCGTCCACCAGGAGCAGGCGGGTGCTGCTGCAAGCCGCCAGCAGGCGCCGTGCATCGCCGACGGGGACTGTGTTGTCCTGCCGACCGTGGACCAGCAAGGCCGGACAGCGCAGGCGGGCCAGCGTCACGAGAGGCGCGATGTCATCGAACGACACGCCGATCACCCGTTGCACATGGCGCATGACGTACCAACCGAGCACCGGATAGGGAACCCGCTTTTCGGCCATGAACCGGCGCATCACCTCGCGCGGATGAGCAAAGGCGGAAAGGCTGACCACCGCGCAGACATCGTGGTGGCGGGACGCATGGAGCAAAGCCGCTGCTGAGCCGACCGAATGTCCCAGCAGCGCGAGGCGATCGGGTGAGATGTCGGGTTGCAGCCGCAGCCACGTCAGTCCCGCGGCGATGTCCTCTGCAATGCGCGGCATTGAGGTGAAGGCCTCGTCGTCACTGCGTCCGTGGCAACGTGCGTCGATGAGCAATACCGCGAAGCCGGCGGCGTGCAGCGTTGGCACGATGGGCCACATCGTCGCGGCATTGGCGCCCCAGCCGTGCATCACGAGCACGGCCGTCGCAGGCCGTGCTGCAGCCTGTGGCGGTGACACCAGCCAGCCGAACAGTTGCCTGCCGCGGGGACCTGGGATGCGCACCTCCCGCACCCGATCGCGGTCGAAGGCCTGATCGTCCGGACCCTGCGAGTGCGGCACGCGCGGTGCGCGCAAGCCCCGCAAGATCGTATGGTGCGCCAGTCGCCGCAGAGCCCACGCGCCACCTGCGGCGGCAGCCGCCTCGACGATCATCGGGAAGGGCTGGCCGCGCCCTTTGGATTGTGAGTGACGATGGACAGCCCTTATGTCGACGGCGCGCGCGAAAACTCGTCGAAGGCGGCGATGGCACTGGCCGCATACATCAACGACGGACCACCGCCCATGTAGGTGGTGACGCCCAGCGTTTCGTCGATCTCCTGCCGGGTCACCCCTAGCTTGACCAGAGTTTGCATGTGAAAGCCGATGCAGGGATCGCACCGCGCGGCGACGCTGAGGGCGAGTGCGATCAACTCCTTGGTTTTCCTGTCGAGCACCCCGGCTGCCGTGGCGGAACGACCGAGGTCATTGAAGCTCTTCATGACTTCAGGCGTGCTCGACCTCAAGGTCGCGAGGCCTGCGGAGACCGATTGCGTCAGCTCACGAAAGTTGTTGGTTTGATCGGACATTCCGTTGTCTCCAGGCGTTTACGGCTTTGCGTTAGTGGTCGTCGCGCAACAAGTGCCAAGGCCAAAAGGCAGGTAGGCGGGGCAAACTCGGAACAGCCCTGTGGCGAGCGGAATGACACCAAGCCAATGCCTGGCAGGAGTGCCGCTTGTTCCAGGACTTGGGTGAGGACGAGCGCCAACTGCAGGGCCAGTTTTGCAGTCATTGAAATTCGCAACGGCTTGTCGAAGGAACGGGTACGGCGCCGCACTACTGAGCAGCCAGCCCGTGATCAGTCTGACACGGCGCTCAATCCGGTGTCCGTTCGCTACCGAACAGGATTGCGCAGACGCTTGGCGGCGCCCCATCACGGATGCCCCGACAAGGCGGTCGCAGCGGGCTGGCCTCGTTGCGGCTGAACGTGGTCAATCATGTGCAGGTCCGGCGGGCGCCCCGCTAGAGAGCCCGCCCGCGGACGGCGGCGCCAGGCGGGCACAGGGCTTCGTGAACGGTACCTGCATCAACTGAATCGTGACATGCTCGATCTCGAAACGGTCGTGCAGCTGTCGTGTCGCGTTCTGCAGGAAAGCATCGTCGGCATGCCCCTCGGGCATCACCAGATGCGCGGTCATTGCGATCTCCGACGTGCCCATGGCCCACACGTGCAGATCGTGAACCCGCGTCACGCCGGGCAGGCGTTCCAGCAGGTCCTGCACCGCGTGCAGGTCCACGCCCTCGGGCACTCCGTCGAACAACAGATGCACCGACTGCTTGAACAGGCTCCAGCTGCCGACCACGATGACGGCCGCGATGGCGAGGCTGACCACCGGGTCGAGCCAGGTCCAGCCGAACCACAGCGCGAGGCCCCCGGCCACCACCACGCCGACCGAGACCAGCGCGTCGGCGGCCATGTGCAGGAAGGCGCCGCGGATGTTCAGGTCACTCTCGCCGCCGCGCATAAAAAGCAGCGCCGTGGCGGTGTTGACGACGATGCCGATGCCGGCCACCACCATGATGGTGACGCCCTCGATGGGCTGCGGCGACTGCAGCCTGTGGAAGGCCTCCCATGCGAGCGAACCCATTGCCACCAGCAACAGCAACGCGTTGATGAAGGCGGCCAGGATGCTGGCGCGCTTCCAGCCATAAGTGTGGCGCGCATCGGGCTGCAGCTTGCCGGCCAGCACGCCGCCCCAGGCCAGCACCAGCCCAATCACGTCGCTGAGGTTGTGGCCCGCGTCGGCCAGCAAGGCCAGCGAATCGACCTTCCAGCCGTAGAAGCCCTCGATGGCAACAAAGGCGATGTTCAGCGTGATGCCGATGGCGAAAGCGGCGTTGAAATTGGCCGGCGCGTGGCTGTGGTCGTGGCCTGCACTCATGCGGATGCGATCTTTCTGTTCAGCTCGCCGGCCAATTCGGTACCGGGTGCCACGGTGTTGAAGACAGTGCCGTACTTCTTCACGTTCTCGTGCAGAAGATGGAGCCGGCGATCCGGCTCGTCGGTGTCAACGATGATTTCGTAGGTGATGGCTTCCAGGCGCGGTGGCACGTCCTGGCGCACGCCGTGTACGCGCACCTCCACGCCGCGCAGGTCGAACTTCAGGATCGGCACCACGCGCTCGATCCCCTTGATCATGCAGGCGGACAGGGCGGCGAGCAGCAGCTCGGCTGGGTTGAAGGCGTGCGGATTGCCGGCCAAGTCGGTGTCGAGCGTGATCGTGGCCTGCTTGCAGTGTGATTCGCTCGCGTGTGCGCTCAGGCGCACCGACACCACGTCGAACTGCATTTTGGGTGGGCTGGGATCGCTCATGGTTCAGGCATCCTGCGACGGGGAACTCATTCGGCGCTCGCCGGCGCCGTCAGTGCAACGAACTCGCCCTCCAGGCGGCCCGCTTCGTGCCCTGCGTACCAGAGTGTCGACGACATCGCGATTCGGGCACGACCCTTTCGCCTGAACGTGCGTGCGAATGCCTCCCATGCTTGCGAAGAAGGCGCCGATGCCTTGGCGGTGAAGTTGCCTGCGATCGGCTGCTCGTAACTCATGGAGTTGCGTTGGATCACGAGGCGTGCGCTCATGCCCGAGGCCATGAGTTTCGTGTGCAGCGCGGACCACGCTGCGAGTATTGCAACGGCGGAGGCACTGCCACCGAAGACGGTGTCTTGGTGGTTGATGTTGGGGGCCAGCGGGGCGCCGAGAACAACCTGCTCTGCAGAGGCCTCGACCACGAAGACTTGCATGGCAGCGGACAAGGGAATGTGCTCGTGCAAGTAGTTTTCAAGGTCCAGCGGAGTCACGGAAGGCGTCCTTCAAGTCCGAACTGACCGACTCAGCAGCATTTGCCGGCTTCCGCCGACGCGGGGCTGCAACAGCCGCCCGCGGCTGCCGGCGTGACCGTGCTGTCGCAGCATGCCGACGATGCCTCCGAGGCGGCGCAGCAAGCTCCGGCTGTGTCCGCAGTCGCCGCCTTCGCTCCCTGGATCGGGAAGCCCTTGCTCGCCCACTTAAAGATGCCACCTTCCATGTTGGCCACTCGGGTGTAGCCCTGGTACATCAGGAAGTAGGTCGCCTTCAGGCTGCGCGGGCCGGTCTGGCAGGCCAGCACCAGTTCGCGTTCGCGCGGCAAATCGGCAAAGCGCCGCTCGAATTCGGACAAGGGCATGAGCACAACCCCTGGCACATCAAAAGCCAGCAGGGCGACTTCGTTGCGCTCGCGCACATCGACTAGCAAGGCGCCTTCGGCGATCATCCGGCGCGTGGTGGTGGGACAGACTTCGCGGGCCTGCGGCAGATCGACTCGGTCGTTCATCTCGTTCTCCTCAGGCCGACAGCCAATGTTCGATCTTGTCGCGGCTGGGCACCCCGCCCGCGTGCACCACCTTGCCGTCGATGACCACGCCGGGCGTGCTCATCACGCCGTAGCCCATGATCTCGCGCAGCTCCTCGACCTTGCTCAGCGTGACCGGCACGCCCTTCGCCTTCGCGACCTGTTCGATCAGCGCGATGGTGTTCTTGCAGTTGGCACAGCCGGTGCCGAGTACCTTGATGTCCATGGAATTCTCCTCAGGGGTTTGAAATTCAGAGTGGTTGCTTCGGGCAGGCGGCCGAATCAGCGCTGCCGAAAATCAGGCTCCGCATGCGCTCGCGTTCTTCGGGCGTGGGCCAGCCCGCATCTTCCGGAACCATCGGTACACCGGGTCGGTGCGGATGAGCGGCCGGCGTGGAGGGCCAATCGACCTGCCCGTTCGCGTCGAAGCGGACCAGGCTGTAGGTCTCGTTGACCACAGTGTCGGGCTCGCCGTTTTTCAGGCGCACGTACCAGTCGGCCAAGCGCAGCGTCTGGCCCGCCAGCGCCGCTGCCGCCGCCTGGGTGCGTGCCAATGCAACGTAAAGCGCGTGTGGCACGGCGTGGACATCACCGCTTTCGTCGAGCAAGAAGACGTAGGAAGCATGGCCGCCTTCGTGTGCAGGGTCGATGTCGGCACGGGGTGTTCGACCCGCTGCATCGCCTGTGCTGTAGACCGGCGCAAAACCGCCGCCCGGGGTTCGGAAGTTGGTGGTCTGGCCCTGGTACAGCCGGGCCGCTACCCACTGCACGTCAGCGTCATAGGCGTAGGCACGCAGATCGAACTTCATGGCTTTTGCGGTGTCGTGTTCGTCGAGCATTCGTTCGCCCGGTGGAATGATGGCCTGGGCCACATAGTCGCCGGCGAGGATGTCCTGCCAGACCCGCCGGGTCAGCTTGTCGCCACGGTACGCGGCACGGCTGCCGAAGCCGGCCACCGGTTTGAAGAACAGGCCGCGGCGTGCTTCCCAAAGGCGGTCGGCATCGGCCGTATCGACCACTTCGGTGCGCGGCACGTATGCGAGCAGAACCTGCTGTGTCGCCGCCGGCACACCCAGCGCCCGAAGCCTCGCGGCATCGCTGAACAGGGCCAGGTGGCGCTTGTTGGCGTACAGCGCGTGGGCCTGCGGGCTCGGGGTAACCACCGCACCTTGATGCGCGTAGGCCTCGTGCAGCGCTGCGCTTTCCGGTTGTTCAAAGTAGAAGTCGGTCAGCCGGTTGTAAACCAGGTCGATCACCAGATCGCCGTGCCACAGCGCGCCGTTACGCCATTCGAGCGCGGCGGGGCCAGCAATGACGGCGCGCAGGCCGTGCCGCTCGAACAACTGCTGGAAGAGCAGGAACTCGGGATACAGGTACTGGCTCTCGGGCGCCCCGTCGACGATGGCAATGCTCGCCAGGGGCCGGGTCCGACCCGCGAGTCGCCACTCGTTGCGAAACATGTCGACGATGCGCTGTTCGAAGGCCGCCACGTGGGCCAGCGTGGGCACCATCGCTTCCATGGCGGCGCAGCAGGCCCGTTGCGCACGCGCCAGCACGGCATTGAGCATGGCCCCGCCGGCATTGGTGTTGACCTCGATGAGGCCCAGGCGGCCTTGGTCGATGTGAAAGTCGTAGCCGTAGAACGCGCCGAGCGGACCGGCGGCACCGCCTTGCCGGGCGATCGGCGGCGCGTCGGCCAGCGCCTGCTCACGAAAGGCCGGCAAAGCCACGACCGATTCGACAGCCTGCACCACCTGCGCCATGCGTTGAAGGTGAGGCGCGGCGACGAACACTGGCTGTGCTGCAAAGGCGAACGGGCAACGCTCCCGGACCATGTCGGACAGGCCGGGCCTGCCCAGCTCCGAGTCGAGCGCGTTCGCCAGGGCATCCCGGTCGAGGCTGAAGCAGAAGCACTCGCGGTTGAGCGCGTCGATGGTGTTTGGAGCTGTGTTCATGGGTGTTCGCAGGCCATGCGTCCAAGGGCGTGCGGCCCTTACTCCCGTTCCATTTCCAAGTAGGTTCGGCTGGCGTTTCCGGGCATCAGCTCGGAGGCATTGAGCAGCCGCAGATAGGGCCGCCCATCGAACGATTTGACCGCCGCGCTCACGTCGGTGCCGTCGTCGACCGCCTTCTTCATGTGCGCGCGCAGCGCTTCGAGGAAGGCCTTCGTGTCCGACCGTGCGGTAGCGATATCGGTGACGCTGCCGTGGCCCGGCACGATGGTCTTGGGGTTCAGTTGTTCGATGACGGAAAAGGTGTCGAGCCAGCGCTGGGTGTTGCTCACGGGGATCACGCCCAGCATCCGGTCGACATAGACGACATCGCCCGCAAACAGCACCTGGCGGGCGGGGAGCCAGACCATCATGTCGCCCGGCGTGTGTGCACCGCCGCGGTGTCTCAGTTCGAACACCACGCCACCCAGTTCGAGCCGCTCATCGTTGCCGCTGACAAAGCGCGTGGCCAACGTGGGCACGGTGCCATCGGCCTTGGTGTTCAGCGCGGCCTTCAGGCCTTCGAGGTGGTCGTTGCCCCGGTTGAGCATGTCAGCCCGCGCGTTGGCGTGCGCGATGATTTCGGCGCCCTGAGCCTTGAAGTAGCCGTTGCCCAGCCAGCGGTGATCCTGGCCGCCGGTGTTGATGACCCACTTCAGCGGCTGCGAGGTGATCTTCCCGATGGCCTCGAAGATCTCGCGGGCCGACTGAAAGGTGGCACCGCTGTCGATCAGCACTGCACCAGCCGGTGTCACGACCAATCCGATGTTTGCGTTCAGGCCTTCGTTGTCAACGCTGCGCGCGCCGGTGTCACCGATGTGCGCGTAGACGCCTTCGGCGACGGGTCGGAACCGCACCTCCAGCGCGGACGCGTCAAAGGCTGCCGTCGTCAAGAGCGCAACCGCCAGCGCGCTGCAGTAACGCAGCAGCGACTTCAGCTGCAGCACGAACTCGCGCCGGTGGCGTCCTTCAGGCCCAGCACCTTGAAGATTTTCGCGGCCGGGCAGAAGCCGGTGAAGCCCATCTGGAACAGGTTGGCACCGACAAAGGCGGTGAACCATAGCCAGCCCACATGCGACAGGTCGATCTGGCCGGTGAAGTGCGCCAGCGCGAGGGTGAGCATGATCATGAAGCCAGCGAAGATGCTGACGGCGCGGTTGACGGTCATGGAAGTCTCCAGAGGTTGAAATTCGGAACGAGAAGGTGCGATCACAGGACGGCGTTGAAGACGTAGCCGACGATCAGGATGCCGGTGGCGACCACACCAGCGAAGGTGGCGATGAGCCGAACCTTCAGTACCTTGCGCAGGATGATCATTTCGGGCAACGAGAGCGCGATCACGCTCATCATGAAAGCCAGCACGGTGCCGAGTGCCGCGCCCTTGGCCAGCAAGGCCTGCACGATGGGGATGATCCCGGCCGCGTTGGTGTACATCGGCACGCCGATCAGCACCGCCAGAGGCACGGACCACCAGGCTTCCTTGCCCATGATCTTCGCCATGAAGTCTTCAGGCACCCAGCCGTGGATGGCCGCGCCGATGGCGATGCCGGCCAAGATGTAGGGCCAGACCTTGCCGACGATCTCCCGCACGCTGGCGAAGCCACCTTCGATGCGCTCGACCAGCGTGAAGGCATCTCCGCCAGCCGTGGCCTGGACGCGCGGCATGTCGCGCACCCAGTCTTCCAGGTAGGACTCCATCTTCAGGCGGCCGATGACCCAGCCGGCGACGATGGCCACCGTCAGACCCAGGCCCATGTAGAGCAGCGCGATCTTCCAGCCGAACAGGCCGAACAGAAGGGCCAGTGCGACCTCGTTGACCATCGGAGCCGAGATCAGGAACGAGAAGGTCACGCCCAAAGGGACACCGGCCTGCACGAAGCCGATGAACAGCGGCACGGCCGAGCAAGAGCAGAACGGCGTCACGATGCCCAGGCTCGCCGCCATCACGTTGGCCGCGCCCTCGGTCTTGCCGGCCAGCAGGGCGCGAGTGCGCTCGGGGGTGAAGTACGAGTTGATCATTCCCATCACGAACACGACGGCGGTGAGCAGCAGCAGCACCTTGGGCGTGTCGTAGAGGAAGAACTGCAATGCGCCGCCGAGCGCGCTGTTGCGGTCCACGGGCAACGTGGCGACCAGTGCCTCCGAGGCGGGGAGCAGCGACTGGTAGAGCACCCACCAGAGGATGGCGGCCACCAACAGGAACAGCTTCGGATGCTGCCGAGGCAGTTGCAACGTGCGTTGGGAAAGGGTCAGTGTGCTCATGTCGGGGTGTCTCCGTCATGGAGACGAACACACCCGCCAAAGGATGCAGGCCCGATGTGCGACGGGCTTGATACAGATCAATCGAGGGCCGGACGCGGCACGTGACTTGCGACGCTGCCGTCAGTCTCGAATCGAACCTGGCAGGCTGTGGTGAGCCGGTCGCGCAGGCGCTGGCGCGCGCGAAGCAGTCGCGACTTGGTCGCGGGCAGACTCAACCCATGTGCGTCCGCGAACTCCCGCTGGGCCTGACCTTCCAGGTCGCAGGCCCGCAGAATGGTCGCGTCGTCTTCGGAAAGCTCACTGAGGGAGCGAACCAGACAACTGGCCAGCGCGTCGACCGGCGCGAGCGGCTCAGCGGGCGGCGCGGCGGCTTCGTCAGGCCCTTCAGGCAAAGGCTCCATCGGGTGCGCCGTGCGTGCCCGATCGACCAAGGCATTGCGCGCCACCTGGAACAACCAGGCGCGCGGGTTGTCGAGCGTGCAGAAGCCCTGGCCGTGGCGCATGGCCTTCACGAACACGTCTTGCAGCACGTCGTCCGCTGCATCGGCATTCGACAGGCGATGCCGCAGGTAGCCGAGTAACTCGCCTTCATGGGCCTGCCAGGCCGACGACACGCAGGCGAACGACTCGCGGCCGACCGCGTCAGTCAGTTCTTGCGGGGTCGTTGCACGCACTTCCATGTTGGGTCCGAGTTCGATGCGAAATGTCTGTGACTGCGATTTGGCTCTCTGGCCAGTCGCGGCCGTCCGATTGTCCGCCCACCCCTTCAGCGAGCCCCGCCGCCGTCGAAGGTGCTCGGAGCGACGGGGTCAGCAGGAACACGGAGTTCCTTTTGCCACCAGCCCACGTCGTGCCACGCGCCGAGCTTGAAGCCGACATTGCGATAGACCCCGATGGGCTCGAAACCCACCGATTCGTGCAGCGCCACGCTGGCATCGTTGGGCAGCTCAATGCCGGCAAAAGCCTGGAAGTAACCCAGGATCACCAGTTCTGCAAACAGCGCCTGGTAGAGCCTCTTCCCGACGCCCAAACCGCGTGCGTCCTCGCGCACGTAGGCCGTCACATCCACTGACCATTGGTAGGCCGGCCGTTCACGGTGTTTGCTCGCGTAGACGTATCCATTGACCGAGCCTTGCGCGTCTTCGCTGACGAGCCACGGCAGGTCCCGCAGCGTTTTCACGATGCGGGCGCGCATTTCTTCGACAGAGGGCGGTGCCAGCTCGAAGGAGATGCTCGTGCCCACGACGATGGGTGCGTAGATCGCCGTGATGGCTTCGGCGTCAGCAGGAGTGGCGGTTCGGATGGTCATGGTTTAAGACGAGGTCGAGGGGATGACTGGACCCGCAGCCGACGCAGGCTTGTCGGACGGCTTTGGCATCGCAAACAGCGCGCCGAAGGCCAGCAACCCGACAGCGCCCGATACCCACAGCGCGCCTGCGCCCCATTCGTCGAGACACAAGCCGAACAACCAGGGCGAGGACGCTTGTGCCAAGCGCGCCGGGACCATCAGCATGCCTTGCCGTTGACCATAACCCTTCGTCCCGAAGAGCACGAGCGGCAACGTGCCGTTGGCGATCGTCAGGATGCCGTTGCCCGCGCCGTGCATTACCGCGAAGACGGCGGCAGCCGGGCCGCCGATGAACAGCAGGAGCGAAGCGCCGATGGGGTGCATCAGCGCGGCCAGGCGAGCGGACAGCAGCGGATGAAGCCGCCGCAGGAGGCCGAATTCGAGCAATCGTCCTGCCACCTGCGCCGGCCCGATCAAGGCGCCCACCGCAACGGCAGTCGCCAGCGTGGCACCGTTCGCCTGAAGCAGTCGCGGCAGGTGCGCTGCCATCGCCGTGCTGATGAACCAGGTCGCGGCGAACACCATGGCGAGCAGTACGCCTGCGCGCTTGGCGCGAGCGCCGTCCAGCGGCACCGTGTCGCGGCCAGCGGCTGGCGACACCGGGCTCGGTGACTGGTCCGCATGGCCTACCTTGGGCAACGAAAGATTCAGCGGCAGTCCAATCAGCAAATGCATCGCAGCCCATGCATAGCAGGCACCGCGCCAGCCAACCTGGTGTTCGAGCAGATTCGACAGGGGCCAACCGATGGTGCTGGCGAACCCGGCAATCAGCGTGATGCCGGTGATGGCGTTGCGCGAGTCGCGGCCATACAGCCGGACCAGCGCGGAGAACGCGGCCTCGTAAAGACCGCTTCCCATCCCGATTCCGAGAATCACCCAGGCGCCGAAGAGGCCCGTCGGCTCTCGCGCGTTGGCCAGTGCAGCCAGCCCCAAGGCGAACACAAGATTGGTGCCTGAGAGCACCGGCCGGGCGCCCCAACGGTCGATGGCCCGCCCGGCGTAGGGCCCGAGCAAAGCCGACACGATGAGCGCCATCGAGAAGGCGGCGAAGACCGTCGGCGTGGAGATGCCGATGTCCTTGGCCATCGGCACCGCCAACATCGCCGGCAGGTAGTAGGTCGAGGCCCACGCCAGCGTCTGCGCCGTTCCCAGCGCGGCGACTACCGGCAGATGGCGTGAGCCCGCCATGTCAGCCGCAGCAGCGCGCTGGCGTCGCCACGGCGGCCACCGGCACTACTGGCTTCGTGCCGCACGACCTGGTGCCGCAGCTCTTTGGTGTTGTCGCAGTGACCGCCTCAGTGGCCGTCGCCGGTGCGTCACCGCAGCAACTGCTCTGGGTACCCGACGCGTCCACTGTGCCGATGCCACAGACCCCTGTCTCGGGCAGGTCGAGTTCCACACGATCCGCTGCTTCGAGATCGCCCGCGATCGCCGCGACCACCGAGCGGACCTGCTCGAAGCCGGTGGCCATCAGGAAGGTCGGCGCTCGTCCGTAGCTCTTGACGCCGACTGTGTACAGGCCGGGTTCGGGGTGAGCCAGTTCGCGGTGACCGTGGGGGCGGATCGTGCCGCAGCTGTGCACGTTCGGATCAATCAACGGGCCGAGGGCTTCGGTCGACTCCAGCCACGGGTCGAGCTTGACGCGCAGCTCGCTGGTCAGCGACAGATCGGGGCGCTGGCCGGTCGCGCAGACGATCTGGTCGACGCCGTTCAGCGTGACGGTTTCGCCCTGGGTATTCAGTCCGATCACGTTCAGCTGACTGGCCTCACGTTCCAAGCCGGTGATGCGCAGACCGCTGACGAACTCCATCGCGCCGCTGTCCCGCAGTGCCCGCAGCGACGAACCCAGCTGCCCGCGCGCGGGCAAGGCGTCGGACTCGCCGCCGCCGAAGACGCGCGTGAGTGCGGCCGAACGCACCGCCCACATCAGCCGTGTGCCGGGTACCTGGCGTGCCAGCTCGGCCAGGTAAAGCAGCGCATTGGCAGCGCTGTGCCCGGCACCGACAACCAGGGTCTTCTTACCTTCGAAGCGCGCACGCTCGGTGCCGAGGATGTCGGGGATGCCGTAGGAAATCTGGTCCTGCGCTTCCGGCTCGCCTACCGCCGGAAGGCCACTGGCGCCGACCGGGTTCGGAGTGCCCCAGGTGCCGGTGGCGTCGATGACGGCGCTGGCACGGAGTTCGATGGTCTTCCCGTCCTGGGTGGCGCGGATGACAAACGGCGCTTCGGCGCGGCCGGCACTCTTCACCTTGTCGAACCCATCGCGGCTAACCGACACCACCTTGGTGTTCAGCTTCAACGCGCTGGCCACTTCAGGCAGGGCCGCGAACGGCCGCATCACCCGCTCGACGACTTCTCGCGCGAGTGGCAAGTCTGTCGCGGGCGGTGCTTGCCAGCCGCTCTGAGCGAGGCGCCTGGCCATCGCCGGGTCCACGTTGTACTGCCACGGCGAGAACAGACGAACGTGACCGTAGTCGACCAGGTTCGCGCCAACCTCCTTGCCGGCTTCGAGCACGACAAACGGGATGTTCCGTTCCAGCAGCTTGGCCGCTGCGGCCAGGCCGACTGGTCCCGCACCGAGCACGGCCACGGGCAAGGCCTCGTTCCTGCGCGGAGTCACCTGGAGTGTCAGCGTCATGAACGCAGCACAGGCCGGGCAGGCGCCCTGGAACTCGGCCGATGCCTTGAGGGCTTGCGGCGCCTCGTCGATCTTGCCGCGCTTGAAGCCGAACTGCGCGAAATACTCTGGCGCGGTGACGGTCAGCAGGTACAGCCGCGCGATGTCGCGCCGTTGCGCCTCGTGGATCAGGCGATCGAGCAGCAGCTTGCCGATGCCCTGCTTGTGCAAGCCAGGGGCGACTGCGACGGAGCGCAGCAGCGCGATGTGGCCATAGACCTCGGCACCGGCACAGCCGACGATCTCGCCGTTGGAGACGGCCAGCAGGTAAGTATCGAGGTGCGCCCGGGCGCCGTCCAGCGGCAGCTTGTTCGCCAGCAGCAAGGCCTCGATGGCCGGCCAGTCGGTCTGTGTGGCGGGGCGCAACGTGATGATCTTGTTTAGCAGCATGACTTGGTTTCCTTTCGTTCAGGCGGCGGGAGGCAGCAGTTCGCTGCGGTGTCCTCGCGCAGGGCCTTCATCAACAACAGGAGGGAGTTCTCGACCGCTACGCGCTCGCGCGCATTCAGAGAACCCAGCAATTGCTCGGCGTGGGTGTCGAGCGTCTGGTTCAACTCATTGACGGTGCGGACGCCTTCGTCGGTGAGCGTGACGAGCCAACTCCTTGCGTCTGACGGGTTCGGCTCCTTGGTGACCAGTCCACGCTCGACCATCGCCTCGACGGCGCGCGACACCCAGCTCTTCTCCAGTGAGACCCGTGTGCCGAGTTCCGACAGCGGCAGCGGCCCGGTGCGGGCCAGCTCGGTGAGCAGATGGCACTGCGTGCTGGTCGTTCGGCAGCAATCGGCGACGACGCGCTGCGCCCGCGTGTACATGCGCGCCACTTCGCGAAGAAGTGCACCGGAACGGACATTGGTTTCTGTCATGTGGCTGTGGATAGCAACGATATGAAAGCACCATAAGTCACTCTGTTTAGGTTGTCAATAGCAACTATCTGGCCTGAAAGAAGAGGGCGACGCCCCCGTCCATCAGCCGTCTCAGATCGAGCGCTGGTTCACCCGCTTCGACAGTTCCTCGGCATTCTCCCGGCGCTCGCTGTAGCGGTCGACCAGATACGGTGCCACGTCGCGTGTCAGCAGCGTGAACTTCATCAGCTCTTCCATCACGTCGACGACACGCTCGTAGTAGGCCGATGGCTTCATGCGCCCGGCGTCGTCGAATTCCAGGAACGCCTTCGCCACCGAGGACTGGTTCGGTATCGTGATCATGCGCATCCAGCGCCCCAGAACACGCAACTGGTTCACCGCATTGAACGACTGCGAACCGCCGGACACTTCCATCACCGCCAGGGTCTTGCCCTGAGTGGGGCGCACTGCACCGACGCTGAGCGGAATCCAGTCGATCTGGGCTTTCATGATCCCGGTCATCGCGCCGTGGCGTTCTGGCGAGGTCCAGACCATGCCTTCGGCCCAGGCCGCAGCCTCGCGAAGTTCCTGCACCTTGGGGTGCGTCTCCGGTGCGGAATCGGGCATCGGAAGGCCGGCCGGGTCGAACACCCGCACTTCGCCGCCCATCGCGATCAGCAGCCGAGCTGCTTCGAGGGTCAGCAGTTTGCTGTACGAGCGTTCGCGCAGCGAGCCGTACAGCAGCAGGAAGCGCGGGGCGTGGGTCGAGCTTCCCGCGCTTGCGAAGCGAGCGCCGGTGGGCGGTTTGAACAATGCGCCATCGATGTTGGGCAGGCTCAGATCAAGGAGTGACACGGCGACCCTTCGCATCGATGACCGGTTCACCGTCTTCCTTGGCAAAGGGCGCGAGTTGCGGCGACGGCAGGATGTCGAGCACCGCCTCCGAC
>ENA-OFCD01000580-OFCD01000580.1-metagenomes-genome-assembly--contig:-NODE-580-length-22441-cov-3.810909_pt1 | contig 22441 bp, 18 predicted proteins | sample MGYA00153392_OFCD01 | MGnify analysis MGYA00153392
TGCCTTTGCTGCCGCTGTTTGCGGTGATGTCGGCACACGCCGCGGGCAACCACGGGCCATCGGGGTCGGGGGCCATAACGGCCTCAGTTTCGACTATTACAGCGGGCGGTTATCACAGTTGCGCCATCAAGACCGATAGCACGTTGGCCTGCTGGGGGTTCAACAATGCAGGCCAGACCACCGCGCAAGCTGGCACCTTCACCCAGGTCGTTGGGGGTGGTTACCATAGTTGCGGCCGCAAGACCGATGGGACATTAGCTTGCTGGGGTGACAACACTTACGGCCAAGCCGCGCCGCCCGCGGGCACCTTCACCCAAGTCGCGACGGGTGGCATACATACTTGTGGCGTTAAAAGTGACGGCACGGCTACGTGCTGGGGGAGCAACGGTTTCAGCCAAACTATCGCGCCCGCTGGCTCATTCATCCAGGTTGCAGGAGGTGGCGGGCACAATTGCGGGCTTAAGACCGACGGCACCCTTGCGTGCTGGGGCTATAACGGATTCGCCCAATCTACACCGCCGACTGGCACGTTTACGCAAGTCGCGGCTGGTGAAATTCACAGTTGCGGGCTCAAAACTGACGGCACGTTGATCTGCTGGGGAGATAATGCCTACGGTCAAGCAACGGCACCTAGCGGTACCTTTACACAACTTGCGGCCTATTCCAACCATAATTGCGCTCTTAAGAGCGACAGCACAATATCGTGCTGGGGACGTAACGGCAATGGCCAAGCCACGCCACCCGTCGGCACCTTTACTGAAGTCGCCACGGGTGATTTTCATACATGCGGTCTCAAGACCGATGGCACCTTAGCCTGCTGGGGTCGCAATTTTGAAGGTCAATCCACGCCGCCCGCTGGCAGCTTCGGCCAACGCCAAGTCACGGCAGGTTTCGCTCACAGTTGCGGCCTCAAGACCGATGGCACGTTGGCATGCTGGGGTCTAAACAGTTACGGCCAAGTGAGCCCACCCACTGGCACCTTCACCCAAGTGGATGCGGGTTCTGACCACAATTGTGGTCAGAAGACCGATGGCACGCTAGCCTGCTGGGGGCGCAACGATTTCGGCCAAGCCGCCCCACCTCCTGGCACATTCACTCAAGTCTCAGCCGGTGCTAACCACAGCTGCGGTCTTTTGACCGATGGCACGCTCGCCTGTTGGGGGCGTAACAACTTCACCCAAGCCTCCCCACCCGCTGGCACGTTTACTCAAGTCGCCGCGGGTGGTATTCACAGTTGCGGGGTGAAGACCGATGGCACGCTCGCGTGTTGGGGGGACAACGGTTTTAGCCAAGTCTCCAACACACCCGCTGGCACCTTTACCCAAGTCGTGTCGGGTAGCTACCATAATTGCGGGCTTAAGACCGATGGCACGATTACGTGTTGGGGGGACAACGGTTTTAACCAACTATCTACCACACCCACTGGCACGTTCACCCAAATCAGCGCAGGTTCCTTGCATACCTGTGCACTTGCGACCGATGCTACGTTGACGTGTTGGGGTTACAACAATAATGGCCAATCGACTGCCCCCACTGGCACCTTCACCCAAGTAGCAGCAGGTGCCAATCACAGTTGCGGCCTCAGGAGCAATGGCACGTTGACGTGCTGGGGATACAACGTTGGCGGCCAAGCCAATATTGTTGCGAGCATTACGGCTATCACGGGCACACCACAATCTACAGTTGGTGGGACCGCTTTCGCCACATCACTCACCGCGCGTGCTGTCGATCAACTCGGCGGGAACGCAGCTGGCGTAAGCATCGACTTCAGCGCGCCAGGGGCTGGTGCCAGCGCCACACTCGGCACGAGCCCTGTGGTGACCAACAGTGCTGGGGACGCCATCATCAGCGCCACCGCGAATCTGATTGCGGGCAGCTACAACGTCACGGCCTCGACCGCTGGGGCGACCAGTGCGACATTTGCGCTGACCAACACGCCGATTCCGCAAACCATCACGGGCTTCGCCCCTGCCTCTCCCGTGGTATTTGGCGCGGCAGCGACCCCACTCACCGCCACAGGCGGGGCATCGGGTAATGCGATTGTGTTTGGCACGACTAGCGCAGCGTCGATTTGCACCGTGACCGGCACAACGGTCACCTTCACTGGCGTTGGCACCTGCAACCTCACCGCCAATCAAGCGGGCAATACCAACTACACCGCTGCCCCACAAGTCTTAGCGAGTATTGTTATCAACCAAGTGGGCCAGACCATTACAGGTTTCGCGCCTGCTTCGCCTGTTGTGTTTGGTGCAGCGGTGGTCACGCTGACTGCAACAGGCGGGGCATCGGGGAACGCGATTGTTTTCGCCACCACCAGTGCGAACACCATTTGCACGGTGACTGGCAATCAAGTCACCTTCACTGGTGTGGGCACCTGCAACCTCACGGCCAATCAAGCGGGCAATGCCAACTACTTAGCCGCGAGCCAAGTCACTGCCAGCATCGTCATCAACCAAGCCTCGCAAACCATCACCGGCTTTGCGCCTAGCTCGCCGGTTGCATTTGGCGCAAGTGCGGCGACACTGAGCGCGACCGCATCATCTGGACTCACCGTCACCTTCGCCACCACCAGCGCCAACACCATTTGCACGGTCAGTGGCAATCAAGTCACCTTCACCGGTGTGGGCACCTGTAACCTCACGGCCAATCAAGCGGGCAATACCAACTACTTAGCTGCCCCACAAGTCTTAGCGAGCATTGTTATCAACCAAGTGGGCCAGACCATTACAGGCTTCGCGCCTGCTTCGCCTGTTGTGTTTGGTGCAGCTGCGGTCACACTCACCGCCACTGGTGGTGCATCGGGGAACGCGATTGTTTTCGCCACCACCAGCGCCAACACCATCTGCACAGTGACCGGCAATCAGGTCACCTTCACCGGTACTGGCATCTGCAACCTCACGGCCAATCAAACAGGCAATGCCAACTACGCCGCTGCTGCCCAAGGCACAGCCAGCATCACCATTAATCAAGCCAGCCAGACCATCACCTACGCCCCTGCGACGCCCATCAGTCTGTTCACCAACGCTCCCGCCTTCACCGTATCAGCCACCGGCGGCGTATCCGGCAACGTGGTCACCTTCACCACCACTACGCCACTCATCTGTACCAGCAGCGGTGTCAACGGCAGCCTCATCACGCTCACCCAACAAAGCGGCACCTGCACCATCCGCGCCAACCAGACGGGTAATGCCAACTACCTTGCCGCCGCCAACACCGACCGCAGCATCGCCATCGGCATCCCCCCGATGCCCGCAGCCCCCACTGCCCTGCGCTGCGCCGTATCAGCGCCGGTGTTGGCCAGCAGCAACATCAACTGCACCTTCAGCGCGTTCAGCATCACCGCCAATCCCACCCAAGGCTATCGCCTCTACTGCGTCAACGAAGTCACCGACACCGCCCTGGAAACCATCGTTGCCGCTGCCGGCGTCGCCATTGGCACGACCACCAACCTTCGCGCCAGTCTCACCGGCGCACCCGTTGGCCGCTATAGCTGCTACGTGTCCAGCCAAGGCCTGCTCAGTAACAGCCCGCCGTCTGATCCGGCCCGTGTGGTGGTATCGGCGATCCCGTTAGCACTACGTAATGAGTTCGCGGCGGACAACACCGGCTTCGCCACCATCCTCGTCCGCGGTGGTCTTCCTGCCAGCAGCCAGGTTGGCCGCTTTGACGGTACAACATTTAACTTCACTCCCACCACGGATTCGGGAGACGGCTGGAATGTACTCGGCGTGGGTGACATCACCGGCAGCAACCAGAGCAGCGTGTTGAGCCGCAATGCGACGGACGATGTCAGGGTCGATACCGCCGCATTGGGCAACATCGCGATCACCAACCTACGCAAAGCCAAATCCGACTGGTCACTCGAAGCCGTGATCGATCTCGACGGTGATGGTAAAGCTGACATGGTGTGGCGTTATATGAAGCCGGGCAGTAACGATAGCGGCGTCATCTTTGCCTGGTACATGAGCAGCGATCCCGTGCCGAATGTGGCTGAAGTCAAACACCGCGGTGGTGCCCCGCTCGACTGGTCGCTCATCGGCGGCACCGACTTGGATGGTGACGGAAAGGCCGACCTCATCTGGTTAAGCCCCACTAACGAAATCAGAAGCCTCACTTCTAAACCCACCCGCACCTGGATCAACGAGCGTATTGGTCAGCTACCCACGGGCTATCAGATCATCAAGTTAGGGGATGTCACCGGCGACGGTCGTGGCGACATCATCTTCAAAGACGCCAATGGCCGCGTCAAGGTATGGGTCATGGACGGCGTCAGAATCGCGTTCGATGCCGACATGCCCTCAGTGGACGCCAGCACCAGCTTCTACGCGGCGGGTGACTTTGATGGAGACGGGGTGATGGATATCGTATGGAAGAAAGCTGACGGCACCCTCATCGTATGGCTGATGAATAAGTCGGTGATCAATTTGCCCACGATTATCAACAATGTGGGGCAAGCACCAGTGGGGTTCGTGGTGGTGGAGTAATGATTAAAAGCTCAGGCTGGTCATAACCGTCGCATCACGCGGCTGCTTACGCAAGCCATGCACTATGACGATATGTTTTCCCAAGGGTTGATAATGTTGAGATCGGCAATGCCCACAAAATCGGCGACGTTGCGGGTGGCTAAGCGGAAGCTGCGGCTGAGGGTGATGGCCGCGATCTGACCATCTTCGGTGCTCATTGGTCGGCCGGTGCGTTGACGGCCTGCCACGATACGCGCGTAGTGAGGTGCTGCCAATGCATCAAAGGGCAGGCAGCGCGCGATGAAATGCTGTGCGAACAGGCTGGTCACCTGCGCGGCCAAGGTGTTGCGGCGTTTACCGGGCGGCAGTAGTGCTACGCCCAGCAGCATCTCGGCTTGGGTCACGCTGCTGACAAACACCTTATCGGCGGGGATGTCATTCAACCAGGCCAACACCTGCGGCGCGGGCCGCGTTCGCAGCACCTCAGAGAGCACATTGGTATCAAGAACAATCATTTTCGTTTAGCCACGACCTTGGTGCGAGCGGTAGCCGTATCAAGTTTCGCCAGGCCCGGCGCGCCACGCGCTTGGCGGCGTGGCGGCAGGGTGATTTCGCCAATGCCGGTGAAGCTCTCACGCAGGCGCGTGCCAAACGGGGCGGGTGGCAGATTGACTTGCGTGCCTTGCAATGCCGCGCCCAGAATGCGGCGCGCTTCTTCCTCCATCGAGCAGCCATGCCGCGCGGCCTGCATGCGCAGGTCAGATTTGATCGAGTCGTCAATGTTGCGAATAGTCAGTACAGCCATACTGTTTTCCTCCCCATCTTATGCAGTCAATGCCAGCATTGTAGTCAACGACGGGATTGACGTCAATTTGGCAGCGGCCGCAACTGCAACCTCGGCTTGAAGACTGGAAACGCCAAATCACAAACTCGCCTGTTGGCGGGCGTGTTGAAGCAACAATGCTTGAAGGTGCCCGTCAATCCTTGGGTTCTATCTCCAGATTTAATTCAGCAATTTTGCGCGTCAAGGTATTACGGCCAATCCCCAGCAGGGTGGCAGCTTCAATCCTGCGCCCGCCGGTATGTTCAAGCGCTTTCACAATCAAGGCGGATTCAAAGCCACGATTGAGGACATCGTAAATTTCTTTTTCACCACGGGCCAGCGACGCGGTAACCTCACGCTCCAATGCGCGTTTCCAATCGCCGTCCACCACTACATTGGATTTATCACCACGCACATCCGGTGGTAAATCGCTGATCTCAACCAATTGGCCTGGTGCCATGACGGTGATCCAGTGGCAGAGATTTTCAAGCTGCCGCACATTGCCGGGAAAATCCTGTTGTGATAAAAAATTAAGCGTGTTTTGAGAGAGACGCTTGGAATCGACATGCAATTCATGCGCGCTTTTGGCCAGAAAATGTTTAATCAATAATGGAATGTCGTCGCGGCGTTCACGCAGTGAAGGCAGACGCAGACGAATCACATTAAGCCGATGAAATAAATCTTCGCGGAATAATCCTTGTTTGACACGCGCTTCCAGATCCTGATGGGTGGCGGCAATGACCCGCACATTAGCGGTCATCGGGGTGTGGCCACCGACCTTATAAAATTGTCCGTCGGATAATACACGCAGTAATCGGGTCTGTAATTCTGCGGGCATATCGCCAATTTCATCCAGAAACAAGGTGCCATTTTCGGCTTGCTCAAAGCGACCGCGGCGCATGCTGGCCGCGCCGGTAAATGCACCACGCTCATGGCCAAATAATTCGCTTTCCAATAAATCCTTGGGTATCGCCGCGGTATTGATGGCAATAAAAGGTTTGGTCGAACGAGGGCTGTGGCGATGCAATGCGCGCGCGACCAGCTCCTTGCCTGAGCCCGATTCGCCAGTGATCATCACGGTGGCGTGCGATTGTGAGAGTCGGCCAATGGCGCGAAAAACTTCCTGCATGGTGGGGGCAGAGCCTAAAATTTCAGGCGCGGTAGTGGTGATCTCGGCTTGTGGTGCTTCGCGCAAACTTTCATCCAGCGCACGACGAATCAGCTCGACCGCATGATCTACATCGAATGGCTTCGGCAGATACTCATAAGCGCCGCCTTGAAATGCCGCCACCGCACTCTCCAGGTCTGAATAAGCCGTCATGATAATGATCGGCGTCGTCGGTAGTTTGGCCTTCAGCGCCTTCATAAAATCAAGACCCGACGCGCCCGGCATGCGGATATCACTGATCACGACCTGCGGTGTACTGGCAGGGTCTTCAACATCAAGCGTGTCCATGCCGTCTTGCGCAGAGACGAACGATTTATAGGCAATGCCTTCGCGTGACAATGCTTTTTCTATCACCCAACGGATGCTTTTATCATCATCAATAATCCATACTGGTTTCATGGTTTCTTTCAACAAAATTTAATTAGCGGTCGCCATAAAAATATGCAAAATGAGGTGCAAAAAGTAAATCGGCGCGTTTCATTTAGATGCTCGTAAGGTGCTTGCGGAATCAATGACGGGCAATAGGATGGTGAAACAGGTTTTGCCCGGCACGCTATCGAATTCGATAATGCCGTGATGCTGATTTATGAAATTTTGTGCAAGTGAAAGTCCCAGGCCGGTGCCGCCTTCGCGGCCTGACACCAGTGGATAAAATACCTTGTCGCGCAGGCCCTCGGCTACGCCGGGCCCGTTATCAACCACATGAATCATGATCGCGTGCCGATAGCGTTGTTTCGCCAACGTGACCTGACGCGCGATGCGGGTGACGAGCCGAATTTCACCCGCGCCACTCATCGCCTGTGCGGCATTGCGGGCGACATTTAGTAGCGCCTGAATTAGCGGCTCCAGATCGCCGTAGAGCTCGGGCAGACTGGTGTCGTAATCACGTTGCACCCGAATATCGTCAGGGAATTCTGCAAGCACCAATGTGCGCACCCGCTCCAGCACTTCGTGAATATTGATATGTCCCATTTTGGGACGGCGGTGCGGCGTGAGCAGGCGATCCACCAGCGCTTGCAAGCGGTCGGCCTCTTTGACAATCACCTGGGTATATTCGCGCAAATCATTTAATGCATGGTGGCCGACATCCCGCAATTCACGTTCCAGTAATTGTGCTGACCCGCGAATACCGCCGAGTGGGTTTTTAATTTCATGCGCCAGATTGCGAATCAGTTCGCGATTTAATTGTTGGTGCTCCAGAATTTTTTCTTCTCGCGCAATCTTGATTTGCTGATCTAATGGATGGCACTCCAGTACCACATGCCCGCCTTCTGCCGGGCTCGCAATGCAGGCAAGGTGCAGCGCCGGACGACCAAGGCCAGGCAAATCAAGCGTGAGCTCATTTTCATTGAAGCCCGCATTGTTTTTTCGCACCTGATCCAGCATCGCATAGAGCGAGATATTGCCCGGCAGGCATTTTTGCAGAGGATGGCCGACCACACTCTTCAAGCTGAAGGCGAACAAATTTTCAGCCGCAGGGTTCGCATAGGTGACAGCAAGATGGCGATCCAAAATCAGAATGGCTGTCGATAGCAATTCGAGACCGGCATAAGCATGTAAAGCAGGGTTTGATTTCACGATAATAAAGTTGTTTTTAAATACATCAGCAAGTTCCTTGCCAGCTTGTATGCAAATGAATGGACAGGCTCTACTCGTTGCAGGATATTTGAATTGTAGCAACGTGCCGCTGCCTTACTAGCGGCCAGCATCATCAGTAGAGGAGCAATACCGGGCGCGCCAAAAAAAACGCCGGAGGCTCATCGCGTCCGGCGTCAAAATTTCGATCAAAACGAATGATCGAAAGGAGTTCGAAAAATTAGTGAGATGGTTGAATAGAGGCGGCGGCGACCTTTACCGTGCTGGTTTCAACTTTCAGCACAGCTCGTAAATCATCCAGATTTTTTTCGTGCATCGAAATCTGGTCTTGCAAATCGCGAACCCGTTCAAAGTGACGCTCCACTTTGGCGCGTTCTTCTGGGGAAATGACCGGCACGAGTGCCAATTTATCAGTCTTGCTTGCTCGGGCCGCCGCATGAAAAGAAGCCTTTATCGCATGCACACCTTTACTGGCGACATTTTCTTCGGCGAGCTTTGCTTTTGCATCGGCAAGCAATTTTGATTCAGTGTTGACTGCATTTTGCATCATGCGCAGCTTGATTTCATCACGGCGTTGCTGGATCAAAACATCCATCGCAAGGGGTTGCTGCGGGGGTTGCTGTACATTTACGGGCAGCGGTAGCTGCTTGATGCTGACCGCCACGGGCCTTACCACGGCTACGGGCAGCGGCGTAACGGCTGTGCGGGGGGCGTCGGGTGATGCCGCCGTAGCTGAAGGTGAGGTCGATAATGGTACGGGTAAGGGAGCGGGCACTAACGCGGTCTTTAGAACGGCTGGTTCAACCGCCACTGCCACGTCAATATTATTTACGCCCGCGCCTGGTGCGGCCAAGGCCGCAGATACAGGCACAAATACGGGGCGAGGTAAATTAGGATTAACGAGTGAGCCCGAAGGCGTCGCCGGGATTAAGGTAATGGGATCAAGCTCAACCCGAGCGCCGCCGACAATAGGCGCATTTGAATAAGTAATGCGACCTTGTACATCGGTGTGCTTATAAATAGCTTGCGTTGTTTGGCCGACGGCCCAGACCGGCAAAAATGCGATGCCCAATACGCAAAGTGCGGTCAAAACGGCTTTTTTCCCGAAATGATTCATCGGTCGAATCCTTCTGGTGCGCGACGATTAGTAGGTCTTGAAGCATGCGCCTAGAAAAATTCTTTTTCAACTCAATGGGTTGTGTGTCCTTCATCAGATGTCACTAGGGGTGGTGAAGGCTGGATGTACATACAGATGCAATCGCCAAGATCGGCAATAAAAAGGGCATGACTCTGCTGAGCCCTGCCCTTAAATGTGATTTTTAAACCGTACTAATTGAGGATATGTTTTGTCGGCACAGAGTGATCAAGATGAGTAATACATATCGAACTCAACCGGATGGGTGGTCATACGGAAACGGGTGACTTCCTGCATTTTGAGTTCGATATAAGCATCAATCATGTCGTTGGAGAACACTCCGCCGCGAGTCAGGAATTCGCGATCTTTGTCGAGCGCGTCCAGAGCTTGATCGAGCGACGAGCAAACGGTCGGGATTTTTGCATCTTCTTCTGGCGGCAAGTCATATAAATTCTTGTCGGACGGATCACCCGGATGAATTTTGTTTTGTACGCCATCAAGACCGGCCATCATCATAGCGGCGAATGCCAAATAGGGATTCGCTGTCGGGTCCGGGAAGCGAACCTCAATGCGACGTGCTTTATCGGACTGCACATACGGCACGCGAATCGAAGCGGAACGGTTACGCGCAGAGTAAGCCAGCTTAACAGGCGCTTCAAAGCCGGGCACCAGTCGCTTGTAGGAATTGGTGCCAGGGTTAGTAATCGCGTTGAGCGCACGCGCATGTTTGATAATGCCGCCGATATAGTAAAGCGCGAATTCAGACAGGCCCGCATAGCCACTGCCGGCGAATAAATTTTTGCCGTCTTTCCAGATCGACTGATGCACGTGCATGCCCGAACCGTTATCGCCCACAATCGGCTTCGGCATGAAGGTCGCGGTTTTGCCATAGCTATGCGCGACGTTATGCACCGCATATTTCAAAATCTGCGTCCAATCGGCGCGCTTAGTCAAAGTCTCAAACTTGGTGCCAATCTCGCACTGGCCCGCGTTGGCAACTTCATGGTGATGCACCTCAACTTCCACGCCCATATCTTCCAGCGCCAGACACATGGCAGAGCGAATATCCTGCAGCTGATCTACGGGGGGTACCGGGAAATAACCGCCTTTAACGGGTGGGCGGTGACCTAAATTACCGCCTTCAAACTTTTCGCCGGTTGACCATGCCGCCTCTTCTGAAAATACTTTGCAGGAGCTGCCGGACATATCAACATTCCACTCCACTGAATCGAATACAAAAAATTCGGGTTCCGGGCCGAAGTAGGCAACATCACCAATACCGCTGGCTTTCAGATACGCTTCAGCGCGCTTGGCTAATGAGCGAGGATCGCGATCATAGCCTTTGCCGGTGGAGGGCTCATGCACATCGCAGGATAGAACCAGTGTGGCCTCATCAAAAAACGGGTCAATAAATGCAGTCGAGGCATCCGGCATCAACAACATATCAGAGGCTTCAATTCCTTTCCAGCCGGCAATCGAGGAGCCATCAAATGCGTGGCCTTCCGTAAACTTGGTTTCATCAAACGCCTTGACCGGCACAGAAACATGTTGTTCTTTGCCTTTGGTGTCCGTAAAACGAAAGTCAATAAACTTGACCTCGTTGTCTTTCACCATTTTCATTACATTTGCAACTGCCATTATCTTCTCCTGGTAAATAATCTAAAACGAAAACAAGCCTGCTATCTTATATATCGAAGTACGCCGATAATTAACGAAAATACTAACAAGATACGAATACAGCAGAAAACATGCCACTCTTTCTGCACCATAAGTGATTGAGATAACAAAGAAATTACCGGACATCTCCCATGCTGCGCTCTATAAAAAGGCAATCTTAATAATCCCGCACTGTAATGGGGCGGTGTTAGAACATTCTAATAGTCGAATAATGTTGTACTTTCGGGTAATTTTTTCGCAATTTTATTAGATTCTAGCGTGACACAAGTTGGCCGACCATAACGTCAGCAATTTGCTTTTTGGCTTATCCCACGAACTGCTTATTTATCACATGACCTACCGCTACGCCATTATCGGCAATCCCGTTTCTCACTCGAAATCGCCGGACATTCATCGTGAATTTGCGCGTGAGATGGGCCTGAGTATTTCTTATGAGCATTTGCTATCGCCGCTGGATGGCTTTATCCAGACGGTAGGCGCGTTTCGCTCGGCGGGGCTATTACCTGCGGCGGGCGCAAATATTACGATGCCATTCAAGATTGATGCATACAACTACGCGACTGAACTTACCGCGCGCGCGTTGCGGGGCGGCGCTGTAAATACGCTTAAATTTGACGGGGCAAACATTCTGGGTGACAACACCGACGGGGTTGGTCTTTGTGCTGATATTGAACGAAATCTCGGCTTTAAAATTACCGGCGCTCGAGTGCTGGTGATGGGCGCTGGCGGCGCGGTGCGCGGTGTATTAGGTAATTTGTGGGACGCATCACCTGCGTTACTGGCCATTACCAACCGCACCTTTATAAAAGCGGAAGCGATTGCCAAGCAGTTCAACGATGCAAAATCCAGTGGCGCCGGGGCGGGCGATAATAAAGAAAAAATTCGCGTGATGGCGTTGAAAGAATTACCTGCGCGACAGTTTGATCTCATTATTAATGCCACGTCGGCCAGCTTGGCCGAGAGCTTGCCGCTGGTGCCGGTGGCCAGTTTTGCACCCGGCGCGCTTGCTTACGACATGATGTACGGTAAAGGGCAAACCCCGTTTTTGATGTTGGCCGCCAGCGCGGGTGCGCGTACTGCAGATGGTTTGGGGATGCTGGTTGAGCAGGCGGCTGAATCGTTTTATGTTTGGCATGGCCTGCGGCCGAGCACGATGCCGGTGTTGGCAATGTTGCGTGCGCAACTCGCCAAAATTTAATTAGCCCTCACGATTCGCCTATGATTCGCAGAATTTTCTTGTTTTCAGCAGCCTTGCTAGGATTGGCCATTGCGCTATTTATTGCCTATCAAAGCTATGTACTCATCAAGCTTTGGTGGTGGGTTGATCATCCACCCACCAGCACCGCATTCATGCAAGCAAGGCTTGATCTGCTGCGTGAAAAAGACCCGGATGCCAAACTAAAATATCAGTGGGTTCCGTACGAAAAAATCTCACCGCATTTGAAGCGGGCCATGATCGTGGCTGAGGATGCCAAGTTTGTCGATCATGAAGGTTTTGACTGGGAGGGGATCCAGAAAGCGCGGGAAAAAAATCAGAAAAAAGGCAAGGTGGTGGCGGGTGGCTCAACAATTTCCCAGCAGCTTTCCAAGAATTTGTTTTTGTCGGGCGAGCGCTCTGTCATACGCAAAGGTGAGGAGGCTACTATTACTCTGCTTATGGAAACAGTGATGGACAAAGAGCGAATTTTCGAAATCTACCTGAACGTAATCGAATGGGGCAACGGTGTATTTGGCGCTGAGGCTGCCGCGCATTACTATTATGGCGTTTCGGCTGCTCAGCTCACGGCAGGACAGGCCGCTAAACTCGCGGCGATGGTGCCACGCCCCCGCTTCTACGATAAAAACCGTAATGCGCCGTGGTTGTTGAAGAAAACACAAATTATTTTGGCCCGCATGCCACAGGCCCAGTTGCCGTGAATGCTGCCACAAACTTTGCTACGGGCAATCAAATACCGTTAACGAAATGGGGCGTATGGAACTAACGCAATGGGTTTTTTTTGGCCCTGCCAAGCTGATAGCCCTATGGCCGCATGCGGGTATCGCTATTGCAGGCGCTCTTATTGCGGTGCAGGTGGCGTTAAATCTTTGGGCGGGCGATTCATTTGATAAAACGTTTTTAAGAAAAGCCCCCGTATTCGCCGGTTTGCTGTGGTTGATTTTTGGTTTTTATGAAATGCAAATTCAGGCAGTGATGATCATAAGTCCGGCAAATCCAGCAGGTTCGATTAATGCGCCATTGTTTCGCATGGATCTGATGGTACTTACGCCTATTTTATATTTGCTCAGCGCCATAGCATTATTGACGATAGCGCGCACTTTATTGAAGCCTACGGCAATGCAAAAATAATTAGAAGCCGGGTTTAATAAACTCCGTCACCGCTATCAATTAAGTTTTAGCGAGTCGGACGATCTCGTCTTGGTCGCGGGTCACGTGGCCGCTGCAGGGAGCGGCGCTCGACCATGCTGCCAACAATTGCTGTGTGCGGGCGGAAAACTTTCATCGCAAACCGTGTACCAGTCGGAACATTAAACTAAACAACCCGACCCGGCAGGCTCACAAACACAACGCCCGCGCGGATCGGAATCAGTGCAACAACTACCAATGCTGCAACCGTATTACTTAACCCATCGGTTTGATGAGCGGTGTAATCACGGGTGTAATCATTGGAGCTGGTTTTGGTGCAGCAGCTTTTTTCTTTGGCGCTGCTTTTTTTGCGGCCGGTTTTTTGGCAGCAGGTTTTTTAGCGGCAGGCTTTTTAGCTACCTTTTTTTTTGCGGCTGGCTTTTTAGGCGCCGCTTTTTTAGCAGCAGGCTTCTTAGCTACAGCTTTTTTGGCTGCAGGCTTTTTAGCTGCTGGTTTTTTGGCCGCTGGCTTTTTAGCAGCAGGCTTCTTAGCTGCAGCTTTTTTGGCTGCTGGCTTTTTGGCTGCTGGTTTTTTAGCTGCAGGCTTTTTGGCCATAGCTTTTTTGGCTGCTGGCTTTTTAGCGACGGCTTTCTTTGCTACGGGTTTCTTTGCTGCCGGCTTTTTAGCTGCCGGTTTCTTGGCTGTTGCCATGATCAACTCCTTTCGATGGTTGGACCGAATAACTTGATATTGCGTGCGGCACACATCAACAAATTTGCCGTACTACCAAAGAACCAGTTCAGACGAACGATTGAGCGATGACGAATGTGCTGTGCAAAGGTTTTAGAAAATGCAGCAGAACAAAACAACCTCACTCCGCTCGCGGTTGCTTCACATTCATCTATTGAAAAAACCAAATGATTGGGAAATCTCGCGAGCACTTGGTAGAACGGATTCTATTACATAATTTTTTTTGAACACCAGTTTCATGTGATGTCAAGGGTGCTTATTTGAACACGCTCAAAGCAAATTAGTATCGTATCGATACCAGTTGAATTTGTGATATTCATTTTTGCAGAATTTTATGTTTCCCGAACGCGCCCGCCAGCTGTTTCGGCGGCTATTTCAGAACCTGTTCCTGGGCGAACAAGTCTTCGATATTTTCGCGTGGGCGCACGAGCGTAATCGTAGCGCCGTCAATCATTACCTCGGCTGCGCGAGGCCGCGAATTATAATTTGACGCCATCACAAAACCATATGCTCCGGCAGACAAAATCGCGACCAGATCAGATTCGCTTGCTGCTAGCGTTCGCTCGTGTCCGAGTACATCGGCGCTCTCGCATACGGGCCCAACCACATCATATTGGCGAGCAGGTACAAGGGCTGTTGCAGCATTCACCATCACGATTTCATGATGCGCCTGATAAAGGCAGGGGCGAATCAAATCATTCATGGCGGCATCAATAATCAAAAAGTTTTTAACCGCCGTGGGCTTCACGTATTCAACCTTCGCCAACAGTACGCCAGCATTGCCTGCCAGTACGCGCCCTGGCTCCAGCAAGAGCTCTACATGCTGCGCGTGCTCGCTTCGGGCCAGCGCAGTCTCCAGCGCGGTTGCGTAGCGATCAAGATTGATTGTGGCTTCATCCGAGTAAGTAATACCAACGCCACCGCCAGGACAAATATGGTGAATCGGAATGCCTTCAGCTATCAGCTGATCTGCCAGACCCACGATACGGGTCATCGCCTCCAGCAGAGGCGCATCATCGGTTAGTTGCGAACCAATATGGCAGTCCACGCCCACTACATCAATGTGTGACAACGCAGCAGCCTGGCGATACACCGCCCGCGCCCGATCAAAAGCAATACCGAATTTATTATTCTTCAGCCCGGTAGAAATATAAGGGTGTGTTTTTGCATCTACATCCGGATTTACCCGCAGGCTGATGGCCGCCCGTTTGTTAATGGAGGCCGCCACCGAATTGATACGCGCAAGCTCGGCCTCGGACTCGATGTTAAAGCCTTTAATGCCGACTTCCAGCGCGAAGCGAATCTCTTCAACGGTTTTGCCCAGTCCGGAAAAAACGACTTTGCCCGCATCGCCACCAGCAGCCAGAACGCGCTGCAATTCACCGCCTGAAACAATGTCAAAACCCGCGCCCAGCATCGCAAAAACGTTCAGCACCGCCAGATTGGAATTTGCTTTGACGGCGTAGCAGATCAGATACGGCTTGCCATGACGCGCGGCGGCCAGCGCCGAATCCAGTTGCTTGAAAGCGCGGGTCAACGCCGCGCGTGAATATACATAAGTCGGTGTACCGTGACGCGCCGCAACATCAGCCAGAGCAACTTGTTCCATTGCGAGCGCACCATCGCAGTTGCGGGCAACGCCAAAAGTTGAGAGCGGCGCAGTCATTTGCGGCCCTTCAAAACGGTTGTGTCAGCGGTGCTATCCTCAAGCTTTGGCGGCAAGCTAGTAGGCGCAGAATTGGCCTTCAACGGTGCGGCTGGCTCTACTTTGGGCGGCAATTTCAGCGCACCTTTTTGGCCGCACGAAGAAAGCAGGTTGGCCCCAGCGAAAGTGAATAAAGCGATTAAGATAGTAGTGGGCATGTGAAAAGAGCGCATCATGAATTCACTTCATATTAGAGATGAAAAAGTAAGACGAGAGGATGGTATCACGCGTATGCAGGCAGGTATGACGATGGATGGCCCGACGGGTTTACCGTTAACGGAAAGTGATTTTCATCAGCGTGTTGATGCTGTGCTGGCACGTATCGAAAGCACAATGGATGATGTTGTGTGCGACATCGATGCCGAGTTTAATGGCGGTGTTCTCACCCTTACTTTCGAGAATGAAACTAAAGTGATTGTGAATCGGCAAACACCCAATCGCGAGATCTGGGTAGCCGCAAAATCAGGCGGCTTCCATTTTAAATTTGATGGCCACGCATGGCTTGATACCCGCTCACATGAACCATTGGAGTTCCTGCTTTCACGGGTGGTGAGCGAACAAAGCGGCCATGTGATTTCTATCACACTCGCATGATGTGCTGCTTCGTCAAGCCCGAAAGAAATTGCTTGAAATGAATCGACGCCTGATTTAGTATCGCCTCAACACCAAAATTTATGGGATAAAAAACGACTTTACGTAGTGTCGAGTCGAAACCATATCTTGCACAAGGCCTGCCAAGGCAATGATTGCGAGGCCCTGAACGGAGAGATCGTCTTGGATAAAAGCCCGCTTGTACTGCTTGATTTAGTCAGCCGCCTCGGTAATCTCATGCGCGCAGAGAGTCGCCGTGTTGGTAGCGACGAGCAGTTGCAGCCTGTGCATGTTGAGGCCCTGGTCTATCTGTCCAAAGCCAATCGCTATTCCAATACGCCGCAGGCGCTGGCTGAATATGTTGGCATTACCAAAGGCACGGCGTCGCAAAGTTTGCTGCTGCTGGATCGTCGCGGTTTGATTGAACGCTATCAGGACGATCTGGATCGCCGTGTCGTGCGCTTGCGCCTCTCGGCCACCGGTGAGCAGTTTTTATATGAAGCGCAACCGCAGCTTGCATGGCAGCACGCCACCCGCAACATCAGCCCCAACCGTATCCGCAACGCCGTCTCCGCGTTACGCGAAACCCTCATCACCTTCCAGGCCGACAATGAGGGCAACGCATTCGGTGATTGTCCGGGCTGCCAGCATTTCGAGCGCTTGTCAGCGCGCGCCTACCGATGCGGCCTGATGGGTGATCGTTTGTCCGGGCCTGACACCCGCAAAATTTGCTGGCTATATGAAGAGAAAGGCAGCGGGGCAGATCAAGATGAGGATTGATTGGGGCTGATGGGCTGCGGTTGAGCTAGTCTTATATGTAGCTGTAAGCGTTCGCCAAGGCTCTTCAGCACTAAGCCACTCCCGCCAATCGAATCCTGGCTCTCGCTACCGCAAGCCTAACCTGTGCCGGTGCGGTGCCGCCGGTATGATTTCTGGCGGCCACGGATCCTTCCGGGAGCAACACGGCAAATACATCGTCGGTAAACCTTGTCGAGAACTCATGCAGTTCTGCCAGTGAAAAGGCATCGAGCCCTACGCCGCGCTTTTCCGCCGCGCGTACCGCTTGGGCGACGGCTTCATGAGCGTCGCGGAAGGCGACACCCTTTTTGACCAGATAATCCGCCATATCCGTTGCGGTGGCGAAGCCTTTCAATACCGCGGCGCGCATATTCTCTTTTTCCACCACGATATGGGCGGTGAGATCCGCCATGATCGTGAGTGAATCGCGCACCGTATCGACGGTATCAAACAGCGGTTCTTTGTCTTCCTGATTGTCTTTGTTATAGGCGAGTGGCTGGCCTTTCATGAGCGTTAGCAGCGCGACCAGATGGCCATTCACCCGCCCGGTTTTGCCGCGAATCAGCTCGGGTACGTCCGGGTTTTTCTTTTGCGGCATGATCGAGGATGAATAGCAAAACCGGTCCGGCAGATCAATGAAGGCGACCGACTGGCTCATCCAGATGATCAATTCTTCCGAAAAACGCGACAGATGCGTCATCACCAACGCGCAGGCTGAGACAAATTCGATCGCAAAGTCACGGTCAGACACCGCATCCAGGGAATTTTCACAAACACCGTCAAAGCCCAGCGTCGCGGCCACCATCTCACGATTTATCGGAAAAGTAGTGCCCGCCAGTGCGGCCGCACCCAGCGGTAAACGGTTCACGCGCTGGCGGCAATCCTGCAGGCGCGCCTCGTCCCGCGACAGCATTTCAGCATAGGCCATTAAATGGTGGCCAAACGTCACTGGCTGCGCAACTTGCAGATGGGTGAAGCCGGGCATGATGGTGTCGGCGTGCGCATCGGCCATATTGATAAACGCCAACTGGGTTTGGCGCAGCAGCACAATCAGATTATCAATTTCGCCGCGCAGCCATAACCGAATATCGGTAGCGATCTGGTCGTTGCGCGAGCGGCCCGTATGCAGACGCTTGCCCGCGTCACCGATCAAAGCTGTCAGCCGCGCTTCGATATTCATATGCACATCTTCGCGATCAAGCGACCATGCAAATTGGCCCGCGCGCACTTCAGCGAGAATTGCAGCCATGCCGGTTTCAATCGAGACTAAATCCTGCGCACTGATGACACCGACCTGTTTGAGCATAGCCGCGTGGGCCAGTGATCCCTGGATATCGACTTCCGCCAAGCGTTTGTCAAACATAACCGAAGCCGTAAAGCGTTTTACCAGATCGGTAACGGGCTCGGAAAAACGGCCCGACCACGCGGCCGCAGCTGCGGTTGTGTTTATGGCTGTGTCTATGGCTAAGGTAGTGGCTAAAGTAGTGGAAGGGGCGCTGGAAGACGCGCCGAAAGACGGTATGGAAGGGGCAGACATAATGGCTTTTCGTAAGGTTGGTTTTTTAACCGGATTTCGCGCAGAATCATCACTGCTGCAACACCGCATGCCCCAGTATAAAACAAGCTTCGGAAAACCCGTGGCGCGAAACCACACCTAAACTAAAACGCAAACCCAAACCTAGACGTGAACTCAAACCCAAATAAAAGCCCGAAGCCAAATCCCAAGGACGATCCTACAGCCGATGCGCGCGCGGGCATGAATATGAACGCGAACGTATTTGCTTCAGCCAACATGGCGGCGCGGCTGCCAAATTTTTGTAATTTAGGCATCATGCTGCGTCTGCTGGTGATCGTGAATGTGCTCGTCATCGCCGCCGCGATCCTGCGTGCCGAGTCGGGGCGCGAGCTTTCAACCCAGTATTTGATGATTTCGGCATTGGCGCAGCCAGCCATTATTGTTTCGCTGATCGTTACCTGCATGCTGCAACCCGTGTTCGCCAAACTCGCGTATTGGCAAGGTGTTTTAGCTATTTTTGCCCTGGAAGGCAGCGTGGGCGGGGGGTTATGGCATTTAATGCCCTACGTAATGCCGTTTACCGAAGCACCCGCCTTTTGGCAATTTGTGTTTTTTCTCATGTTTGCCACTGCCTTGGTGCTGTTGTATTTTGATCTGCGCTCGCGTGCGCTAGCACCTGCCCTCACCGAAGCACGGCTGCAAGCGTTACAGGCGCGCATCCGCCCGCATTTTTTGTTTAATTCAATCAATGCCGTGTTGTCGCTGATTCGTTCCGAACCGAAACGTGCCGAGCGTATGCTGGAAGATATGGCCGAATTATTTCGCGTGCTCATGGCCGACAATCGCAAGCTGACGCCGCTTGAAGACGAGATCGAGCTGTGTCGCCGCTATCTGGAAATTGAACAAATTCGTCTGGGCGAACGCCTCGTTGTTACCTGGTTAATTGATCCGTTGCCCGCCGCCGCGCTGGTGCCACCGCTGATTTTGCAGCCGCTGGTGGAGAACGCTGTTTATCACGGCATTGAGCCGCTGGACGGTGTCGGCGAATTAAAAATCGAGATTACCGATAAAGGTAAACAGTTTGTCATCCGCCTGACCAATCCCTATTCGCCCAATTCCAGCCATATCAGCGGTAACCGCATGGCGATCGCCAACATCAAAGAGCGCTTGCAGCTACACTTTGATGCCGAAGCCAATCTCAAAGCCGATATTCGTGGCGATCAGTATGTGGTGACGATTACCCTGCCGACCAAGAATAATTAAGCACAACCAAGCTGACGCGCGAATCCAATATGAGCCAACCCGCCCGCATTCTCATCATCGACGACGAAGCCCCGGCTCGCCGTCGCCTGCGCGATTTACTCGATGATTGTCGTGAAGCGTTTCCGCTGACGATTGCGGATGAAGCGGCCAACGGTATCGAAGCCATCGAGATCATAAACCGCAGCGGGATTGATATCGTGCTCACCGATATTCGCATGCCGATGATGGATGGGCTCGAAGTGGCGCGCCACATAGCCAAGCTGGTTGCCGCGCCGAAGCTGATTTTTACCACCGCATTCGATCAATACGCGGTACAAGCGTTCGAACTCAACGCGATTGACTACCTGCTCAAACCGATCAAGCAGGAACGCCTGCTGGCCGCGCTCAACAAAGCTCGCGTCGTCAAGCCTGAGGCGCTTGATGCGGTTGCCGCCGTCACCCAATCGCGGCGCAAACATCTATCCATTCACGAACGCGGCAAAATCATTCTGGTACCCATTGACGATATTATTTTTCTTCGCGCCGAGCTCAAGTATGTGACCGTCAAAACCATGGCCAAAGAATATCTGCTCGAAGAATCGCTCACCAGGCTCGAAGAAGAGTTCACTGGGCTGTTCACGCGCATTCACCGCAGTGCTTTGGTCGCCAATAAAGCGGTCGCCGGTTTTGAAAAAGCCACTGAGGGTGAAGCCAGCGAAGCGACTGAGAACGGCGAAGCCAGCGGCACGCACTGGGTTGTTGTACTTAAAGGCGTAGACGAAAAATTACCCGTCAGCCGCCGCCAGCAACACGTGATTCGTGAGTTTTGATGCGACCTTGTTTGATTTGTCATTTTTAAAGCAAAACTCGTAACCCATCCCCATGGAAAACACGGTCATCACCACCTTGTTGCTTCCAATCGCACTGGGCGTGATCATGCTCGGCCTGGGCTTATCGCTGAGCCTGGCCGATTTTGCGCGCGTAGTGAAATACCCAAAAGCCGTGTTGGTCGGGCTTTTCATCCAGATGTTTGTGCTTACCGCTGCCTGCTTTTGCATCACCGTGCTGTTTCAGCTCCCGTCGGAATTGGCGGTGGGCATGATGTTGTTAGCGGCCTCACCGGGCGGTGCCACGGCCAATATTTACAGCCATCTTGCGCACGGTGATGTCGCGCTCAATATCACGCTGACCGCGATCAATTCGCTGCTTTCATTGTTTGCGCTGCCGTTCATCGTCGGTTTTGCGCTGCGGTATTTTATGGCGTCCGATCAATACATTCCGCCGCCGTTCAAGAAGGTGATCGAAGTTGGCGTGATTATTCTGGGGCCGGTTTTAATCGGCATGTTCTTGCGCGCTAAATTTCCGGCAATCGCCATCCGCATGGAAAAACCACTGCGCCTGTTTTCAGTGTTGCTGCTGGCGGGCTTGGTCGTGGTCTCGGTGGTGCAACAGTGGGCCGTGCTGTCCCAATACCTCGCCATGGTCGGCCTCGCGTGCCTCGCGTTCAATCTGGTCTCAATGGGCATTGGCTACGGCATACCACTCGCCGTCAAGCTGCCCGATAAACAAGCCATCGCCATCGCCATGGAAATCGGCATTCATAACGGCACCCTCGCCATCTTTATCGCCCTCAATGTACTCGGCAGCGGCATCATGAGCATCCCCGCCGCGATTTATTCGCTGATCATGTTTGTAACGGCGGGTGTATTCGCGTGGTGGTTGAACCGGCGGCATGGGTGAACTGAGTGGCCAGTCCCTTCTGAAACAACATCGACTCACGCACCTTGCCGTAGCCAATCGCCGCATAAAACAAATGTGCCTCGGGCCGATGCATGCCGGAGCGCAGACGCATGCTGGCGTAACCTTGTTGATGCGCCCATGCTTCCGCTGCTTGCATGAGACCGCTGCCTGCGCCGGTACGTCGAGCGCGGGTGCCGACGACCAGGCCGCCAATTTCAGCGTAGCGATCAGCCTGAAAAGACTTCACGCCGTAGACATACACCCAGCCAATCAGACTATCCGGGGCAAGCTCGGCAACCAGCAGGCGGTGAGTGGTTTGATCGCTCAGCAACGCGATCCGTTCGGTGATCAGCACTGCACTTGCCGGGTAGCCCAGTTCAGCGCTGAGTTCAGCGACGATGGCGGCATCGCTTGCGTGCATCGTGCGAATTTTCAAGGTGTTTGCCAATAGAGTGATCGAAGCAATAATGAAGTCAATAACAACAACGTAGAAAAATTAAGTCCGCTGTTTCAGCGCGCTTTCAACTTTGCAAACGCGGCTGCCATGGCACTTTCTCCTGCTGAGGTCATCGGTTGACGTGATGAATTGGGTGCATTCTGCGCCGGGCGATTGCCCTGAAACCCAGCACTGGCGCGGGGTTTGGCGGCCTGGTCGACACCTCCACCCGCAGACTTCGGCGTCGGGGTGTCGTTGAGCCGCATCGTCAGCGCCACCCGATTGCGCTTTTCATCGATCTCAAGCACCTTTACCTTTACCACCTGCCCTGCTTTCACCACATCGCGCGGGTCTTTCACAAATTTTTCAGCGAGTGCGGATATATGAATCAGGCCATCCTGATGCACGCCGATATCCACAAACGCGCCAAACGCGGCGACGTTGGTGACCACGCCTT
>ENA-OFCD01000581-OFCD01000581.1-metagenomes-genome-assembly--contig:-NODE-581-length-22420-cov-7.052046_pt1 | contig 22420 bp, 20 predicted proteins | sample MGYA00153392_OFCD01 | MGnify analysis MGYA00153392
AGCGGGTCGCCTGATGGACCTCGGACTGGCCGGCCGCGTCGCGGTGGTCACCGCCTCCGGAGCCTTGCCGGTGCTGGTCGCCTACGACATCCCGCACCGGGACTGCGGCAGCTACTCGGCGGGCGGCGCCGCAGACGCAACCGCCTACCGACGGTGGATCGGGCAGCTGGCCCTGGGCATCGGCACGCGGAAGGCCGTCGTCGTCCTGGAGCCTGACGCCCTGCCGCAGATGGACTGTCTGAACTCTGCTGACCAGCAGGAGCGCACCGGGTTGCTGTCGGCTGCGGTGGACACCTTGGCCGCGCTGCCGGCGACCTCGGTGTACCTGGACAGTGGCGGCGCCACCTGGCAGCCGGCCTCCACAATGGCGCCGCGCCTGCTGGCCGCCGGCGCCGACCGGGCGCGGGGGTTCAGCCTCAACGTGAGCGGGTTCACGAGCACCGACCCCACCCTGGCGTACGGGAGGGAAGTTTCCCGACTGCTCGGCGGCAAGCACTTCATCCTGGACAGCTCACGCAACGGGCTCGGTGACGGTGACACCTGGTGCAACCCCGCCGGCCGGGCGCTGGGTATGCGGATGACGACGGCCACGGCTGAGCCGCTGGCTGATGCGTTCACCTGGATCAAGGCACCCGGGGAGTCCGACGGCAGCTGCGGGGGAGGCCCCGCGGCCGGCCAGTTCTGGGTCGACTACGCGATCGGGTTGGCATTGCGGGCGTCGTACTGACCCGGCTCCGTCCAGACAGGTTGGCGGTGGTCTGGGCGGGAATCCTCACCCCGGCCCGCACGTTGCATGGGGCGACACCATCTGGAGGATCTCATGAGCGACCGCGTCCTGCGTGGTACACGTCTCGGGGCGGTCAGCTACGAGAGCGACCGGCACACCGAGTTTGCCCCCCGGTTGGCTGCCGTCTACGACTGCCCCCGGGGCCACGTCGTCGAGATGCCTTTCGCGGCTGAGGCCGACGTGCCCCCCAGCTGGGAGTGCCGGGTCTGCGGCGGGGTCGCGCTGCTACGAAACGGCGAGCAGCCCGAGCCCAAGAAGACCAAGCCGGCCCGTACCCACTGGGACATGCTGCTCGAGCGTCGCAGCGTCGCCGAACTCGAAGAGGTCCTGGCCGAGCGCCTCGCAGTGCTGCATGACAACCAGGGCAAGGTGAAGGCGGCCCTGAAGGCCGACCGGGCGAACAAGAAGACCGCCTAGCCCGGCAGCCACATGCACCCTTGGTGGCCCACGACCCGCGCCCGCCGAGCAGCCGGTCACTCATCCAGTAGCTCGCCCTCGATGATCATGCCGCGCCCAGCGCGTCGGCGACCGGGCCGTCCCAGCATGCGACTCATGGCGTACGCAGTGAGCGGCCGGCGTGCCAGCACCCGGATAGGCGGCAGTAACAGCAGCAGGCCGAACACGTCGGAGACAAAGCCAGGCGTGACCAGCAGGGCCCCAGCCAGCAGCACGAGCGCGCCGTCGGCGACCTCGCGGGCCGGCACACCCCCTCGGGCCGTCACCTCGCGAAAGGCCCGCCAGGACCTGGCGCCCTCGCGGCGCAGCAACCCGGCCCCGAGCACCGAGACGACCACCAGCAGGCCGATCGTCGGTAGCGCCCCGATCACCTGCCCGACCTGGATGAGTACGTACAGCTCGAGCAGCGGGACGGCAATCAGGGCCAGGACCAGCAGCACGGGCGCTACCGTCCCGCAGGCTGCCGGGCGAGCCGGCGCCGCGATCGGCGGCTGCGCAGGCCCCACCAGGTGACCCGCCACAGGGCCTCCACGACGATCGCCCGGCTCATCTTGCTCTCGCCACGCTCGCGCTCGACGAAGGTGATCGGCACCTCGACGACGGTGTGGCCGGCGCGCCATGCCTGCCAGGCCAGGTCGACCTGGAAGCAGTAGCCCTGCGACGCGACCTCAGCCAGCGGCAGCCGGTCGAGCACCTCCCGGCGGTACGCGCGGTAGCCCCCCGTCGCGTCGGCGAGCGGCAAGCCGAGCGCCAGTCGGGTCCAGGCGTTGCCGCCACGCGACAGCAGCTCCCGGGAGCGCGGCCAGTTGACGACGCGACCGCCGGGAACCCAGCGGCTGCCGAGCACGACGTCGGCGTGCTCCAGTGCGGTCAACAGCCGGGGCAGCTGCTCGGGTGCGTGGCTGCCGTCGGCATCCATCTCCACCACGACGTCGTACCCGACCTCACGCGCCCAGCCGAAACCGGCGATGTACGCAGCGCCGAGGCCGGCCTTGGTGGGACGGTGCAGCACGTGCGCCCAGGGCTCGCGGGCGGCCAGTGCGTCGGCGAGCCGCCCGGTGCCGTCGGGGCTGTTGTCGTCGACCACCAGCAGGTCGGCGTCGGGGCAGGCGGCATGCAGCCGAGCGGCGATCGGCAGCAGGTTGTCGGCTTCGTTGTACGTCGGGACGACGACGAGCACCCGGCCGAGGGCGGTCACCGGCGCACCGCCGCGACAGCCAGGGCGCCGGCGCCGAGCAGCGCCAGCGCCAGCTCGGGCAGCACACCGAGCCGGGTGGCGGGTGTCCGACTGTCGCGCAGCGGCACGTCGGCGAGCAGCACGCCCGCGGTGAAGATGCCCAAGCGCTGCGCGACCGCGCCGTCCGGGGCGATGACGGCGCTGATCCCGCTGGTCGCGGCGACCACGACGGCGCGGCCGTGCTCGACGGCGCGCAGCCGCCCCATCGCGAGCTGCTGCGCGGTCTGCGCGCTGCGCCCGAAGGTCGCGTTGTTGGTCTGCACGACCAGCAGCCTGCCCCCTGCCCGGACGGCGTCGCGCACGAGGCCGTCGTAGGCGACCTCGAAGCAGATCACGTCACCGAGCCGGGCCGGCCCGACCTGCAGCACGCCGGTGCGGCCGCCGCGGGCGAAGTCGCGTGGCACGAGGTCGACGCGTGTGCTGAGCCTTCGCAGTAGCGAGCGGTAGGGCATGTACTCCCCGAACGGCACCGGGTGCTGCTTGACGTAGGTCGCTCCCGGGCCGGTGACCGGGTCCCAGACGATGCCGGTGTTGCTGACCTGCTCCCCCGGGCCGAGGACGACGGCGCCCACCAGGACCGGGACGCCGATGTCGCGGACCGCCCCGTCGATCTGCGCGTAGGCGGTGGCGTCGGTGTACGGGTCGAGGTCGCTGGCATTCTCCGGCCAGAGGACCAGGTCCGGCGCCGGCTTGCGGCCGGCGCGGACGTCGTCGGCGAGTCGGCGCGTCGCCGCCACGTGATTGTCGAGCACCGCGGCGCGCTGGGAGAACGCGTCAAGGCCCAGCCGCGGGACGTTGCCCTGGATGACGGCGATGCGGGTGGTCGGACCACCCGTCGGCGTCGGCATCAGCAGGCCGGCGAGCAGCAGCGCGAACGTCGGCACCCCGGCGGCGACCAGGGCCGGTCGCGAGGGGTGGGTGACGAGCAGCGCGAGCACGCCGCCGAGCAGGGCCACGGCGGCCGTGACGAGTGGGGCGCCGCCGAGCGCCGCCAGCGCGGTCAGGGGGCTAGCGTCCTGGCTGAAGGCGAGCCGGCCCCAGGGGAAGCCGCCGAAGGGCAGCCGGTCGCGAAGCGCCTCCTGCCCGACCCACAGCGCGGCCCCCCACAGCGGCCAGCCGGGCAGCTGCGCGGTGCAGGCGAGCGCGGCGCCGAGCGGGATGAAGAAGGCCGCCTGCAGCACGGCCAGCGCGACCCACGCGCCCGGCCCGGCGACGGCCCCGGACCAGTGCAGCAGCGGCAGGAACAGCGTCAGCCCGCAGAGCAGACCGGCGAGGGCGCCGCGTCGGGCGCTCGCGCCGCGCGCCGCGAGCGCCAGGGCGGCCACCCCGAGGGGCGCGGCGGGCCACAGCGCGAGCGGCGGGAAGGCTGCGGCAAGCAGCAGGCCGGCGGCGGTCGCTATCCCGAGCCGCCAGAGGCCGCGCTCACCGGCCCGATCGGGTGCGCCCGGCGGTGCCGTGTCGGTTTCCCGAAGGCCGCTGGTCACGCCGCCAGTCTGCCCGGTCAACCCCCCGGCGGCCGCCAGCGCCAACGACCCAGCCGCCCGGCGACCCTTCGTACCGACGCGCTGGCGACCGGTTGCCGCCGTCGCGCCGTTGTCTAGGGGGCCGCCGGGGTCGGACTGGCGGGGCAGAGAGTACGTGCTGGTGCATGAGCCCTGTCAAGCCTGCTCTGACCTGCAGGTATAGCGTAAAGTCGCAGGTCAGGCACGGTGTGTTTCAGCTGCAGAACTTCAGGCGCCGAAGACTGTTCGGCCATCAACCATCGTGCGCAGGCAGATCGGGCCGGGCCCCATCAGGTCGGGCAGCCCGGCCACACCGGCCCGCGGATCGGTGGACCAGCCGGCGACGCGTTCGTCCGGTGTCTGGACGACCAGCTCACCGTCGACCCGCCACACCGCGAGCGTCGCGGGCGCACCCGGCACCAGGTCACCGGCGCCGTCGATGCGCGCTGCCCGCCAGCCGCCACGGGTGTGCGCGGCGAATGCGGCGCGCGCCGACAGCCCGCTGCCCGCCGTGCGGTGGTGGACGGCGGCCCGAAGGGTGCCCCACGGGTCCAACGGGGTGACGGGGGCGTCGGAGCCCAGCGCCAGCGCCACACCGGCGCCGGCGAGGGCGGCGTAGGGGTTGAGGCTCGCGGCCCGCTCGACGCCCAGCCGGGTGGCGTACATGCCGTCGGCGCCGCCCCAGCGCGCGTCGAAGGCCGGCTGCACGCTGGCCACCATGCCGAGCGCCGCGAGCTGCGCCACCTGGTGCTCGGTGAGGCATTCGGCGTGCTCGATGCGGTGCCGACCGGCGCGGACGGCAGCGCCGCCGATCTGCTGCGCCGCGGCCTGCGCGCCGTCCAGCACGGTCGCCAGCGCCGCGTCGCCGATGGCGTGGAAGCCGGCCTGCAGCCCGGCGAGCGTGCAGGCGAGCACGTGCCGGGCGACCTGCTCGGCGCTCAGGTAGGGATGTCCGCACGTCTCAGCATCGGCGTACGGCATCGACAGGCAGGCGGTGTGGCTGCCCAGCGCACCGTCGGCGAACAGGTCGCCGCCCGCCCCGACCGCGCCGAGCTCGCGCGCCTTCTCGACCGCGTCCAGCTCGCCCCAGTAGCCGACGACGCGGATGCCGGTGTCGAGGGCGAGCAGCTGGCTGAAGTCGTCCTCCCCGCCGATGTCGGGCCCGCCGCACTCGTGCACGCTGCCGATCCCGAGAGCGGCCGCCCGCAGCAGGGTCGCCTGCTGGGCCGCGCGTCGCTGCGCCGGGCGCACCGACTCGTACGCCGCCCGGCGGAGCAGGTGGTGCGCGTCGGTGCGTACCAGTCCATCGCCCAGGTAACCGGCCGCCGCGCGCGCCTCGGGGACGGCGGCGAGCAGCGCGCTGCTGACGACCGCGGAGTGCACGTCGGCACGGGCCAGGTACACCACTCCCCCGTACGACGCCCGGTCGAGCTCGGCGGCCGTCGGCGGGCGGCCTTCCGGCCAGCCGGTGTCGTCCCAGCCGGTGCCCAGCAGCACGCCGCCGTGGGCGGCTCGGGATTCTGCGGCCACCCGATCGAGGGCTACCGCGAGCGACGGTGCACCCGTGAGGTCCAGGCCGGTCAGGGCGAGCCCGGTGGCGGTGGCGTGGACGTGGGCGTCGACGAACGCCGGGGCGACCCAGGCGTCGTCGAGCTCGACCACCAGGTCGGCGCTCATCTGGTCGGCGGCGCCCTCCGAGCCCACCCACGCGACGGTGTCGCCGTCGACGAGCAGGGCGGTGGCGAACGGGTCGGTGGCGCAGCGCACCCGGCCACGGCGGAACAATGTCGTCGTCACGGCTCGAGCGTAGGCAGCCGTTCCGCGTAACCGCCCTCGCACAGGAAAATCTCTCGCCAGCCTGCTGCTGTGACGGCGTTCCTCCCGGTAGGATCCGGCCATGACCACCCTGCTCGGGCCCGTGGCCCCCGCCGACGTCCATGCCGTGCTCGGGCGATCGATGCTCGTGGACGGTTTCGACCTGGTGCTCGACCTCGGTGCGTCGCGGGGCTCGCACCTGGTCGACGCCCGCACCGGGCGCTCCTTCCTGGACCTGTTCACCTTCTACGCGAGCAGCGCGCTCGGCATGAACCACCCGGCGCTGGCCGAGGACGAAGAGTTCCGTGCCGACCTGCTCGAAGCGGCGATGAACAAGCCAGCCAACTCCGACGTGTACTCGGTGCCGATGGCGCGCTTCGTCGAGACCTTCGCCCGGGTGCTCGGCGACCCTGCGCTGCCGCACCTGTTCTTCGTCGAGGGCGGCGCCCTCGCCGTCGAGAACGCCCTCAAGGTCGCCTTCGACTGGAAGTCGCGCTGGAACTCGGCGCACGGCCGCGACGGCAGGCTCGGCACCAAGGTGCTGCACCTGCGGGACGCCTTCCACGGCCGCAGCGGCTACACCCTGAGCCTGACCAACACCGACCCGGTGAAGACCGAGCGGTTCCCGAGCTTCGCCTGGCCGCGCATCCCGTCGCCGTACGTCTCGAGCGCGCACGCCCCGGTCGAGCAGCGCGAGGCCGAGGCGCTCGCTGCCGCCCGAGCCGCCTTCGTGCAGTTCCCGCACGACATCGCCTGCTTCATCGCCGAGCCGGTGCAGGGTGAGGGCGGCGACCACCACCTGCGCCCGCAGTTCCTGCAGGCGATGCAGCAGCTGTGCCGGGAGTTCGACGCGCTGTTCGTGCTGGACGAGGTCCAGACCGGCTGCGGGCTGACCGGTACCGCCTGGGCCTACCAGCAGCTCGGGCTCGCCCCCGACGTCGTGGCCTTCGGTAAGAAGACCCAGGTGTGCGGGATCATGGCTGGCGGCCGGGTCGACGAGGTGCCCGACAACGTCTTTGCGATGTCGTCGCGGATCAACTCCACCTGGGGTGGCTCGCTGACCGACATGGTCCGGGCCCGCCGGATCCTCGAGGTCATCGAGGCCGACGGGCTGATCGCCCGCGCAGCCACGACCGGCACGCACCTGCTGCACCTGCTGCACGGCCTGGCCGACCGGCACCCGGAGGTCACCGACGTCCGCGGCCGTGGCCTGATGTGCGCGTTCAGCCTGCCCACCGGCGCGCTACGTGGTCAGGTCGTCGACGCGCTACGGGACGAGGAGGACGTGCTGCTGCTGGGCTGCGGCTCGCGCAGCATCCGCTTTCGCCCCGCACTGACCGTGACGGTCGCCGACCTGCAGGTGGGGGTGGCCGCGCTGGACCGCGTCCTGACCCGGCTGAGCGCCACCTCATGATCGTCGTCTCGCACGTGGCCGGCGCGTCGGTCGACGGGGCCGCCGGCACCTTCGAGAGCCGCAACCCGGCACTGCTGGACGACGTCGTGGCCCAGGTGTCGCTGGCCTCCGCCGACCAGCTCGTCGAGGCCTTCCGCGCCGCCAAGCTGGCCCAGCCGGGCTGGGCCGCGACCCCCGCCCCGGTGCGTGGCCGGGTGGTCGCGCAGATCGGCCGGCTGGTCGAGGCCAACGCCGAGGCGCTCGCTCAGCTGATCGTCCGGGAGGTCGGCAAGCCCCTCGCGGAGGCCCGCGGCGAGGTGCAGGAGATCATCGATACCTGCGACTTCTTCCTCGGTGAGGGCCGGCGGCTGTACGGCCAGACCGTCCCGAGCGAGATGCGCGACAAGCAGCTGTTCACCTTCCGGGTGCCGGTCGGCGTTGCCGGGATCATCACCGCCGGCAACTTCCCGGTCGCGGTGCCGTCGTGGTATCTCGTACCGGCGCTGCTGTGCGGCAACTCGGTGGTCTGGAAGCCCGCCGAGTACGCCGCCGCGCTCGGCGACGCACTCACCCAGCTGTTCGTCGCCGGCGGCCTGCCCGCCGGTGTGCTCAACACCGTGCACGCCGACGGCCCGACGACCTTCGAGGGGCTGACCCGTGCGCTCGAGCTGGGTCTGGTGCACAAGGTCGGCTTTACCGGCTCCTCCGAGGTCGGCGTGCGGATCGGCGAGCTGTGCGGCCGGCATCTGCAGAGCCCCTGCCTGGAGCTGGGCGGCAAGAACCCGATGGTCGTGATGCCCGACGCCGACCTGGACCTCGCCGCGGAGGGGGCGCTGTTCGCGGGCTTCGGCACCGCGGGGCAGCGCTGCACCTCGCTCGGCGTCGCGATCGTGCACGCCGACGTGCACGACGCCTTCCTGGACAAGCTGCTCGAGCGGCTCGCGCAGGCCCGGGTCGGCGACCCGCGCGAGGACGTGCTGTACGGCCCGATGCTGTCCGAGCGCTTCCTGCAGGGGTGGGAGAAGTGGCTCGGCGAGATCCAGCCGCACCACACCGTGCACGGCCCGACCGGGCGCATCACCAGCGTCAACCCGCGCGAGGGCTTCGTGGGCGACCCGGACGTCGGGGTGTTCGCGCACCCGGTCGTGGTCAGCGGGGTGCGCCCCGACGACGCGCTGTACCGCTACGAGACGTTCGGCCCGCTGGTGCCCGTGATGAGCTTCTCGACGTTCGACGAGGCCGTGGAGCTCGCCAACGGCCACGGCTACGGGCTGTCCTCGGCGATCTACACCTGTGACGCGAAGGCGGTCTGGGAGTTCCGAGCCCGGGTGTCGGCCGGGATGCTGTCGGTCAACAACTCGACCTCGGGCGCCGAGGCGCACCTGCCGTTCGGTGGCAACGGCAAGAGCGGCAACGGCTCCCGGCAGAGCGGCGTCTGGGTGTTGGACCAGTTCACCCGCTGGCAGTCGATGAACTGGGACTACGCCGGCAAGCTGCAGAAGGCCCAGATGGACACCGAGACCGCCAGCACACACGCCGCCGGCTTCCGGCTGCCCTGAGCCCGGCTGCGCCCGGTTGCGCCCGGCTGCGCGAGCGTCGACGCCGTGGCTCGCGACCCTGCTGCGTACTTTGTGTGCTTCCACCTAAAGTTATGCACACAAAGTTGCACGTCTCAGCGGCTGCCGAGCGTGGCGGTGCCAACCTCACGCGGACTTTGTGTGCATCGCGGAGAAGAGCAACACACAATGTCCCGCAGCGGCACGGCCGGTCCCCCAGCCTCGGAGGGCGGCGTGGTCGTCAGTCCGCAGGTTTGCGGGTGCGAGGGCCCGGATGCGCGGTGATCCAGGGAACCGTGGGCTCGCCAGGGCGACACCGGGTGGACCTGGATCACGCGGCGACGGTCAGCCGCCACGTCAGGAGCCCGGCAGACCGGTCAGGTGGTGTCGCAGCTCGGCTCTGCGTGGTCGCGCTGCAACACCGACCGTCGCCGCGGCAGGGGCTGCCAACTCGACAGTGACAGTCACCGCTGCCCCGACAGGCTCAGCCTCCCGCATGCCGGCCGGTGATAAATGTATAAGTAGTGCTTCAGGTCACACAGGCAGGGAACGCACTCCCCCGTCCGCCGTCCGGCGGACCCGTCGTCGCCGTGGAGGTCACATGCGCCGCAGGACTGGGCTGCTGCTCGCAGCCCTGATGGTCGCGCCCCTGGCAGGCTGCGGCAGTGGGAGCAGCACCAGCGCCAGCGGCGCGCCCATCGTCAACTGGTACATCGGCAGCGAGGGCTGGCTGCCCGCCGTCATCAAGGCCTGCAACGCCAAGGCCGGCGGCGCGTACGAGCTCAAGTCCGCGAGCCTGCCGACCAACCCCGACTCGCAGCGCGAACAGCTGGTGCGGCGGCTGGCTGCCAAGGATCACTCGATCGACCTGATCGGGATGGACGTCGTCTGGACCGGCGAGTTCGCCCAGGCCGGCTGGATCTCGCCGTTCGCCCAGGGCGAGCTGAAGAACGTCGGTACAGCCGAACAGGTGCTCAAGGGCCCGTTCGACAGCGCACAGACCAATGGCAAGCAGTACGGCGCACCGCTGAACAGCAACACCCGGCTGCTCTGGTACCGCAAGAGCAAGCTCGGCGACAACCCGGTACCGCAGACCTGGGACCAGCTGCTCGACACCGCGGACAAGCTGGGCACCAAGGTCCAGGAGACCGGTAAGCGCTCGGAGGCGCTGGTGGTGTTCTTCAACGCGCTGGAGGAGAGCGCCGGCGGCCATATCGTCAGCGTCGCCGGCGACGGCAAGGCCCAGGTCGACCTCGCCGAGGCGCCCACCATGAAAGCCCTGCAGATCATGCAGCGGTTCGCCACGTCAAAGGCGGCGCCGACCGCACTGTCGACCAGCGGCGAGGACGACAACCGGCTGGCGTTCCAGGCAAAGGACAGCGGCAGCGCCTTTATGATCAACTGGCCGTTCGTCTACCCGAGCGCGTTGAAGGCCGATCCGACCTTGGCTCAGGACTACGGCGTGGCCCCCTACCCGCAGGTCGTCGCCGGCACCCCGGCGAAGGCGCCGCTCGGTGGCTACAACCTCGGCGTCGGGGCGTTCACCAAGAACCGCCCGGCTGCGCTGGCCGCCATCAACTGCCTCACCGAGGCCGACCAGCAGCGCACGATCGCCACCACCGGCGGGCAGCCGTCGGTGCTCCGCTCGCTCAGCGACGACCCGGCCATCAAGGAGAAGCTGCCGTTCCTGCCGCTGATGACCCAGCAGCTGGAGACCGCCGCGCCCCGGCCGGTCACCCCGAACTACAACGACATCTCACTCGCGGTCCGCCAGGTCCTGCATCCCCTCAGCGACATCAACCCGCCCAAGACCTATCCGGCGTTGCGCGACCTGATCAAGCGCGCCCTGGCCTCCCAGGCGGTCCTCTAGATGACGACGACCACCGGCTCGACCCGGGTCACCGGCACTGCGCCCAGCAAGCCCGCCAAGAAGGGCGAGACAGACCGGGCGGCTGCCGAACGGCGGCTCGGCCTCAAGCTCGCCGCACCCGCAGCCATCATCATGCTGCTGGTCACCGCATACCCGATCTGCTACGCGGTCTACCTGAGCCTGTTCCGGTACGACCTGCGGACTCCCGGCGAGAACGCCTTCATCGGATTCAGCAACTACGCCCTGGTGCTCAGCAGCGGCGTCTGGTGGCAGGCGGTCATCTCCACGACCGTCATCACCGTGTTCTCCGTCGGCATCGAGCTCGTCATCGGGCTGGCGTTCGCGTTGGTCATGCACCGGGCGTTCTTCGGCCGACGCACCGTACGCACGGCGATCCTCATCCCGTACGGCATCATCACCGTGATCGCGGCGTACGCCTTCAAGTTCGCGGTCTCCCCCGACACCGGCTTCATCGGGACGCTCAACCCGCTCGGCGGACAGATCGGCTCCTACGCCACGATCATCCTCACCGAGGTCTGGAAGACCACGCCCTTCATGAGCCTGCTCCTGCTGGCCGGCCTCGCCACCGTGCCCGAGGAGATGCAGGAGGCCGCGAAGGTCGACGGGGCCACCGCCTCGCAGCGCCTGTTCAAGATCACGCTACCGAACATGAAGGGTGCGATCCTCGTGGCGGTGCTGTTTCGCACGCTCGACGCGTTCCGCATCTTCGACACGGTCTACGTCCAGACGGCGGGTGCGCTGAAAACGCAGACCATCAGCGGCATCGGCTACAACGCGCTGATCACCCGGGTCAACCTCGGGCTCGGCTCGGCCATCTCGATTCTGCTGTTTCTCCTGATCATCCTCATTGCCTTCATCTTCGTGAAGGGGTTCAAGACCAATCTGGGCACCGTGAAGGGGGCCGGCTGATGACCGCGAGCACCATCGGGGCGGAGCGGATCGGTGCCGAGTCCAACCGTGGCGCCACGGCAAGACCGCGCCAGAAGAGGGCGGCCCGGCAGAAGGGCAACGGTGCCGTCTGGAAGCTCGGCGTCGTGTTCATCGTGGCGTACGCGATGTTCCCGGTGCTGTGGATTCTGTCGCTCTCGTTGAAAAGCGCGGCAGACGTCGGTGACAAGAAGCTGTTCCCGGTCGCGCCCACGCTGAGCAACTACCGTGACATCTTCACCAGCGGCGAGTTCGTCCGGCCGCTCATCAACTCGATCGGCATCTCCTTGATCACGACCGTGCTGGCCGTCGTCATCGCGGCCTTCGCGGCTTACGCCATCGCCCGTCTCGACTTCCCGGGCAAGACCCTGCTGCTGTCCGGTGCGTTGGCGATCGCGATGTTCCCGCCGGTGTCGATCATCGGCCCGCTGTTCAACATCTGGCGTTCCACCGGCCTGTACGACACCTGGCCCGGCCTGATCCTGCCGTACATGACCTTCGCCCTGCCGCTGGCGATCTGGACCCTCGCGGCGTTCTTCAGGGAGATCCCGTGGGATCTCGAGCAGGCCGCGCAGGTCGACGGGGCGACGCCCTTCCAGGCATTCCGCCGGGTGATCCTGCCGCTCGCGGTGCCCGGCATCTTCACCAGCGCCATCATCGTGTTCATCTTCTGCTGGAACGACTTCCTGTTCGCGATCTCGCTGACCTCGACCTCGGCGGCGCGCACCGTCCCGGCGGCGACGGCCTTCTTCACGGCCAGCTCCAACTTCATCAACCCGACCGGTCAGATCGCCGCCGCGGCGATCGTGGTCACTGTCCCCATCATCATCATGGTGCTGGTTTTCCAGCGCCGCATCGTCGCCGGCCTCACCGCCGGTGCAGTGAAGGGCTGAGACGTCGATGGCTGCCATCACCATGCGCGGGATCACCAAGCGCTACCCCGACGGGACAGAAGCGGTCTCCTCGGTCGACCTGGATATCGCCGACGGGGAGTTCATGATCCTGGTCGGGCCGTCCGGTTGCGGGAAGTCCACCCTGCTCCGGATGATCGTCGGGCTCGAGGACATCTCCGAAGGCGAGATGGTGATCGGCGGCGACGTCGTCAACGACCGGGCTCCGAAGGACCGCGACCTGGCGATGGTCTTTCAGAACTACGCGCTGTACCCGCACCTCACCGTGCGCGAGAACATGGCGTTCCCGCTGCGGATCGCCAAGGTCGACGACGCCGAGGTGACGTCCCGGGTCGAGGAGGCCGCGCGGGTGCTGGAGCTGACCGAGAACCTGGACCGCAAGCCGGCGAACCTGTCTGGTGGACAGCGCCAGCGGGTCGCCATGGGCCGCGCCATCGTGCGGGACCCGAAGGCGTTCCTGTTCGACGAGCCGCTGTCCAACCTCGACGCCAAGCTGCGGGTCCAGATGCGGACCGAGATCGCCCGGATCCAGAAGAAGTACGGCACCACAACGGTGTACGTCACGCACGACCAGACCGAAGCCATGACGCTGGGCGACCGGGTCGCGGTGCTGCGCAAAGGCGTGGTCCAGCAGGTCGACACCCCGCGCAACCTGTACAACGACCCGGCCAACCTGTTTGTCGCCGGCTTCATCGGCTCGCCGTCGATGAACCTTCTGCCGGGCACGCTGCGCGGCGACACGCTCACGCTGCCGTTCGCCGAGCTGACCCTGCCGCAGGACGTCGTGTCGCGGATCAGCGGCTCGGGCAGCGAGCGCCAGCTGATCGTCGGTATCCGGCCCGAGCACTTCGAGGACGCCGAGCTCGTCACCGACGACGACAAACCGAAGGGGACGGTGTTCGCCAGCCGGATCTCGAACATCGAGTGGATGGGTTCGGAGCTGTACGCCTACCTGCCCTACGACGCAGGCACGGCTATCGCGGGGCAGCTGGACGCGCTGGCCGCCGACCTGGACCTGGAGCAGGCCAGCGGCGACGAGAGCCAGCTGGTGGCCCGGCTCGACGCGGCCAGCCAGGTCGATGAGGGCACCGAGGCGCAGATCTGGGTCGACGCCCGCCGGATCCACCTGTTCGACCCCGAGTCCGGCGAAGCCCTGACCCGCCGACAGAAGGCCGGCGCCGCGCAGACCTGAACCCCTCCCCTGCGAGCGCGCACCTCCCCTTGAGGAGGTCGTGTGCGGAGCTCAGAAAGCGCGCGCTCGCAGGGGAAGCGGCGAGCGGGTCAGCGCCGCTCGTGCAGGCGCAGGCGTGCCAGCACGGTGTCGTCCCAGCGGTGCGTACGCAGGACCATGTACCGCTCGCGAGCCAGCGTCAGGTAGACCTGCGCATCCAGCGCGCCGTCGCCCGGGTGCAGACCTGCCTCACGCAACATCGACAGCACCGGCTCGTACTCCTCGGTGAACCACGCCAGCGCCACCTCGGCGCGATCGGCGAAGCTTTCGCGCTCCTGCATCCAGCGCATCCCCCACGCCTCGACGCCCTCGGCCAGGACGGCGTAGTCGGCCGCGTCGTCGAGCAGCACCCGCGGTGCGAGGGCAGCCGGCAGCGGCACCCGTTCGGCGAACAGCCGCGCGTGCCCCTTCAAGGGCAGGTCCTGCAGGCGCAGCCCGGCATCCGCGCCCATCGTGGTGTGCACTCGCGTCACGCGGGCCTCGATCAGCTCGCGCCCGAGGGCGCGCATGACCGCGACCCGGTGGTGCCCGTCCTGCACGAAGTAGACGTCGCCGACCTGCAGCAGGTCGACGGGCGGCAGCTGTTCGCCTCTGCGGACGGCGTGCGCGAGGCGCTCGAAGCGCTGCCGCGCCAGCTCATTCGTCGGCCGGAAGCGCCGGTCGAACCCGTTGACCCGGTCGGTCGAGCCGACGATCAGATCCAGGTCGACCATCTGCAGCCCGAGCCGGGTCTCACCGCGACGGCCGAGTGCCGAGACCACCTCGTCGAAGGGCAGCAGCACGTCCAGGTCGCCGGAGTGCAGCCGCAGCCGGGCGGCCAGCCGGGTCAGGATCGCGTTGCGCCGGGCCCGCGCGAAGTCGTCGCGTGAGTCGGCCGCTGGAAAGCCGGTGTCCACGACGTAGATCGTCCTCCTGCCCGGATCCGGCCGCTGCGTAGGCTGGAAACCATGTCCCTTGACCCTCGTGCCCTGCCTGAGGAGGTGCGTACCTTCCTCACCGAGCGGCACCTGGCGACGCTCACGACGCTGCGTCCCGACGGCACCCCGCACGTCGTGGCCGTCGGCTTCACCTGGGACTCCGCCGCCCAGCTGGTACGCATCATCACCAATGGCTCCTCCCGCAAGGTCGAGCACGTCCGGGCGGGCTCCGCCCGCGCCGTCGTCGCGCAGGTCGACGGGCCCCGCTGGCTGTCGCTGGAGGGTATTCCGCAGGTCAGCGACGACCCCGGCCGGGTGGCCGAAGCCGTCCGGCGCTACGGCCAGCGCTACCGGGTGCCCGGCGTCAACCCGGCCCGGGTCGTCCTGGAGATCGCTGTCGACCGGGTGCTCGGCCGCGGCTAGCAGTTCGCTCCGAGGTCCCGCTACCCGTACGCCGGGCGGTCCTCCCACGGCGTGCTCAGCACCACCGTCGTACGGGTCTGTACGCCGGCCGCAGACCGGATCTCCGACAGCAGGGTCTCGAGCTCCCCGGGACTGGCGACCCGTAGCTTGAGGATCCAACTCTCGGTGCCAGCGACGCTGTGGCAGGCCTCGACGGCTGACAGGTGCGCGAGCCGTTCGGGCGCGTCGTCGGGCGCCGCCGGGTCGATCGGCGTGATCGACACGAACGCGGTGAGCGGCAGCCCGACGATCGTCGGGTCGACGCGTGCCGTGTAGCCGAGGATGACCCCGCGCTGCTCGAGCCGACGGACCCGCTGGTGCACCGCGCTGGTCGACAGGCCGGTGTCGCGGGCCAGGTCGGTGTAGCTGCGCCGCCCGTCGCCGACCAGCAGGCGCAGCAGCGCGCGATCGAGGTCGTCGAGCTCACTTGCGACCGGGTACAGCGCCACGGTGACCTCCGGGTCATCGGGACGCCGAGCCTAGCCACCTGCATGAGGTGCGGGTGGCACAGTCGGCCAATGCCTGGATGTCTGACCCTGCTGGACAGCCCGTCGCTGTGGTACCGGGCGTTCCACGCGGTGCCCGCCTCCGTCGTGTCGCCCGACGGGCTGCCGACCGGCGCGGTGCGCGGCTTCCTGGACCTGGTGTCGCGGATCGTGCGCGAGACCCGGCCGACCCGGCTGGTCGCCACCCTGGACCTGGACTGGCGGCCGGCCTTCCGGGTCGCTGCCGTCCCGTCGTACAAGCTGCACCGCACGATCGGCGGTGGCGCCGAGGACGAGCCGGCCAGCCTCGCCCCCCAGGTCGCCGTCATCCTGGAGCTGCTCGCCGCGCTCGGCGTCCCCGCGGTCGGGGCAGCCGGACACGAGGCCGACGACGTCATCGGGACGCTCGCGACCCGGGCGGTCGGCGCCGTCGACGTCGTCAGCGGCGACCGCGACATGTTCCAGCTGGTCCGCGACGACGGGCCGGTGCGGGTGCTGTACGCGGTGGAGAAGATGCGGCCGTACGGCGAAGCCGAGGTCGCCGCGAAGTACGGGATTCCCGGCCGGTCCTACGCCGAGTACGCCGTCCTGCGCGGTGACCCCAGCGACGGCCTGCCCGGCGTCAAGGGTGTTGGCGACAAGACCGCGGCCGCGCTGGTCAGCCGGTTCGGCGGCGTCGAGGGCCTGCTCGCCGCGCTCGACGCCGGGCAGCAGGACGGCTTCCCGGCCGGCGCGCGCGCCAAGCTCGAGGCCGCCCGCGACTACCTTGCCACCGCGCCGGCCGTCACCCGGGTGGTCCGCGACCTGCCGCTGCCCGAGCTCGACGACGCGCTCCCCCGCGCTCCGCGCGACCCCGCGGCGCTGCTCGCGCTGTCCGACCGCTGGGGTCTCGAGGCCCCGCTGGAGCGGTTCCTGAAAGCCCTCGAGGTCGCGCACGACGGCTAGATCAACCAGCCGCGGGGGTCCGGCGGCTGATCCGGTCCGACACCGCCGACGGCTCGATGAGCCTCACGTCACCGAGGTGTACGCCACCACGCCCCGCCGGAGCGCGTCGACGGCCTGGCGCGCGGTGCGGCGGACCGGCGAGCCGGACAGCGCTGCGACGTCGGCGACCTGCCCCAGCAGGTCGACGAGCTGCTTGCAGGACCGGACGAAGTCGCCAGCGGTCACCGCCCCGCCATCCAGGACCTGCTCCAGCTCGGCGCCGGACGCCCACCGCCAGGCCGCCCAGGCAAAGCCTGCGTCGGGCTCGCGCAGGAACGCCAGCTGCTGGTCGGCCTCGACCTGTGACAACCGCTCCCACACCCGGGCCATCTCCTGAACGGCCACCTGCACCGGCCCGGACGGCACCGGTGGGCCGACCTCGTCGGGCCGGCGCGTCTCATGCACCAGCGCCGAGACGACGGCGGCCAGCTCGGCAGGAGTCAGGTCGTCCCACAGGCCCGAGCGCAGGCACTCCACGACCAGCAGGTCGGCGTCGTTGTAGACCCGGGCGAGCTGCCGGCCAGACTCGCTGACCCGCTCCCCCGACAGGTAGCCGAGTCGCTCGAGCACCGTGCAGACCCGGTCGAAGGTGCGGGCGATCGAGTGCGTCTTGCCCTCGACCTTGCGCTCGAGCGCGTCGGTGTCGGCGCGCAGCCGGGCCCAGCGCTCCGACCAGCGCAGGTGCGCCTCCCGGTCGTCGCAGCCATGCACCGGGTGCCGCCGCAGGGCGATCCGGAGCCCGGCCAGGCCGTCGTCGTCGGCGGCCGAAGAGCGCGCCCGGCGCCCACGAGTGCTCGGCGACAGGCCGAGCGCCCGCAGCGAGGCGGCGAGGTCGCGGCGGTCGTGCGGCGAGCGCGGGTTGAACGCGCGGGGCACCTTGAGCCGACCGAGGGCCTCGACCGGTGACGGGAAGTCGGCAGCGGACAACCGGCCCGCCCAGCGGTCCTCCGACAGCACCATCGGGTGGACGTCGCCGTCGCGGCCGACCCCCGGATCGATCACGACGGCCAGCCCGGTGCGCCGCCCGGAAGGGACCGCGATGACATCGCCCGGGGCGAGTGCTTCCAGCGAGCGGGCCGCCTCGGCCCGGCGGTGCGCGGCGCCCCGGCGGGACAGCTCGCCCTCGCGCCGCTTGAGGTCGACCCGCAGGGCGGCGTACTGCGACACGTCGCCGAGGTGGCAGGTCATCGAGGCGTGGTAGCCGTCCAGCGCCTCCAAACTGCGGGTGATCTGGCGGGCCAGGCCGACGACGCTGCGGTCGGCCTGGAACTGCGCGAACGAGCTTTCCAGCAGGGCCCTGGCCGCCTCGCGGCCGACCGCGTCGACGAGGTTGACCGCCATGTTGTACGACGGCCGGAAGCTGCTGCGCAGGGGATAGGTACGCGTCGAGGCGAGGCCGGCGAGCTGGCGCGGGTCGAAGCCGGGCTGCCAGAGCACGACCGCGTGCCCCTCCACGTCGATGCCCCGCCGGCCTGCGCGGCCGGTCAGCTGGGTGTACTCCCCCGGCGTGATGTCGGCGTGCGTCTCGCCGTTCCACTTGCTGAGCTTCTCCAGCACCACCGAGCGGGCCGGCATGTTGATGCCGAGCGCCAGGGTCTCGGTCGCGAATACCGCCTTGACCAGGCCCAGCGTGAACAGCTCCTCGACGACCTCCTTGAAGCTGGGCAGCATCCCGGCGTGGTGGGCTGCGATGCCGCGCTCGAGCCCCTCCAACCACTCCCAGTAGCCCAGCACCCGCAGGTCCTGCTGCGGGATGTCGCGGGTGCGCCGCTCGACGTGCGTGCGCACTGCGAGCCGCTCGACGTCGGTGAGCAGCCGCAGCCCGGAGCGCAGGCACTGCTCGACGGCCTGCTGGCAGCCGGCACGGCTGAAGACAAACGTGATCGCCGGCAGCAGGCCGTCGCGGTCCAGCCGCCCGATGACGTCGGGGCGGGACGGCACCGAGCGTCGTACCGGGCGGCCACCTCGCTCGCGGGGCAGCCATCGGGACTCCTCACGGTGCAGCCGCTCCAGATCGGGGTTGAGCAGCTGTTCCGGGCCGGTACCGACGAACAGGTCCTGCAGCCGACCGCCGACCAGCACGTGCTGCCACAGCGGGACCGGACGGTGCTCCTCCACGACGACCTCGGTGTCGCCGCGCACGGTGACCAGCCAGTCCGCGAACTCCTCGGCGTTGCTGACGGTCGCCGACAGCGACACCAGCGCGACATCGTCCGGCAGGTGGATGATCACCTCCTCCCAGACGGCTCCGCGCGCCCGGTCGGCGAGGTAGTGCACCTCGTCCATGACCACGTGCGACAGCCCCCGCAGCGCCTCGCCGCCGCCCGAGCTCCGGGCGTACAGCATGTTGCGCAGCACCTCGGTAGTCATGACGACGACGTCGGCGTCGCCGTTGATGGCGTTGTCACCGGTGAGCAGGCCTACCCGGTCGGCACCCCACCGCCCGACGAGATCCTTGTGCTTCTGGTTCGACAACGCTTTGATCGGCGTGGTGTAGAAGCACTTGCGGCCGGCCGCCAACGCCAGGTGCACCGCGAACTCACCGACGACGGTCTTGCCGGCGCCGGTGGGAGCCGCCACCAGGACGCCTCGGCCGTCCTCGAGTGCCTTACACGCGGTGCGCTGGAACGCGTCGAGCCCGAACGGGTAGCCAGCTTCGAAGGCCGCCAGTTCGGGCCCGCCCTGGTGGCGTCGGAACGCCGCGTAGCGCTCGGCAGGCGTGGGCCCCGCAGCGGCAGCGGTCACGCCCTTGAGGCTAGCCGCCCCAGGGTTGTTCGCCGTCCGGAGCGCTGAGCGTCAGAGCTGCGACGGCTCGTGCTCGATCACCGACGGCGCGTTGTCGTCGAGCTGGGCCACCGGGTCGGCGGCCACCCGCTTGCGGGTCGCCCGATCCCGGACCCGCCCGATCACGATGCAGACCTCGTACAGCACGTACAGCGGGACAGCCATGAACAGGAACGTGTAGGGGTCGGTGGACGGGGTCAGCACGGCGGCGGCAACGGCGATCCCGACGATCATGCCTCGTCGCCAGTCCCGCATCTTGGTCGTCGGCAGGATCCCGACGACGTTGAGGAACACCAGCAGTACCGGAAACAGGAACGCCACGCCGAAGGCCAGCAGGGTGAGGCTGACGAAGTTGAGGTAGCTCTTCAGAGAGGTCAGGGTGACGACACCGTCGCCACCGACGCTGAGCAGGAACGTCAGGCCCTTGTCGAGCGTGAGGTAGGCAAAAGTACAGCCCAGGGCGAACAGCAACGTTGCCGAGCACAGGAAGGCTGCCGCGTAGCGGCGTTCCTTCCGGTGCAGAGCCGGGGTGATGAAGGCGCCGAGCTGGTAGAGCCAGACCGGCGCGGTGAGCACGACGCCGGCGATAGATGAGACCTTGATCCGGATGGCGAACTGCTCGAGCGGGCCGAACGCGTAGAGCTGGCACTGCTTGGCGCCGACAGACCGGCAGTACGGCTGGCGGAGGAAGCCCAGGATCGGCTCCCAGAAGAAGAACGACGCGATGATGCCAACGGTGATGACGAGCAGGGAGATTCCCAGCCGGGTACGCAGCTCACGCAGGTGCTCGACCAGGGGCATCCGCCCGTCAGACGGGCCCGCGACGGCGCGGCTCACCCGCCGGTCCTACGCCTGCGGGTGAGGGGCTGGCTGCACCGGCTGTGACCCGTTCAGTGGAAGCTGCACGGGTCGGCCCTCCGCGTCGAAGACCTGCTGACCGTCGTACGGGACCGCCTCGGTGTGCAGCGGCGCTGGGCTGGCCTGTACAGGCTGCGGCGGGGCCACCGGCTGCACGACGTGTGCGGTGGTCGTCGAGGGCGCTGGCTCGCCGTCCTCGTGCAAACCCTTGGTCTCGGCCTTCAGGATGCGCATGCTGCGGCCCAGCGCCCGCGCGGAGTCCGGCAGCCGCTTGGAGCCGAAGACGAGCACGACGACGAGCAGGACGAGGACGAGCTCCCAACCACCGGGTAAATTCATGTCGCGCGCCTCCTGAGGGGTCAGGACGAGCGTACGCCGGAAGGTGCCTGCGGCGCACGGCTTTGGTGACCCGCAGAGGTCGGGACAGGGCTGCGGTTGCGGTCCTGCAGGCCGTCGAGCTGCGCGGTGACCTGCGCGATCTGCTCGCCGGCGATGCCGACGGCCTCGCCCAGCGTCTTGACGCGCCGCCACAGCGACAGGCCGGCCACCCCGAGCAGCCCGACCGCGAGCAGCGCCACGACGACGTCGAGCAGGATCCAGCGCACCACCCGACGGTAGCTCCCCCGGGCGGAACCCTCCCCTGCGAGAGGGCACCTGACTCTGCGAGAGGTCGCGTTCACGGGCGATCGCACCGCCGAAGCGGAGGTGCACGACGGAAGGGGAGGCGCTAGGAGGCGACCGGTGCGCCGGCGAGCGAGGCGAGCAGGTCGGTGGAGCCCAGGTGCAGCGCGAAGTCCAGCAGGTCGTCGTACGTCAGGCGCGGTCCGCTGCGGGGCTCGACGGCCTCGGCCGGCAGGTCCCAGACCTTCGCGACGATGCCTCCGCTCTCCAGCAGCGAGACGATGTGCTCGTCGGCCGGCTTGCGTACCTGCTCGGCACAGGAGGGGCAGTCGAAGGCGTAGTACGACAACTGCGCCCGCGAGCACACCATCAGCGCCACGTCAGCGGGGGTCAGCACGACGTCGCCGCAGGTGGGGCAGGACGCCTTGATGGCGGTCATGGGTGGTCCTCTCGCACGGCCGTCAGCGACGGCGACACGACGGGCATCGGCAGCCCGAACCGATTACTGGAGCCCGCTCAGGCCGGGCTGGACGGCGACCCGGGCTCGTCGTAGGCCACCAGGGCCGCACGGGCGTCCTGACGAACCTGAGCGGCCAGCGCCGGCGGGCTCAGCACCCGGCCGCTGTCTGCCAGGCGCAGCGCCAGCCGACGGACCCAGCGGGTGTCGGGCGTGCGCAGCCGCGCGATGAGGACGTCGCCCGGTGCCTGCTCCACCGACTCGCACGGGTGGTGATCGGCCACCCAGTGCGCGCCCGGGCGCAGCGCCAACTCGACCAGCTGGTCGTGCGGGGAGGGCTGGAACACCCCCTGTGACAGGTCACGGGAGGCGGTGCCTGCCGGCGGCTCAGCGGGCAGCTCGAGCACCTGCACGGCGGCGACCCGGTCGAGGCGGAACATGCGCACGCCCTCGGCGAGCCGGCACCACGCCTCCAGGTAGGGCCGTCCCTCGGCCCAGGCGACCCGCATCGGGTCGACATCGCGCTCGGTGGTCTCGTCGCGGCCGGGCACGTGGTACCGCAGATGCAGGCGACGGCGCTGCGCGAGCGCCTGCTCAACGACGGGGAGCACCCGCTCCTCCCCCTCGACCGCAACCTCGACCCGCCCGGCCGGCAGCGCTGCCTCGCCGGCGACCCGCTCGACCTTGGCCAGCGCCCGGTCCAGGGCGTCACGCTCGATCAGCCCTGGCGTCTCGGCGAGCGCGCGCAATGCGACGACCAGCGCGAGCGCCTCATCGACCGTGAGCCGCAACGGCCGGGTCACGCCAGCCGGCTCCCGCAGCGTGATCGTCTCGCCCTCGAACTCCACGTCGATCAGGTCACCGGGGCCGTGGCCGGGCAGCCCACACACCCACAACAGGTTCAGGTCCTTGCGCAGCCGGTCCTCGCTGACACCGAACACAGCGGCCGCCTCGCTCACCCGCACACCGGGCCGGGACAGCAGGTACGGCACGAGGGCGAGCAGTCGGGGCAGCTGCTCGACCGGCGGCGGGCTCACCGCCACACCGGGGCTCGCTGCGCAGGCAGCCGGCGCGCCCGCTCTCTCGTCGCGGGGCACCGCCCGCGTGCTCCGCTCACTGGGCCCCGGCGCGCAGCCGCCGGACGAC
>ENA-OFCD01000582-OFCD01000582.1-metagenomes-genome-assembly--contig:-NODE-582-length-22355-cov-7.850942_pt1 | contig 22355 bp, 20 predicted proteins | sample MGYA00153392_OFCD01 | MGnify analysis MGYA00153392
CGGCCACCTCGCCTATTCGACTCGCCTGTTTTGGGCCGATGCGTTGGCGCGTCAACTTGGTCAAGCTTCGATCAAATTCTGATTCTCCAAACAGGAGTGCGAGGTCAGTTTTTTGACGGCACAATCACAAGAACGTAAGCTGCTCGGAGTGCCACATGTCGTTGCCAGAAAGCATATTGTCACCTCTTACCGGCAAACCCTCTAGTCTCACGAGAAGACTGCCTTCTGCCCCAATTATTGCGGCCTACAAAGAGCAATTCGGCTACGACGCCAGTTCTTTGTTTGTTGGCATTCCCGAAGTTGGCTTGTATGCGTGCGATTCCGGTTTTCGCTTCTATGCGCCGTTTTCGCTGTCTGGACCGGAAGCACTTTATCGAGCTCTTGAAAAATTCGATTGGAATTACAAGGAGGACAAGTGGGAGCACCATGCAGCATTGCCATTTGTCAAGGCGGGTGATCGGCTTCTCGATGTTGGATGCGGCGAGGGAAATTTTCTCGCAAAAGGTCAGGCTGTCGGGGCGACAGTCTCAGGAATCGAATTGAACAAGCAAGCGGCTGGTATCGCTAGAAATCGAGGGATTTCAGTGCATGAAGAAATGCTCTCGTCCCACGTACCGCAGCAGCTCTACGACGTGGTCACCTCGTTTCAGGTGCTCGAACATGTCACCGATCCGCTCAAGTTCGTCACGGACTCGGTCCGTGTCTTGCGTCCCGGCGGAACGCTGATCATCGGTGTACCAAACGATGACGGCTTCCTTCGCCTGGATATGCACGCGGTACTCAACCAGCCGCCCCATCACATGGGCCTATGGAATCGCAAGAGCCTGAGTTCGTTGGTCAACTTGGTGGACGTCAATCTACTCGCCTTCGACGTTGAACCTCTGGCCGAGCACGCTTGGTATCAGAGCGTCATAGAAACGACGTACCTCACAAAATTTCAGCGACGTCTCTTCCATCGGTTGGGGTTCGCCAAAGCATTTACGGCCTACGTTAAAGACAACGCGCACACCATTGCCGGTCATACAATTGTGGCTGTTTACAAAAAGTCGTCTATAGACCGCTGATTTTTTAACTAGTCAGTGTCTATGAGTCGCCAGTCTACAAATTCGACAACCCGATCGAACCCAGACTGCCGAAAGCGGAAGCCAAGCGACCAGCTTGGTTGCTACCGACACGGCCTGGACTGAGAAGCAACCGCATGGCCTTCACGCTCCAAACCGGCTGCGCCAAGCCAGATTCCGACCAGTCAACTATTTCGGCGCCCGCACCGCCTGTCTGAAAGCAAAGCGATTCGACCAGCGCTTGCCCAATTCGATCCATCGCTGTTCAAAGTAGAACGTAGACACATGCGCCAGTCCGATCGTCACGATCAGGAGCAGCGGTCGTTTGAGGTACTTGACCAATTTGTCGCCTTCTCCCAACCATGTGCTCACCAACAAACCATGCAGCACGTAGAGCGCGAAAGAGATCGTCGCGAAATAGCGCAGCACCCGACTTTCAAGCAACGCTGCCACGTGAGCAGGTGGATCGATCAACGTGCGGCCAACGAGTAGCGCAGCAAAGTAGGGCCGCAAATAGTTAAGAAATCCGCTCGCCGGATGGCTCGACACGGCGAACAGCGCGAGCAGGAAATACACGTTCAACCGCGGCAAGATTTTGGGAGGCAGATGGCCCCACTTACCGGCGTGAGCCATTGCCAGCACGGCGCCCGCCAGGATTTCATCGACGCGGCGCCACGTGACGATGTCGACGTGCGCGCCCGCATAAACGCGGTGCAGTGTCACTCCGACACAGATCAACGGCAACGCATAGAGACCCCGCTTTCCAAACAGCGCAACGAGAATCGCAATGCCCGCGTAGAACTGCATTTCGACGCACAAGCTCCATAAATGACTGGCCACCGCGGCCAAGTGCTGAGGCGGCAGATTCGCGTAGAAAAGAAAGTTCGGCAGATAGTCGCTGCCGGCGACTCCCGCCAACGGAAACGCGACAGCCATGGCCAGCCACGCCAACGGAACAATGCGGAAGGTGCGACGGATCAAGAAATCGGGAATGCTCGCGTGCTTCAGCAGAAAGCGCGTGATCAGAAAGCCCGAGAGCGTGAAGAACAGCGCCATCCCCATTGGCCCTGCGGTCTCGTTGAGGGCCCAATTCTTGGGGCCGAGCGGCAAGAGGTGCGCTGCGAGCACGAGCAAGATGCTGATACCGCGCCAACCGTCGAGCACCTGAAGACGGTCATTCGATTCACTCATCGCCATCACTCCTCTCCGCACGCACCCACTCGCGCTTGCCTCGCTTGAAGAATCGCGCATACAGCGGCAGCTTGGCCAGCACGTACACGGGCGCACGAAGCAGCTCACCGGCCGAAACAATTTCGCGGCCGAAGCGCCACCACGCGAGCGCGACCGCCGAGCCGAGCATGCCGACGGACGCCACTGCCAGCCCCACCGGCAAATAGCTGCCGCTCAACGCAGCGAAGAGCCCATCGACAAGCGTCAGGCCGACGAGCATCAGCACCAGCATCGTCAACGGCGGCACGGCCAGATCGAGCACCATAACCGCAAGGGCAGGCCGGCGCTGCGTGAGCGCACGCCACAGCGCGCGCGGCCCCTCGGTGAGCATGACACCCACGTGCCCCTGCTCCCAGCGCGCACGCTGCTCGTCGATGCCTTGGGCGCTGGTTGGAAACATGCTCGTCACCAGTGCCTCGGGGCAGAACACCGGGGCCGCGCCGATCGCAGCGAGGTCGAGCCCGAGCCGCATGTCTTCGACGATGTGGCCGGAGGCGAGCGGTGCGATGCGTATCAGCGCCCAGGGGAATGCCATGCCAGTTCCCATCAATGGGCACGGCAATCCGAACCGGTGATTGCCGAGCGGGCGCACATGGTTCTTCACGGCCCAGGCAAAGGCGGCGATGCGTATCTTCAAGCCTGCGCCCGCCGGCGCATGCATCAGGTCGAGCGCCTGCACCGGCCGATTCGTCTGCGCGCAACGGCGCGCGAGGCGATCGAGGCTGCCGGGGTGCAGCTCGCAATCGGCGTCGACGATCAACACGATCTCGGGCGGTGCCGCCTCCAGAAAGCGAATGCCGTGGTCGAGCGCGTAGCCCTTGCCACGCAGCTCGAGGTTGCTGCGCTCCGCCACCTCGGCACCGGCGGCGCGGGCCACCTCGGCCGTGGCGTCGCTGCAGTTGTCGGCGACGACGATCAGGCGGTCACCAGGCGCGAGTTGCTTGCGCATGCTTTGCAGGGCAGCGGCAATGCCCGCCGCCTCGTTGTGCGCGGGAACGAGCACGGCAGTGCGCAGGCGCGGTGCGCCCGTGCCCGCGGTGTCACGGCGCTCGGGGCGCGCAGGCAACAGCGCCATCAGCACCTGCGCGAGCAACACCGCAGTCGGCAGCATCAATGCGGCACTTGCCAGCAACAGCGCCCAGCGCAATAACTCAAGCAGCATCGGCAGCTTTCAACGGCACGGGCGCGCCGAGTTGCACGCGAAACAGCTTTGCAAGCTTGCTCGCTTCGACATCGATGTCGTGCCGTGCGAGCACGCGCTGGCGCGCACGATCACCCATCGCGGCGAGCTGCTCGGGGCTCGAAGCAAGGCAGTCGACGATCGCATCGGCGAGTGCATCGGCGTCGCCCGCCGGCACGAGCCAACCGCCCTCGCCAGCGCGCACCAGCTCGGGAATGCCGGCCACGAAGGTGGTGATCACCGGCCGGCGCAATGACATGGCTTCCATGATGACGACCGGCAGCCCTTCGGCAAAACTCGGCAACACCAGTGCCCGCGCGGCGACGAGTTCGGCGCGCACTTCGGCGCTGCCGATCGAGCCGGTGAGCCGCACGCGCGCCTGCAAACCGAGCGCGAGGATTCGTTCTTCGATGGCGCTGCGCAGCTCGCCGTCGCCCACCAAAACCAGATCGAATTCGCAGCCCCGGTCGAATGCGGTGCGCATCGCCGTGAGCAGCAGCAGGTGGCCCTTCTGCTCGCTCAGGCGGCCCACGCAAACGAGGCGTCGCGCACTCGGCACTGGCAACGGTACTTGTGGCGTCGAATAGAAAGCAGCCTCGAGACCGCAATGCACGACCTCGATCTTCGCCCAATGCGCGCGCTCGACCCAGCGGAACAACTGGCTGCGCGTGAACGAGCTGATCGCGATGACGAAAGCCGCGCGCCGGATCTTCTCGCCCAACGCGAGCGCCTGCGGCCGGTCGAATTCGTCGGGCCCATGCACGGTGACGCTGTAGCTGGCGCCGCACAACACCCCCGCGAGCATGGCCACCTCGGCCGAGTTGGTGCCGAAATGGGCGTGGATGTGGCGAACACCGCGGGCGCGCGACCAGCGTGCGACGACGCAGGCCTCGACCAAATAGATCCAGTGATAAAGCAGTGACTTGTCGGAGTCTTTGGCCAGGCGCGTGGCCAGCCGCAGTGCCTCGATGAACGTTGCGGGCTGGGTCGACAGCTCGGCCAACAGCGCACGCATCAACCCGGTGGCACCTTGCTGAAGCACGAAGCGCGTGCGCTCGCGTTCGCGCTCGTCTTGCGGGTCGGCCAGCTTGCCATCCCACCCGCGCAGCGAGAAACGCTCAATCTCGAAACCTTGCCGCTCCAGCGCAAGAATTTCGCGCCGGATGAAGCTGTGGCTCACCGCCGGGTAGTGGTTGACGAGGTAGGCCACGCGCGGGGCGCTGGCGTGAGAAGGCGGCGGCTTCATTTGTATTCGATCAACCGGCTGCGCGTGCCCGTAAGCCGGTGCACCACGAACTTGAGCTGCCCCCAAGCCTCGGCGAACTTGCCCAGCACCAAAAACCCTGCGCGCGCGAGCCGCGCGCGCCAAGGCCCCGCACCCCGCGCGAACAAGCGCAACACCTGCAATGGATAGATGGCCAAGCCGAGCAGTGCGACGGGCCCGGCCAGCACCGTCAGCATCAGCAGTGCCAAGGGAATGCCAGCACCCCACAGCCACGCACTGCGCCACTCACGCACCCAATGCCGCTCGGGCGGCGCGCCGTGCAGGTGCACGCCCTCGGCATAGGCGAACCCGGTGCGCGCGCTGCGCATCCACCATTGCCGCAGGCGCGTCATCGCAGCGTCGTGCAGCACCATTTCAGCGTCGAGCCGCCAGATGCGCCAACGCGCCGCGCGCAGGCGAATGCACAGCTCCGGTTCTTCACCGGCGATCAACTCGTCGCGATAACCACCGACCTGCTGGAACGCTTTGACGCGCATCAATGCGTCACCGCCGCAGGCCTTCGTTTGGCCGACCGGCGTGTTCCATTCGATGTCGCACAACAGGTTGTAGATCGAGCGCTCGGGAAAGCGCTCGCGGCGTCGCCCGCAGGCGGCGGCCACATCGGCGTGAAGGTCGAGGAATGTTTGTGCCGCATCGAGCCAGCCTGCGACGACCTCGCAGTCGCCGTCGACGAACTGGATGAACGACAAGCCCGGCGCCAGCGCCAGCAGATGGCGCGCGCCCTCGTTGCGGGCGCGCGCGGCGGTGAACGGCGCGCGCATGTCGAGCTGGCAAACGTGGGCGCCGAGCGCGGTGGCGGTGGCCACCGAATCGTCTGTCGAACCAGAGTCGACGTAGACAACGATTTGCGCGCGCGCCAGCACCGATTGCAGGCACAGCCGCAAGCGCTCGCCTTCGTTGCGGCCGATCACCACGGCGCCGAGGCGCGCGGTTGCGGTTGCGGTGGCCATCACCTCGGCCTCCGCGGGCGGATGGCGGCGGGCACGCCGACGGCGATGCTGTCGTCCGGCACATCGGTGACGACGACCGCGTTCGCGCCGATCAGCACGTTGTTGCCGATGCGAATGCGGCCGAGCAGCTTGGCGCCGGTGCCGATGTCGACGTGGTTGCCGATGACCGGCGCGCACGGGTCATCGACCCGCGCGAGGCCGACCACCACGCCGGGGCGGATGCGGCAATCGTCACCGAACTTCGCGTAGCCGCTGACCACGATGCCGCCGAAGTGATCGATGACGAAGTTGCGGCCGGTCTCGACCTCGCACGGCAGCTCGATGCCGGTCAAGACCTGCACCAGCTTGTAGGCCACGTGATAGGCAAGCGACATCAGTTTGCGCAGCAGCGCAGGGCGCACGCCGTAGCGCCAGCGGCCGAAGCGGTAGACCGCCATCACCCAGAAGCCCTGGGCCCCGAGGCTGCCGCCGTGGTTGCGAAAGTCTTGTCGAATGTTGTCGAACATGGCGTGAATGAAATCGGCGATCAGCGTGTGGGCAGCATGCCGAAGCGGGTTGCAAGCAGTGACGACCAGGTCATTGCGGTGTGGCGCCAGCACGATGTGATCGCGCTCAGCGGGCGGCCGCGGATCAAGGCCTTCAACGCCAGCAGCGCATCCGCCGATGTGCCCAGCAACACCGACGCCCATAGGCCGGCGCGGCCGTGGTGCTTGCGGTAGTAGAGCAGGCTGCTCTCGGTTTGCAACGCCGAATTCTGGCGCCCGCCGGCAGTAATTTCGGCATCGAACTTCGCGCTCTCGCCACCGATGTGAACGACTGTGGTGTCGGGGCAGTACATCACCTGCCACCCCGCCGCCTTGACGGCGCGGCAGTGATCGACCTCTTCGTTGTAGAGAAAGTAGCGCGGGTCGAACAGCCCGACCTGATCTACCACCGACTTGCGCACGAGGTAATAGCAACCCGGCACCCAATCGCATTCGCGCGGCGAAGCATGGTCCCAGGCCATGTTGTCGACCGGCTGCGTGCCGGGAAAAAATCGGCCGAGGCCGGTACTTTGAAGAAACTCGTTCCAGGGGGTCGGGAAGTAACGGCAAGAAGGCTGCAGCGTGCCGTCGCGGCCCACCAAGCGCACACCCAGCAGCGCACAAGAAGGCCGAGCTTCCAAAAATTGCAGGGTGCGGGTGAGGCTTTCTTCGGCGACGAATGCATCGGTGTTCAGCAGAAGCAAATACCGGCCTCGGGCGATCGGCAGCGCCTGGTTGTTGGCGCGGCCGAAGCCGACGTTGGTCTCGTTGAACACCAGGTCGCAATCAGCGTAGTTCGCCTTGATGACTTGCACCGAACCATCGCTCGACGCGTTGTCGATGATCACGATCTGCAAGCGCAGGCCTGCTGCGCTGGCGCGCAAGGCATCGATGCACGGGCGGAGCAAGTCGCGGGTGTTGTAGTTGACGATGATGGCGGTAACGTCAACGGCACCGCCTCCGAGGTCGGGACGCAATTGTGCAACCGGGCTTGAGCCGAATGCAGCACCCATCATATCGGCGGGCTCAGTGACTCGGACCGGCTCATCGGCCACCGGTGGCGCAGGCGCGGTGCAATTCGATCGCACCTCGATACACGTCGAGCATTTGCTCGACCACCACATCGGGCGCGTGAGTCTTCAATACGTACTCGCGACCGTTGTGCCCCAACCGCGCGGCCAGCTCGGGGTCGTCGAGCAGGCACCCGATTTGCACGGCGAGATCCTCAGCGTCGCCGGGAATTGCCTTCAGCCCGGTGGCGCCATGCTCGATCATTTCGCCCAGGCCGGCAGTATCGGTGCACACCATCGGGCACCCTTGAACCATGCCCTCCAAAGCCGTGAAGGGCTGGTTGTCTCGCCGAGACGAAATGATCGTGGCGATTGCGGTGGTCCGCAGCGCGACGATCTCCTCGGCACCCAGCCTGCCTTTGTACGAGAGAGCTCGTTGCAACGCCGGCGAGCTTAAAGACGCCACGAAATCGGCAAGATGCACGATGCTGCCATCGTATTGAACGAGGCCATGATCCGGCCCCACGAACACCAACTTCAGTTCAGGCCTGTCAACAAGAAGACGTGCAACCGCCCTCAGCAGCACGTCTGCCCCCTTGATCATGTCGAAGCGGCCGACGAACAGCAACGTGTTCCTGTCGCAGGTTCCGAGATTCCAAAGCGGAACATTCGCCCTCTGCGGCAATGGATTCGGAACTTGGAGGGCAATCTTTGGCTGCAAGCCGTAATGCGCGATCGTGCCGGCCAAGGTGAACCGTGAAGGCGCGACGATGACCGGCATTCGGTGCAATGCGGCGCCTTCCAACCGTATCTTGCGTTGAGAGAACGCCGTTTCCAGCTCTGCCTCGCCTTGCGTGAGGAATGTCGGCCCGTGCATCTTGCACACCGTTGCAATGCCGGTCGCCTCTGCGACATCGGCAACCAAGCCGAACGACTCCTCCATTTCGATCACGTCAACGGGCTCGCGCGCATGGACGCGCTTGACCGCTGCAGCAAGGATCGCGGCAGAGTCATAGTCAGCGGAATTGCGGTTCAAAACTCGCTTCGAGAACACGCGAACGAATCGATCGATCAACCGCGGCGACACCCGATGAACATCGGGATCTGAAAGCGTTGGATCCACTTCGCCGCTGAAAACGGAAACCCTGTGCCCTTGGGCGATCAGTTCCTGCCGCATGCAGTGGACATAGGTCACGATGCCATTTGGATAAGTCGCGGGCGGCCATCCGGGTGAGAAAAAGGCAATGTGCATGGGCGAATCAGTAAGGTGCGTCGTCAACGTGCACGTTCGGAATGGACATTACGGAGCGAGCGTTCTCGCAAGTGAAACGACGCGTTCACTCTCCCGCCGCCGGCGCATTGGCGCGCAGACGCCTAAACACAAAATAGGTAGCGATCGCGGTCGCTGCCGTGTAGAGCGCATATGTGGCCGCGTACGCCTGAGTGGCGCCGACTGCGCCATTCGCCGAGACGAGTACCGTGGAAATGAGCCACCACACCAGCATCGTCACCGCGGCCAATGCGGCCATCGCGAGAGCACTAACTTTCGACAACAGCAGATTGGAAAACAGTTGGCCCGTCAGGCTCAACGTGTTGCCCACCATTTGCCACGCGAACAAGTCGCGCATGGGCACGAACTCTTTGGTGAAGATCAAATGGATGATCACATCGCGCAACAGGTAAATGGCCAGGCCGACGGCGGCTGCAGCAGGCACGATCGTCACCAGGCCTTTTTTGATTTCGCGGGCAATTGCGTTGGCTGCTCGAAGCTCGCTGAAGCGTGGGAAGAAATACATCACGAACGCAGAACCCACGATGCCCATGTACATGTCCGAGATGCGCATCACGCCTTGCAGCAGGCCGACTCCCGTCATGCCCGAATGCGCGACCACGCCGTCGCGAATCAACAGTTGCAACAGTGGCATGCCCACGGTATTGATGATGGCCATGGGCACATACGCGAAAGCCGCGCGGCCCTCTTGTGCCGAGAAGCCATGCGAAAGCGGTTGCTTGGGCCACCACGCTCGATTGCGCGCGAACATCCAGGCAACCAACAGTGTGCATGGTGGCAACAATGCCAACGCCATCAGGCCGCCGAGAACGCCGAGCTGTGGGCAGAGGGCAGCCACCAAAATGAGGCCGACGAAACCGGTACTCATGTTGATCGTGGTGCTTGCGCGATAGTCTTGCGCGCCCATCGCGCAGCCGACGATGACGGCTGTCATCAAACCGAAGACGAGAGCCGCCGCGACCACGAGCAATACCGACTGAAAGCGTTCGTCGTGAAGCAGTTGCCCAGCGAGCCACTTCGATGCCAGCGCGATGATCACCGCGGCTGGAATGCCGACGATCAACAGCAGTCGCAAAATCGTCGAGACGACTCTGGCGCGGCCAGTCGCGTCGTCGGTCAACTCGGCAGTCCGCCGCACGAGGCCGACTTGCAGCCCCGCCGCGAGCACGCCTTGTGTGAGCGACATGAAGTAAGTGAGCTGCCCGAGCGTGCCGATTCCGGCCGGCCCGAGGTAGACCGCCGTGATCTTGATGCTGAAAAAACTCAGCACCATGGAAAACCCGGTTTGCAGGGCACCGAACGAGAAAGCGCGGCGAAGGCTCATGGCGCTGACATGCGATTTGCGTACGCGCGCTGCCCGCGATCGGCATCGCGGTACCGATCAGCCTGCGCGCCAGTGGCAGGCTCTGTCGAAGGCACCAGGCTGGCATAAGCCGCCAACAGCCCCGCCAATACCCACTGCAACCAGCTCTGACCCGCCGTCGCCATGAAGAATAAGTTGGACAGGCTGCATGCGATCAGCGCCGCACCGAACACCACCATCTGAATATCCCGGCTCGCGCGGGATCGGCGCAAGAGCGCGTAACTGCGAAGCAATGAGATCAGCGAAACCCCGGCGTAGAGGGCCAGCCCCACCAACCCGTAGAACAAGGCAACTTGGGCGTAGGCGTTGACGATGTCGATGATCCCCTGGCCTTGGCGCAGGTCTTCCATTTGAAGAAGCACGAACGGATTGCCGAGCAATGGGTTCTGCTGGATCAACGCCCATGACGTTTCAGCAAGCTGTTGGCGGTATTCCACCGTGTCCTGGTTTTGCGATCCCATGAACGGCAGGCTCTCAGCCAGTGACGAGCCCAGCGGCGTGGAGAGAAAGCCGGCGGTTACTGCAACGAGAAGCGCAACCTGCTTTGCAAACTTCGCAGTGTTGACCGACCCGAGAACGACGAAGATCACACCGACAAGCACAGCAGCCAGCCAGGCTCCACGGGAGTATGAAAAGACCAGCCCGCAAGAAAGCAGGAACAGCACGCCGAGGTTGGTCCATTTGCCGGACTGAGACGATTTGAGGTACAGCCAGCAGCCCATCGCCATCGCCATCATGTAGCCGAGCGTGATGGCGTGGCCGGTCGACACCATGCTGCGCAGGGAGCTGCCTCGCATCAGCCACGCGAACTCGTTCGGATCGCCCCATCGATTGGCGATGTCCGTGTAGAGCAGCCAGAAACGAAGCGACTCGAATGTCGCCATCGGCGCCATGATCGCCGCGGACAGGCACAGCGCGCCCATCGCGTCACCGAGGCTGCGCCTGCTCGTCAGCAGGCGGCTGCAGGCGAAGAAGACGAGGTAGGTGTCGAGCATGAACAGAAAGCCGCGACGCGCCGTGTTCGTCAACGACTCGTAGGGCATGAACAAGACCAGTTGCAAAGCCCCATAGAGCAGCAACAGGACATCCATCGAGCTCAAGCGCAGCGGCTGCCCGGGGGTGCGATCTTGAAGCCGCGCGACAACCGCGGGCAGCAAAACGACGAGTCCGAGAAGGCGCCAATTGTTGAGATCGAAGAGGCGTTTGATGCCGATGCTCGGAATCTCGACAGTCACGGTCGGAATGACGAATATGAAGAGCAGGAAAATGGCGACCGGGGTCGAGTCTTTCTTCGCCGCCCACGCGAGCATCGGCGCAGCGATCAGCACATACAGCCAAAAACTCGGGCTCATGAACCCGGTGATCGTCAGCACGTACCAAACCAGCCGCCGCCGCGCGAAATCTTCGGGCGCGGTGAAGCGCAGGCACACCGGCTTGGCGAGCATGAACACGGCCGTGGCGAGCGCCAGCACGACTACGAGCGCTTTGAGTTGCAGAAGCATCTCAGCGACCCCTGGCGTCGTAATGCGTGAACGGCTCAGCCACGGCGCATTCGAATCGCGCGCGGAGCAATTGCGCTGCTCGCGAGCCCACCGTCAACCGCCAAGGCGGCGCTGCAGCGCCCTGACGTACCGCAGCAATGCCGGCGGCACCCATTGGCCGAGGTGCTGGTCGAAGCGCAGGCGCCGCGCTTCGCGGTGGGTGCCGGCATCGTCACCCGGGCGTGCGTGGTAGATGGTCGAGTTGCTCGGCACTTCCCGGTAGATTTCTTTCGAGGCGGTGTAGTAGTAGAGCGCGATGGAGCGCCGTTTGACAGCGTCGGGGCAGGTGAGTGGATCCGGGTGGCCGTGGAACGAATCGGCGTCGGTGTTGAAGACGACACAGCGGTTGAACAAAGGCTGCACTTCGTGCTGCCGGGTCTTCATCTGGCGATCCCACAACTCGAGCGCGCCGCCCCACTCGGGCAACCAACCTTCGTTCAGGTAGAGGATGACATTGATGCGGCGCTGCAGGTGCAGTTGCTCGTTGATGCGGAAATCGGCATGGATGCCGAGCTTGCCGCCGCGTGCGGTCTCGTGATAACCGCCGCCGGTGAAATACGGGTCGGGAATGAGGCCCTGGATCGCGGTGAGGCCCTCCAAAAACTCGATCATCGGCCGCGAGTTGAAGAAGTGAAACAGCTGCCGTGCGGTGGCGTCGCACTCCTCGGGCATGATCTGGCGCTTGTGCTGGCCCGCGTAGCCCATCTCGAAATTCACGTCGGAACTCAAGGCCTGCCGCGGAAAGTGATCGAGCGCAGCACGCGCCACCGCCTCAGGCAAGAAGTGGTCAGCCACGAGGTGCGGAAACGGCTCGGCGAAACAGTACGCGTCAGACAACGCTTCGCCGGCGGCGCGCGCAGTACCGGCATCCAGCGTGAAGCCGTTCGAGGTGTCTATGGGCAGAACCGGGTTCAAAATTGAAGCTCCCTTTTTTGGGTGAAGGGCACTGAACCGCGCCCCCGGGAAAGAACGGATTGTGGCCCAGAGGCATCGAGTTTCAAAGGCTGGCGACTTTGGAGTGTGAACAACGCACGCAAGAAAAAAACAGAAGGGTTTGTGCGGTCGAACCGAGCCAGCGTGCGCATCAATCACTCGACGAGGCACCGGCCGCCAGCGAGAATACAAGTCGGATTCTGAGCAGAAATACTTTTGGATGCAGACATGAAACTCAAACGCACCGCTCTGGCCCTCACAGCCCTCATGTGCATGGCGTCCGTCGCGGGCATCGCGGCGCGGCCGACTGCGAAGGCTGCAGACAAGGGCCGAGCGATATCACTCGAAGCGACGGTGCCGAAAGCCTTCGCTGAATGGGCCGTTGCACAAGACCAAGGTGCCCAGGTGGTCGACCCGCAGACCAAGGAGCTGCTCGACAAGCTTTACAGCCAATTGCTGACCCGAACCTACGTCAACAAGCAGGGCTACCGCATCATGCTGTCGATGGCCTACGGCGATGACCAGCGCGGCGGCCTGCGCGCGCATCGCCCGGAAGTGTGCTACCCGGCGCAGGGCTTCAAGCTCATCGGCCCGATCGAAGACGGTGCGCTGGCCACGGCCTACGGCAACATCGAGGTGCGGCGCCTGAACACCAGTCTGGGTGCGCGTACCGAGCCGGTCACGTACTGGTTGACGGTGGGTGACCAGATCATTCGAACCGCGTGGGAAAAACGCGCTGCGCAGATCAGGCTCGGCCTGACCGGTCAAATCCCGGATGGCCTGTTGTTTCGCGTGTCGTCGATCGACAAAGACAGTACGAATGGGTTTGCGATGCAGCAGAAATTCATTGCCGACATGATGGCGGCGGTGCCTGCGCCGGCGCGCAAGCAGCTCAGCGGGTTGTCGACGTCGGCGGCGCCGGCGAGTTGAGTGCCGGGGTGAGGGATTGAATTGCTTCCTCGCCCCTTTGGGGAGTGGGTGTTAATTCAAGAGCTCGCCGGCGATCAGGCTTCGGCTCGGACGGGTTTTGCGGGCAAAAGCTTGTCGAGCACCATGTCGAGCAAAAAGAAGAAACCCAGCGCGACCAGCATCAGCACCATGCCCGCGGCACCGTGCAAAAAGCCTTGCCCGGCTTCGTCGCCCAGATAGAAGGTGACCAGCACCAGCGTGACCACGCGCACGATGTTGGCGGCGAACGCGATCGGCAAGATGGCCGCGAGCATGATGCCCATGTGCAGCGCCCGCTTGCGGCCCATCAGGTACATGAACAGCGTGCCGAGTGCCGAGAGGCTGAACATTGAATGCAGGCCCGAGCAGGCGTCTGCCACCTGCAGCTGGTAGGGCCCGATCGACAAGATGACGCCGCTGCGGGCGATCGGGTAGCCGGCCATGTAAAGCAGGCTCTCGACGATGTTGGCGATCAAGCCCTTGAGCGAGCCGGTGATCGCATCGACCAGGATACTCGGCAACGGGATCATGAAAACGAAGTAGAGCAGCGGGAACCACGCTGCCCGTATCGCGGGCATGCCGCGCATCAGCAGCAGCGCGCCGGCCACGACCAGCGGCTGCGACCCGAACTCGAGAATCGAGATGTTGAACACCCGACCCACGAAGTAGACAACCAGCCCCACCGCGAAAACCGGCCACCCCAGCGCGGGCAGCGGCTTGGCGGGTAGTTCGGCGATGGTGTGGCGCAAGGTCCAGAACAGCCAGACCATCACCGCGAGGATGATGGCGCCGTGACCCTGTTCTTCGGATTGCCAAATGCCTTCGGCAGCCCACCAGTACAGCGGCACGTACATAACCAAGAAGCCGCCGATGGCCAGCAGCCACGGCCATGGCGGCGAAGCTTCGGTGAGCCGCGCCGGGGACGACGGCAGCACGCTGCTCATTGCGCGGGCGCCTTCTTGGCCTTGACGGCGGGCACCTCGTTGAGCACCGAACCGACCACGCTGACCCCGGCGTTCATCAGGCCCAGCACCAGATCGGAAAACGCTGCGACACGTGTTTGCGAGCTGCGTGCGATGGCGAGCGCGGCGCCGGTGCGCACGGCGATCATCGCGGCGTCTTCAGCGACCGACATGGCGGGGGTGTCGATGATGATGACGTCGAAGGTCGACCTCACTTGCAGCATGAACTCGTCGAAATTCAGGCGGTTCAACAGCTCGAGCGGGTTGGGCGGAATCGGCCCGGCCGGCAGCACGCACATGCCGGCGAGATCCGGGATGCGCACGATCGCTTCTTCACGCGATCGGCCCGACAACACGGTCGACAGGCCGATCTTGTTCTCGAGATAGAACAGCTCGTGCTGACGCGGGTTGCGCATGTCGGCATCGACCAGCAACGTACGCTCGCCGAGCTGCGAAAACACCACGGCGAGGTTGGCCGCCAAATTGCTGCGGCCCTCGCCGCGCTCGGTGCCGACGATGGTGAGCACCTGGCGCTGATCGGCCTTGTCGAACCAACGCAACATGAGCTGGCTGCGAATGGCGCGCAGCTGCTCGACGCGCGCGCTGAACGGCTCGTACGCGGCCACGAGTTCATCGCTGACCGGCTTTTTATCGCCGGGCGTTTTGCGCAGGTAGGCGTAGGCGAACTGGCGTGAGAGCGCGTATTGAATGTCGGCTTCGGTGAGCAGGCCGAGCCGCACCGCGGCATCGCCGAAGCGCAGGTTGTGCTCTTTTTGAACCAGCAGCACGCGCTCCGCGTCTTCGGGCTTCAACAAGCCGCTGTCGACAAGGATGCCGCCGAGCGAGCGGCTGACACGCGGCGCCCCCGAGAGCATCGAGACCGTCATCTTCATGAGCGAACTCCAGGCGCCATCAACAACGGCCGCTGCGGGTTGATCGGCCCGGCCTGGAGCAGGCGACGGAAGATCGGCCGCTTCGAGCCCTCAGGCCGCAGCACACCGATCACGGGCACGCCGGCCATCACCATCATGTCTTCCGGATCGCGCACGCGGCGATCGATCAGCTCCCACCCAAGCGCTGCGAGCATGCCCAACACGAGGCCACCGATGACCGAACCGACGATGCCCACGGCCACCTTCGGCCGCGACGGCTCGAGCGGCTCGACGGCCGGGCTGAGCAGGCGCGTGTTGGCTTGGTTGTTTTGGCTCTCGAGCGTGAAGGTGCCGACGCGTGAGCTGATCGCCTCGTAGGCGCGCTGAGCGGTGTCGACATCGCGTTTGATGACGGCCTCGAGGTCGCGGTCGGCACGCATCGCCTGCAAGCGTTTTTTCTGCTCGTCGACCATCGCCATCACGTCAGAAACCTTTTGGCCGCTGCTGCGGCTCAGACTTGAAGTGCCACCGGAAACCCGGCGCGATTCGGCTGCGATCTGGCCACGCAATTCGGCGATCTGCGCCTCGGCCGAAATGCGCGAGGGGTGGTTCTTGCCGACGACCGTGCTGAGTTCGTTCAGACGCGTCTCGGCCGTTGCGAGTTGTGATTTCAGCCCCTGCACCGCGCCGCTCAGCAGAATGTCGGGCGAGGTCGGCGCGCCCGAATTGGCGGCACGTGTTTGCGCATCGACCCGCTCGGCCTGGGCTGAGCTGAGCTGAGTGGTCAGCGCCTGGTAGCGCGCGTTTTCCTGGTCATAGCGCTCGTCGGAAACGACGATGCCTTTTTCTTGTTGGAACTTCGAGAGCCGCCCTTGTGCCGTCTCGAGGCTGGCGCGCAGCACCTTGGTTTGGTCGTCGAGGAAGGCGGCCGATTGACGCGCCGGAGCGACGCGCAACTCGACCGAAACATCCATGTAGGCCTGCACGAACGCGTTGGCCGCGGCCTGCGCGAAGATCGGATCCTGGGCCGAGAACGAGACGTTGATGACGTTGCTGCCGCGCGAGGGCTCGACTTGCAGGCCACGCTGCAGCAGGTTCGCGAAATAGCGCTCCAGCGGTATCTTCGCACTGGTGGCGTCACGCCATTGCGCAACCGCGGGGGGCGAACGCTCCACACCGAGCATTTTCACGACGCGGGCCGCCACGCGCTCGCTCTTCAGGATGTCGATCTGCGTGGCCATATAACCCGGCGCGGCCAGGCTCGGCGCGATCGCGCCCAGCACGGGATCGATGCGCATCTCGACCACCATGGCCGACTCGGCCGTGTATTGCTTGGGCAGCAACACGGTGTACACCGAGCCCGCCACCGAGACCAGCAACAGCAACGCCAGCACCAACCACTTGCGTGCCCAGACGATGCGCAGTAATTGTTTGATCGACATGATTTTCTCGCTCGCTTAGAACAGCGATTCCTTGACGTAGATCACATCGTCGCGCCCGACCGTGTCGTTCAGGCCCATGTCGAGAATGACGACCGTCCCGTTCGCGTCGCGGCGGTGCACCTTGATGCCACGCTGCGTGCCGCGCGCCGACAACCCGCCGCTCTGCGCGAGCGCTTGCATCAGTGACATCCCGCGCTCCAGCTTGAACTGGCCGGGGCGCTGCACTTCACCGTAGATGTAGGCGGTAGGAGCGCGGTCAGCGTAGATGATGTCGCCGTTCTCGACCGGCAGATCGAGCTCGGCTTTGCCAGACTGCAGGATCGCTGGCATGTCGATGTCGAGTTTGATCGAGCGACCGTTGCGCGTGCCGACGAGCGTGACCACGTCGGCCCCGGATGGGAGCAAGCCACCGGCCGTAGCCAGCATCTCGGAGACCTTGGCACCGACGGTTTCGATCGGGTAGCGGCCCGGTTTGGCCACCTGCCCCAACACCGAGATGACGCTGCTGCGGATCTGCCCGACCTGAATCGTGACCTGCGGGCGCAACACGAACCCACCGTCACGCAAGCCCTTGGCGATCTTGGCTTCGGCCGCGGATGCGGTCAGCCCGCCGATGGCGACGCTGCCGATCAGCGGAAAGTTGATTTGGCCGGCCTCGGAGATGCGCGCCCCGTCGACGGTCAAGTCCGGGTTTTGGTAAACCGTGATTTTGACGATGTCGCCGACGCCGAGCACGGCTTCGGGTTTCGCCACCGGCGCAGACGCCGACGGACTGGTCTGCGCGAAAGCACTCGTACAAAGGGCCAGCGTCAAGAGCACGTAGCGGATGAAGTTATGCATTTTTTGGCCTCATGCTTCGGTGAAAACGCAGGTGCGAGAGCACCCGGTCAAGCAGCTTGCACGTCAACGGCAACGTGCAGGCACGGAAGAGTCACTTGAAACCCTTGATGCCCTTTTCGAGGGTCCCGCTGGTCGGCGAGGAGGCCGGCGCGGTGTTGATGGGTTCGACTTCGATATTGGGAGCGGCACTAGGGATCGAGCCTGCTGGCATGGCAGGTGCAATCGACGTCAGCGGTACAGCCTCGGACGCAGCAGGCGCCGGTGCGGTCACTTCTTTGGCGCCGCCCTTGGCGTACTCACCGACGTATTCGATCTTGGACGCACCGCGCATCGCTTTCACGTCGTCGTCGACGACTTTGCGCTTGCGCTCGTTCCACAAGAATTGCTCGATCGCCGGCGTCGAACGCGCTTCGTCGACCGGCTGGCTGCGCGAGCCGGCCATGATCACGACCTGCGCGCCGGTCGGCGTTGCGGTGAACATGGTCTGGCCGTCTTTCATCTGCGCGAACTTGTCGACCGCGTTCAGCGGCAACTGCTCGGCAGCACGCACCGCTTGGTTGGCACCGTATTTGAAGTCGTTGCCCTTCAGGTATTCGATGAAGGCAGGCACGTCTTTCGAAGAGGCCAGCTGCGCCTGGAGGGCATCGATCTGTTCGGGCTTGGCCTGGATCGCGAGTTCCTGGAGGTTGTAGACCTTGCGCTCCTTGAACAAGGCCGGGTGCGCGTCGTAGTAGGCCTTGATCTCGGCTGGGCTCGGCTTGGGCGCGCCGGCAGCGATCTTGTCGACGTAGGCACGCGCGATGATCTCGCGGCGCGAGGCCTCGATTTGCTGCACGACGCGAGGGTCACGGTCGAGCTTTTGCTCTTGTGCCTTTTGCACCGCGAGCTCTTGGTCGACGAGGCGTTCGAGCACCTGCTTGCTCGCCGACGCCGCCTGCTCGGGCGCTAGGCCGCGCTGCTGTTGCAAAACGTAATTTATTTGGTGAACCGTGATTTCTTCCTTGTTCACCTTGGCGGCGGTCTGCGAGGCCGGTTTATCTTTTTCTTTTTTGTCGCCACAGCCGGTCATGAAAAGCGCCGCCGCGATCATTACGCCGATGCCCGCAGTGCTCAACAAGCCGGTCGTTTTGGCGGACACATCAAGTCTTGAAATCATTCGAAATTCGCTCCCAACACCGATTATTGAAGCCCGCCGAAGGCCTGCGTGGCCGGCATCGAGGGGCTTGTTTCGCGCAGTGTTACCGCGCGATCGCCGGCCTTGGCCAGTGGGCGCCAAGCCGTCGAAGTGTACTTGTGAAGCATCTCGGCCAAACAACCCCTAACTGAGGGAGCCACAGCCACATCCAGACATCAAAACGTGAACATTTCGCGCTATCTACAACGGCCGCGCTCGCGATCACATGAGCGCTTGGTGACGCGCCAATTTCCAGCCCTCGGCACCGTGCATAAAACGGGTCAGCATCCAGACCTCTCGGAACGGCACGGCGCAATCATCCGGCGCCTCGCGCATCAACCCAGAGAACTCGACGCTGACGACGTAAGCGCCGTTCAATTCCTCGAACCCGAACAAATCAGCCCGCAGCGTGACGACATCGGTGCGGCCGCCTGCGCCACTGCATGCCGGAAGCCCGAGGCACAGTTCGGTCAACATGTCGGTCGTTGTCAGCGCCTGCAGGGCCGGCATTGCGCCGAGATCCCAAGCCTCCTGCAGCCGCACGAAAACAAGGCGCAACTCGGTGAGCAGCGCGTCGCGGTCGAGGCCCGCCGGGAGTTGCACGCTCACCGCATGCGCGGGCGCGGGGCGGGCCGCGACCGCGCTCGCATGCGCGGTGCGACGCGAACCTGGAGGCTCCGAGAGCCCGAGCGATCGCCCTGCAACGTGCGCCCGCCAAAGCCACGCCGCGCCCCCTGCGATCACCAACGCGCCCCCGGCACCCGACAACGCCGCGGCCGGCATGTTGGTGGGCCAGCCTTTGATGACGAACAGGGACGCGAGCGCGGCGAAGAGCCCGACCGATGTCGCAAGGCTCCCCAGCGCCGCGGCGCAGGCATCGTTCGCGCAAAGCGCCAGCAGCACGCCGACGCACAGCCCGAACGGCGCTGCCGATGGCCACGCCGCGAAGCGACGACGCTCGTTGCAGGTGTGGGTGTGCGAGACCATGGCGTCGGATGTCAGCAGCGAGGAGCCAAGCGAGCGAGACGCCCACTCAGCATTTGATGCCCACATGCAGCGCCACGACCCCGGCGCTCAGGTTGTGCACATCGACGTGGCCGAAGCCCGCCGTCTTCATCAGCGTTCTAAGCTCGGCCTGGCCCGGGTGCATGCGGATCGATTCGGCCAGGTAGCGGTAGCTTTGCGCGTCACCGGCAACGAGCTGGCCGATGCGCGGCAACACGTTGAACGAATACCAGTCGTAGGCCTTTGCGAGCGGCTTCGCGATCTTCGAGAATTCGAGCACCAGCAACCTGCCACCGGGCTTGAGCACGCGGTTCATTTCGGCCAGCGCCTTGTCTTTGTGGGTCATGTTGCGCAGGCCGAACGCCACGCTGACCAGATCGAAACTGCCAGTCACGAACGGCAGCGATTCGCCGTCGCAAATCAGCGCGGGCAGTACCGTGCCTTCGTCGAGCAGCCGGTCACGGCCCTGCCGCAGCATGGCCTCGTTGATGTCAGTGTGGACGACCGTGCCCTTGGGCCCGACCTTCTTCGCGAAGGCACGCGCGAGGTCGCCGGTGCCGCCGGCGATGTCGAGCACGCTTTGCCCTTCGCGCAGGTTCGCGACGGCCACGGTGTAGGCCTTCCAGGCGCGGTGCAGGCCCATCGACATCAGGTCGTTCATCACGTCGTACTTCGACGCGACGGAGTCGAACACGCCGCGCACGCGGCTCGCCTTCTGGGCTTCGTCGACGGTCTGAAAACCGAAATGGGTGTCGCTCATGGATGCGGAACTCGTCAGTGTGAATGGCCGCAGCCGGAACCCGACGCCGCGGCTGCAGTCGCAGGCATCGGCGCATCGCGGCTCATGCCGGCCGCCTGCAGACGGGCTTCGTACTTGCCCCACAAATCGTCTTGCTGCGACCCGAGGAAATAAAGGTAGTCCCACGAGAAGATGCCGGTGTCGTGGCCGTCGGAAAAACTCGGCTGCACGGCGTAATTGCCGACCTGCGCAAGGTCAGCCAAACCGACCTCTCGCTTGCCGGTCTGCAACACCTCTTGCCCGGGCCCGTGGCCTTGCACCTCGGCCGACGGCGAGTACACGCGCATCAGCTCGAACGGGATACGGAACTGCGCGCCGTCTGCAAAACCGACCTCCAGCACGCGTGATTGCTGGTGCACGGTGATCGATGTCGGTTGCGGGGTGTTCGCGGTCAGGCCAGCCATGCGATTCGGTTCAGGTAAAGAGAGCCGCCGAAGTGTAGCGAAGCGCCCTGCCCCGCGCGACGGCGGGGCCTTGGGGCGTCGTGGGTACTTTCGCTACACCAGCACGCGTTCGATACCGCCGTTGTTGGCGCGTGCAACGTAGTCGGGCATCCAGTCAGGCCCGAGCAATTGGTTGGCCATCTCGACGACGATGTAGTCGGCCTCCAACAGGCCGTTGGTCAGGTCGCTGGTGTAGCGGCTCAGGCCTTGCAGGCAACTCGGGCACGAGGTCAGAATTTTGACCGGGCCTTTTTCGGCGACCGCGCCAGTTGCCCGCAACGCTGCCTCGTCTTTTCGCAACTCTTCTTCCTTGCGGAAACGCACCTGCGTGGAAATGTCGGGCCGCGTGACGCCGAGCGTCCCGCTCTCGCCGCAGCAGCGCTTGCTCTCGAGCACGTTCGGGCCGACAAGCGCCTTCACGGTCTTCATCGGCTCCTGCAGCTTCATCGGTGTGTGGCAGGGGTCGTGGTACAGGTAGCCGCCACCCGAAGATGCGCCGAGCGTGATGCCTTTTTCGAGCAGGTACTCGTGGATGTCGATGATGCGGCAGCCGGGAAAGATCTTGTCGAACTGGTAGCCCTGCAGCTGGTCGTAGCAGGTGCCGCAACTGACCACGACGGTTTTGATGTCGAGGTAGTTCAGCGTGTTCGCGACGCGGTGGAACAGCACGCGGTTGTCGGTGATGATCTTCTCGGCTTTGTCGAACTGGCCCGAGCCGCGCTGCGGGTAGCCGCAGCACAGGTAACCCGGCGGCAACACGGTCTGCACGCCGGCATGCCAGAGCATCGCCTGCGTCGCAAGGCCCACTTGCGAGAACAACCGCTCCGAGCCGCAGCCGGGGAAGTAGAAGACGGCCTCGGTCTCGCTGGTCGTCGCCTTCGGGTCGCGGATGATCGGGACGTAATCTTTGTCTTCGATGTCGAGCAAGGCGCGCGCCGTTTTCTTCGGCAGGTTGCCCGGCATTTTCTTGTTGATGAAGTGGATCACTTGCTCTTTGATCGGCGCGGCGCCGACCGTGGAACGCGGTGCGGCCGTCTGCTTGTTCGCCAGGCCGCGCAGCAGGTTGTTCGCGATGCGCTGGGCCTTGAAGCCGATGTCGACCATGCCGACGCGCAGCATCTTGATCGTCTCAGGATTGGTCGCGTTCAAGAACATCATCGCCATCTTGTTGCCCGGGCGGAAACTCTTCTTGCCCATTTTGGTCAACAGGTTGCGCATGTTCATCGACACCTCGCCGAAGTCGATGTCGACCGGGCACGGGCTCAGGCACTTGTGGCAGACGGTGCAGTGGTCGGCCACGTCTTCGAATTCTTCCCAGTGCTTGATGCTGACGCCACGGCGCGTTTGCTCCTCGTAGAGAAACGCCTCGATCAGCAGCGAGGTTGCGAGGATCTTGTTGCGCGGGCTGTAGAGCAGGTTGGCGCGCGGCACGTGCGTCGCACACACGGGCTTGCACTTGCCGCAACGCAGGCAATCTTTGATCGAACTCGCGATCTCGCCGA